>ERZ791902.313-NODE-313-length-39028-cov-72.351218_pt1 | contig 39028 bp, 22 predicted proteins | sample MGYA00510149_ERZ791902 | MGnify/ENA primary metagenome ERZ791902 (study PRJEB30046, sample SAMN00792060) | human gut metagenome | study: EMG produced TPA metagenomics assembly of the A metagenome-wide association study of gut microbiota in type 2...
GTTTTTAACCCGCGGCAGCAGCAGGTTTTGAGCATCTACTTATAGTCGCTTAGCGCGAGCGCAACCTGCTGCTGCCGCGGGTTAAAAACCCGCCCCCCAATTAGGCAGATAAAATTTTAATGTACATTTCTGTAGCCTCACGTATTTCGCTGAGGGTGATGAACTCTTCGGCAGTATGAGAGCGGGCAGAGTTACCTGGCCCCATTTTGAATGAGGGGAAGCGCATGAGGGCTTGATCACTTAGCGTGGGCGAACCGAAGGGAGTTCGACCTTCGGCAATGGCGGCTTGTACAATGGGGTGATTGATGTCAATGCGTGAGGAGTGCAAGCGTGTAGAACGAGGTAGGATGTCGCAGTCGGGTAGGTGTTGACGGATAATGCTTAAAAGCTCTTCGTTGGTGTAACATTCGTTGGCGCGCACGTCGACTACAAACTGACACGTGTCGGGCACGACATTGTGCTGTGTGCCAGCATTCACCATGGTAACGGACATCTTGACTGGACCTAATAAGTCTGTCTGTTGCTCGAACTGATAGGTGCGGAACCATTCGATGCAAGGTAGGGCTTTATAAATGGCATTCACTCCTTCGTTACGTGCAGCGTGGCCCGAACGGCCGTGCGTAGTGCAGTCAAGAACCATAAGTCCCTTCTCGGCTACGGCAGGTTGCATGCCAGTCGGCTCGCCCACGATAGCTACATCAATGGGAGGCAATAAGGGAAGTACAGACTCTATGCCGTTCTTGCCCGATACTTCCTCTTCGGCTGAGGCCAGAAAGATGAGATGATAGGGGAGCGTAGCGTCGTCCTTTAAGGCCAAAAACACTTGCATTAGCGTTACCAATCCGCCGCCACAGTCGTTGCTGCCGAGCCCATAAAGGCGGTCGTTCTCAATGGTAGGCGTGAAAGGGTCGTGTACCCATGAAGCAGCAGGCTTTACCGTGTCGATGTGTGCATTGAGCAGTAGGGTAGGGTGGTTGCCTTTTGGCACTGGTTGTTCGCACCACACGTTGTTGTGGTGACGCTTGGGGTTTGCGCCTTGTGCTGTAAGGTAGTTGAATATAAAGTCGGCTGCGGCCTCCTCATCACGACTAATAGAGGGAATACGTATCAACGCTTTCAAAACGTCAATAGCATTGTGCGTTAGCGTTTCAGTCGATATCATAAGCGAGAAGATTAACGGAAAAAATAAAGAAGAGATGAACGGACGATGAATGAGACGTTAATGCTTAAAGCCAAACGTAATGTGAAGATATGAATGTCTCGTCAGCGTTTTCAAAAAAACGCGAACGTTCGCGTTGGCGAACATTCGCGTTGATGCGTTTAGCGGAGTTGGTGCTTATTTCAGTTTCTCTTCCAACTTTTGCAACATATCCACCGTCATGCGGTCGAGGTCGTATTCAGGTTTCCAATCCCACTCTTGGCGAGCGCAGATGTCGTCGAGGCTGTTAGGCCAAGAGTCAGCGTTGGTTTGCTTCAAGGGGTCAACCTGATATTCCATTTCGAAGTTAGGCTTGTACTTGCGAATGGCAGCGAGTACGCCTTCGGGGTCGAAGCTCATGGCAGCGATGTTGAAGGCGTTGCGGTGGATAAGGCGAGAAGGGTCAGCCTCCATCAATTCTACGGCAGCGCGAAGAGCATCAGGCATATACATCATGTCCATGTAAGTGCCCTTAGCAATTGGACAAATGAACTTTTCACCACGAACGGCAGAGTAGTAAATGTCGCAAGCGTAGTCGGTAGTGCCACCGCCAGGGAGTGTAACGTATGAGATTAAGCCTGGGAAACGTACGGCACGTGTGTCGACACCATACTTGCGGTAGTAGTAGTCAGAGAGTAATTCGGTAGTAACCTTTGATACGCCATAGATAGTACGTGGACGCTGAATCGTGTCTTGAGGTACATTGTCGGGAGGCGTCTCAGGACCAAACGAACCGATAGAGCTGGGGGTGAATACAGAGCATCCGTGTTCACGAGCTACTTCGAGCACGTTCCAAAGTCCGTCAATACCAATCTTCCATGCCAACTGCGGACGGCCTTCAGCCACTACGCTCAACAAGGCGGCAAGGTTGTAGATAGCGTCAACCTTATGCTTCAATACCACTTCAGCGATTTGTTCACCGTTGGTAACATCGCAAATCTCGGCGGGACCACTCTCAGCCAATGCTCCTTGAGGGGCAGCGCTGGGAATGTAACCACAAACTACGTGATCGTTGCCGTAAATGCCGCGCAACTTCATGGTAAGCTCAGAACCAATCTGTCCTGTAGCACCAATCACCAAAATATTCTTCATCGTGTGTATGAAAAGAGGTTTGTACGTGCTTTCTTTTTGTTGACGAGTTAACAAGTTGACGAGTTAACAAGTTGACGAGTTAACAAGTTGACGAGTTAACAAGTTAATGAGTTAACAAGTTAACGAGTTAACAAGTAAGTTAGTCCTTATATATAAGGTCTTGAAGAAGTTGGCACGTATTTGTTAGATGTTTCGTTTGATACATTTATTGACAGGCTACGAAAGTTCTTGTTTAGCGCAGTCGTCAAAATGCGTTGCAAAGGTGCAATCTTTTTTTGATATTTATAACTTGTACACTGTTATTTTTCAAAAAAAATCTGTTCCTTTGCATTGTCCTAATTTTTAGACAAGTAACCTTATTATAAATCATACACACAATGTACGGTAAATTTCAAGAACATCTTCAGCAAGAGCTGAATAATATTAAAGAAGCTGGCCTCTATAAGGAGGAACGTTTGATTGAAGGCCCTCAGCAGGCTGCTATTCAAGTAAAGGGCCAAGAAGTGTTGAACTTCTGCGCTAACAACTACTTGGGCCTTTCAAACAATCCTCGCTTGATTCAAGCTGCAAAGGACATGATGGACCGTCGCGGCTATGGTATGTCAAGCGTTCGCTTTATCTGTGGTACGCAAGATGTACACAAGGAATTGGAGCAGGCTATTTCTAAATTCTTCAAGACTGAGGATACTATTTTATATGCTGCTTGCTTCGATGCGAATGGTGGTGTGTTTGAGCCCCTTTTGACTGCTGACGATGCAATCATCTCTGATGCCTTAAATCACGCTTCAATCATCGACGGTGTACGTCTCTGCAAGGCAAAGCGTTATCGTTATGCTAATGCTGATATGGAGGACCTTGAACGTCAACTTCAGGCAGCTCAAGAGCAACGTTTCCGCATCATCGTAACTGACGGTGTATTCTCAATGGACGGCAACGTAGCTCCGATTGACAAGATTTGCGACTTAGCTGAGAAGTACGATGCCCTCGTTATGGTAGACGAGAGCCACTCAGCAGGCGTTGTAGGTCCTACGGGTCGTGGTGTGAGTGAGTTCTTCAATACTTATGGTCGTGTCGATATCTATACTGGCACGCTTGGTAAGGCCTTTGGTGGCGCTATGGGTGGTTTCACTACCGGTCGTAAGGAGATTATCGATATGTTGCGTCAGCGCTCACGTCCTTACCTCTTCTCTAACTCAGTAGCTCCTGCTATTGTAGGTGCCGCGCTCGAAACGTTCAAGATACTCGACGAGAGCAATGCTATTCACGACAAGTTGGTTGAGAACGTTAACTACTTCCGCGACAAGATGATGGCTGCAGGTTTCGACATCAAACCTACTCAGAGTGCCATTTGCGCTGTCATGCTCTACGACGCTAAGTTGTCACAAGTCTACGCTGCCAAGTTGCAAGAAGAAGGCATTTACGTAACGGGCTTCTATTATCCCGTAGTGCCGAAGGATCAAGCTCGTATTCGTGTACAGATCTCAGCTGGTCACGAGCGTGAACACCTCGACAAGTGTATTGCAGCCTTCATTAAGGTAGGTAAGGAATTAGGTGTGTTGAAGTAATTTTCTAATTCTCAACACACATATGGGTGGTTCTAATAATTCTGAAATAGGGATTTGTGCGCTATCGGAAGTGTATTTTTGAAAGTTTGTGAGGGAGCATAGCGGGCTATGTGACCGAACAAACTTTCAAAAAGACACTTTCGAGAGCGTACAAATCACATTTCAGAATAGCAGAACTCTAAAAACAGAATTTTTAGAACCACCCATATATATAATGCGTGCTTTATTGTTCTGTATGAGCAATAAGGCACGTTTTTTTGGGGGGGATTAGAGACGTTAAACTGCGATTAGAAAGTCTCTTCCCTTCCCCCTTTCCCCACTCCCACACACACTAATATCCCTTTTTATTGTCACTTCTTTCCTGAAAAGTGGCTAATATTACCTTGCTTAATGTTTATTAATCTTACAGGGGGGGGGTAATTTAAGGAATTCATTAAATTCGCAAACGAATTAAGGCCGAAAGGCTACTTGACGATTAAATTTTGAGGTGTAAAGCGAATGGTTACACACATACGCGTTCAACTAAAACTAAACGTAATATACGACATACGCGTATTGTATATAATCACGCAACACCTCACGTAGACCAAAACATTTGGTAAATCTTTTGCTCTACGCCATGTATAGGTAGACGTACCTTGGGCGTAAGTTTATTTCTACTTTACGTTTTCTTCTGCTCAAACCGTTGGGAAGTCAAGACACCGATATAAAGAAAGTACTTCCTACACAGGTTTGATTTTTTCATCTTGAATTTTTCGCTCAGTTAAACGAGTTTAGACGTTGTAAGAATTTGAAGCGTGCGCTTTGAGTTCTGCCCTATTGTACCCTTTTCGAGAATTATTGACGGGAAGGCGAAACTCGTACAACTGTATATATGTATTGAACCAATCAAGCGCATACATGAAACTTTTTTTTACCATTGCGCTCAGTCTCATTAGTTCTTTGCTGCTACTCACGGCGTGCGTATATGACGACCTGCCTGCATGTCCAGCCTTGACGCTCCACGTAGGCGTAAAAGACTATAACTACTCCAATGCTGCCGTATTCGCTACCGAGTCGTTGCGACCAACCAATGGCCCTCTGTCAACGTATGTTAGCACCCTCTCGTGGTGCGTGACCAATGCCGAAACGGGACAAGTCGTGGCCGAGCGAGCTGCTTATCTTGCTCCCACCGACCGCCAACGCGACGACATTTCCCTGCCCGACACGTTACCCTTTGGTCGTTATGTGGTGAGTGTGTGGGGGGGGATGCCCGAAGGATTAGAATTTCCTGAACTGACCAATCTTGACGATCCTGCGGAAGATCCCTACTTGGTACACGACACTTTGACCTATGATGCACGTCATGCCGACCACACTTTGCTCTTGCGGCGTATAAAGAGCAAACTCGACATCAGTATAGAAGGACTTCCCGAAGCATGGGAAGCCACGTCGTCGCAGAAGAAGGAGACGGGACTCTATGAAGAGTGTGACAAAAGTTTTGCATACGACGGCGAGATGCAAACAGGCAACCGTAGCCGTTTCTCGTCACACACGGGCGTAACCACTTATACCGTATTGCCTCCCAGTGTGGGGAAGGACAAGACAACGGTCACTATACGCATTTATGACAAACAAGGCAATGAAATTCCGCAACTCACACCGCGTCCCGTCATTACCACACTCTATCGTAACACAATTACCGCCTTGCGCTACGTCTACGTTGTCGAAAAACAAGATTACGACATCTACGTGCGCATCAATGATGATTGGGAGGTGATTAATAATATGGTGATTGAGTAGCACTCTATAATAGGGGCGTGTAAAACGGGGCTATAAGGTTAGTTGAGTTGATGATTAACATTAACGGGGTATAACTTTATAATCTCATAACCTCAAAACAGGGAACCGAATTATTAGAAACAAACTAACATAAATATAACCTTGGGCAAACCTGAAGAGCAATGATCTTGGCTCAAAAAAAAGTGCTTGTGTAATTCCCTTACTGTCGGGTTCACTCCTCACGCTTACCCTTTAAACACGTAGCATTATGAAAAAGTATTTCATGAGTGTTGCTGCCTTGGCAGGTATGATGTCATTGGCAGCTTGTAGCAGTGACGACATTGTATCTCCTGCCGACAACGACGTACAGACGATTAAGATTGCTGTAGCCAGCACAGGTGACAAGTCAACGCGTAGCCGTGACCTGAATAGCGAAGAGCCTGGTCAGAACATTGATAAAGTAGCCGTAGTTATTCGCAATAAGAAAACGAACGAAGTGGTTTATCACCAGATTATTGCCAATTGGAACACAGAAACAGTGTCAAAACCTTATACGGACAATGGTCACGGCCGTGAGTGTACGTTGAAACTTGAAGGTGCTGATCGTTTGAATGCAGGTGAATACACCATCACTGCCGTAGGTTACACCGCAACCGACTTCAAGACTAACACCATTGTTGATGCAAAAAAGGGGGAAGTAGTTGCTGGCAACTTCTCCGCCGAAGTAGCTGACGACAAGGCAGCTCAAGAGGCATTTGCAGGTGAGTCAAGCATTAATTTGGATGTAGACCATGCAGCTATTAACACCAGCGTAACGCTTCATCGTCAAGTAGCAGGTTACTATGGTTACTTCACTTCTATCCCATTTAAGGTAAATAACAAGCAAGTTACCAATGTACGTTTGGTAGCACGTAGCAAGAATACGAAGTTGACTTATGGTAATTTCAACTCAAGCTTTACTACGACGAACAACGACATCATGTACGTAGTCAATGGTTCAGAGCCCGCAACTCCTAAGGACGCAAAGTTCAATGGTAGTACAGAGAACGATGCCTATACCGTTTACAATATCAAGGTAACCGATTGGTTTACTGAAGGCGATAAGAACAATGATGGTATCCTTGATGAGAAGGACGGTGGTTGGAAGAATGTATTGAAAGATAAGGGCTACTTGACTGACCAAGAGGGTACTATTTTCGCTGGTGGCTTCGCTATACCTTTCGCTGCTACTGATGCAGCTACCCTCGAGTTGCAGTTGCTCGATGTAAATGGCAATATTCTTAAGGCATGGCCGGTAAAAATGGCTGCTGCCCAATCTGCTGGTCAAGACGTAGAGAAAGCGGCATTATCCGTAACCGAAACGGAACAAAATTTCAGCTTCTTCCGTAACCATATGTACACCCTCGGTAAGAAGATGGACAACAAGGACAGTCACACTCCAGGTACTAATCCTAACGAACCCGAGCCACTTGATAAGGCACAAAGCATTATCCTCCGTGTGAACGATAACTGGGAGGTAATCAACCGCATGACGATTGGTGACTAATCGCGAACTCTTTTAACTTGGGGGGAATGACATTATACTTGTTCAGTTATTATTATTGAGTTCATAATCCCCAAGTACAATATAAAAGGCTGTGCCGTGCACAAACACTCACTTTTGTGGCACAGCACAGCCTTTTTTGCTTTTTTAGATAGCGTATCAAACGCTACGAATGACATATAAACAATCTTATGCTGAAGCATTTGCTTTTTGCTGTTAGTATGTGTTGCCTTGTATTGTTGATGGGTTGTGCGGAAGAAAGCGCCCCCGTGATAGATTGTGCACCACAACTAACCCTTCGTTTTGAAACTACTGCTGTACAGCATGGCATGCGCACCACATTGCTCTCATCGGACAATGTGCAGCACGTTAGCTATGTGCAGCTCTATATATTTAAAGGAATGTCGGCCGATGCGCCTTGCATCGTGAGCCGCAACGTACGGTGGACGCAGCCCGTAGGAGCTACGGCCGAACAGGCCTATGCCTTGCCGCTTAGTGAATTTAGTCCTGACGGATCAACTACTTACACCTTCTTAGCTGTAGGTTTAGATGACGACCCTACTAATACGACCGAGGGTGCAGCCTATGCTTACGGTCTGCCCGATGCCGTCACTATAGGCACGACTTTAGGCAATGCCGTGGCGCAGTTAGCTATGAGACGGACGGCCACTGACTTATCACATGCCGAACTCTTTGCTGGAACGGCTACCTTACAAGTTGATCCTACGAGCAACAATGCCGTGACAATCGAACTTTATCGACGCGTGGTGGGCGTACAAGTGTACGTCACCGACATTCCCACCGACGTGACCGACCTCCAACTCCACCTCTATTCCAATCAACATACGGACGTTCCTCTCGTAAAGCAGCCTAGTACCTCGGACGGCACTTATGCCGACCATGGCACACAGTTCTTGACCAACTCTACCTGCCTGCTCGACCTCCCCGTCACAGATGCGACCCTAAAAGGCGCAACTCTATCGGGCACACACTTGACCAAACAAGCGGGTAGCGTATTGTCCGCTTGCTACTTACTGCCGATTGAGGCTCCGACTGCGACCGATAGTCACACCTTACAACTCAAGGCCTATAAGGGAACGACTTTGTATAAGACCTATAACGTGGCTTTGGGTACGGCGAAGGCGCGCAACTATGTCTATCCGCTCCGCGCAAATTGCTTCTATACGATTGGGGTACTCAACAAACAGGAGAACGAACCCGTAAGTTTGGGCGAGGCCGAAAGCGATATAGTGATAGAGGTTGAACCTAATTTTGAGAAAGACCATGAGTATGAGATTTTTTAATGTGCGAATGTGCGAATGTGCAAATGTGCGAATGGTCGCCTTGGGTTAATGTGCAAATGTGCGAATGTGCAAATGTGCGAATGGTTGCCTTCTTTTGTTGTGATTATAAACTATGATTAGAAAATTATGAAACTTCGTACCATTATATATCTATTGTCCTGCCTGTTATGGACGGCCTGCTCGGACGATGAACTACAGCCAACGACTGCTGATGAGGCAACGACAGTACCTATCACCTTGACTTTGGGACAACGTGCGACTCGTTCTGCACCACCGGGGAGTACCGACCCGATGAATCCCACTGTAGATGGTGAAGCAGAGACGGAACAAACCAACACGGTACGCATAATAGCCTTTCGTTGTAAAGAGACACAAGAAAATGTGTCCTACTATAACAGTGACGACGACTATGCTGACTCCGACTTTGTCTATGATCCTACTAACGATCAAACCGTCACGTGCAGTCGTGCCACCACTTCGGCGCATCGACTCACGGCTCATGGTAAGCTGAAGAAAATGAAAGGTTATGCCTATCGGGTCGTAGCCTTAGCCTATAGTTTGACGCGCAGCCTCCCCTTTTCCAATCAACTGCTGGCCGATGTGGGCGAAGAAAACCTGTTTACGCTCAACCTCGCAGCTCATACTACATTAGATCAATTTGAAGCAGACCTTACGCACGTGGTCCATGACTCTTGGAAAGAGTTCCGAAATGGAACAGACAAATTTAACACACACAAAACCCATTCCTTGAGCGATCAGTTGTGTTATGCTCCTCAATTGTTTTATGGCCAATGTACCTCCGTTAATGGAAATAAAGTGATACACTTTCACGAAAAGAATGCTGCAGATAGCATCAGTTCTACCTACCCCTTGTCAGGTGTGCTTTATCGGGGTATGGCAAAGGTGCAACTTACGCTCACGATTGATAACCAAAGAGGTACGTTGCAATGGATAGGACTCTTGGCCAACGAAACGCGTACTTCGGTTAAACTATCAACCTACGACGACTTTCTTCAGCCTTTCAATCCCATTCACACTACAATGAAAAAAGGCACTTACGCCTTGGTAGGCTTTGTCAATACTGGACTCAGCGTGGGCAGCACTGTCACCCTTACCGCTTGGCTCTTGCCAACCGCCACAAAATTGGCCATTCGCACGTTTATACGTAATGGTGGTTTAGCAAGTTATAATAATACCCACAATTATCCCATCGAAGTGAGCGATTTATCATCGGCCGAGACGGGTACAGGCATTATCTCGCCCGATGTGGTAGACAATACGTTCTATTTGCGTCGCAATCAACGCTACCAGTTTAAGGGTAACCTCTCCACACTCACCTCAAAGACGGAGTTAGAATAGCAGTTATAAGTATCATCATGAAACGCATTTGTTTATCTCTTCTCTATATATGTATCCTCCAACTATTGTTCGCCCTTCCCACTCGAGCAGACGATACGCCCACGGCCGACGGACAATTAGACGGTCGTCGTACCATTTGGTACGACCGCGATCCGAATGAAAATCAACCCACGGTGGAGAATTGGCGCTACTTGACCAATCGACGAGCTTTAGTCGGTCGGGGGTGCTACGTTAACAAGTTGGTAAGTGCAGTCGGTGTAGCTACTTGGGCCGATAGTTTGGGCAACGTGACGAATGAGGACTTGACCGATTATGCCACCTTCCCCGCTGTGCTCAAAGTTGGCGTAACGGTCAATCCGATTGTGAGCGTGCGCGATAAAAACAATTATTATGGCGAGGGCACAGAGGCCGGTTTCTGTATTGTGGCCTCGTCGGGAAGCAGTGTGTTGTCACTCGATGTAGTGAAAGCGATGAGTTTGGTGTTCTATCGCGACGGCAAGTTGGGTAGCACAGTGCCCGTAGAGGAAGGTCAGAATGCCGGAGGTGTGAGTTTGACGCTGATCAAAGTGCCTGGCTCTGACGATGCTTGCATCTGCTTGACGGCTAAAGCAAAGGAGATATTTGACGAGGTCTGTCTGCAACCCTCAGGCGGTGTCAACCTCGACTTGGGTACAGCACTTAAAATAAAGTATGCCTTTGTGGGCAAAGAGAATAATACCTATCTGACTGAAAATGGTGTGAAAGCCTATGGCGAGGCTGAGAATACGCCTGCCCCAGGGGCCTATATCAAGAAAGCTTCGGGCGAGAACCCCGTTTTGTTGGGTATTCCCTTCCCTTTAGTAAGCAGTGAAATAAAAAAGTTGGTAGACGATGACTTGACGAATGGTGCTGCACTTACTCCAATCGTAGGCTTGGCCTATATGGGAGGTGTGAAGATACAGACAGCTCCTGGTGGTGAACACGACACGGGACAGGAAGTGTTTCGTGCTGGGTCGGAAGTGGGCTTTAAGTATAAAAACGCGGCAGTATTGGACCTCACTCTCGGTTCGGCTATCAACATAGAGCTTTATAACCGCGACGGCAAGAAGATACAGACCGAAACGCTCTCAGCAGGTGTGCTCGGACTCGGAATAGCCTCAGGGGGCGACGGCACCGTTTCGATTTTGGCCACCCAAGACTTCTCAGGTGCGCGCATAGCCTTTTATGGCGGACTGAAAGTGGACTTGGGTGGTATGTTGGTTTACTATGGTTTTGTAAAGGAAAAACCCGATGTTGACCACCATTGCGACATTCGTCCTACCCCCGATACGAATGTGTGTGACACGCAAACCTCCTTCCAACTCCACTCCAATCCTTCGCTATCGGTAAAGTGGACACTCAAATACCAACCTGAAGGTGCTTCGGCTAAAGTTACCCCTTCTGGCTACGTAACGGGCATGAACAAACTGGGTGAATATACCTTCTGTGCCACCGCAGCCGATGGGTGTTACGACTTCGTCACGCTATCAGTCGGTACGTGGTTCAATTCTGACAAGACGGAGCACTGCGGAACGGACTTTGTCAATCTTGATGAGGCGGCGCAAGGTACGTATGAATTAATGGACAAGAAAATTCCCGACGGAACGGGATCTTTCGTCTCTATATCAGGCCTTGAGAATGGACAGAACATCCTTGATAAGGATTATGGCAATTATGCAACGTACGTGGGCGGTTTAGCTTTGTTCAACAACTTGGCCATAACTGGTGTGAAACGCACAGACGGCTTGATGTTTGATGGTGATAAAGAAGGGCAGCAAGCCGTGAATGTGGGCTTTGTCGTAGAGAGTGACAACGAGGTGATAGATGCCAAAGTGTTAGAGTTTTTCCAAATACGATGCTACAACGGCGATAAGGAAGTTTATCGCCATGTTATCACCGAGAGCAATGCTGTTGCGGCCGGTATCGGCACCAGTTCAAAGACGCAAAAGGTGCGCTTTAGTATTCGTGTCGAACCGATAGACAAAGATTCCAAAACGATTAAGTTCGATCAAATCGTACTGTGGAAGTCGGGCGCGTTGGATATAGGACTTTCAAAACTCAGGCTCTATTATGCCTTCCTTGAAGACGTTAACTCCCCTTGTGCTAATGCCTTGAGTTGTGGTGCTGTGGTGTTGAGCGATACGACGGGTACTACAATCAATGCCAATGCTTGTCAAATGGCAGGTGCTGTGCGTGTGGCGGGAGTTGACGACAACTTGAGTTGCTTCGTTGACGGTAATCTCCAAACGGCCATGACCATTGTCAGTTCGGTGGACGTAGGAGGCGGTTCTGTTATCGCTGTCAACATGGGGCGCACGCTCGACTTTCGTCATCAGTTAGGCATTGTGGTCGACCAAAAGACCTATGCCTTAGGTGCATCCGTAGGTGGTTGGCTCACCGTTGAGACTTATTACAAGGGCAAAAAGACAGGCGATAAGTTTACTGATTGGAATGTATTAGGTGCCAATGTGGCGGGCTATGGCGAGAAGAACCTCTTACTCATGCAACCCAAGAATGTGTATGACGAAGTGCGACTCACGATAGCAGGAGTCGTTTCGGCACTTGACATACAAAAGTTCTATGGCATCTTTATTCGTGGCGATATAGACAACGACGGCATACCCGACTGTAAAGACACCGAGTCGTGTAACTCAACGATTAAGGACATACAGCTCAATCGCGTCTGTCAGAACGGAACGCTTACGATAAGCGGCGTTGGCACTTCAGCTACTGACTATCGTATCGTGATGAAGGAACAAGACATTGATGATCGTTTCACCTCAGAAACGAATGGATCGTTTAGTCGTAGCTATACGATGAAGACGGCGGGGCGTTACTCCATGTTGTTCTACAACGCCAGTGGCAACTTGCTCAATAATGCGCCTTACACCGTTTCGCCCAACGTGACCACGTGGCGACGCGATGCCAATAGCAGCGATTGGAATGAGTGGAACAATTGGACAGAGGGTTCGCCCTATTGCTGTACCGATGTCATTCTCCCTTCGCAAGCTGCGCGTTACCCTGTGTTAGAGGAATCTATCACGGCCGACAACGTAGACGAATACTGTTGTAATAACATTCATTTCGCCCCTGAGGCAGGTGTGGCAGGTACGTCCTTGCTCAATTATCACCAAGCGTGGATAGAACACTCGTTTGTGCCCAATCGTTATTATTTGCTCTCTGCTACGCTGCAGAATACTTACTCGGGTGATTACTTCGTGCCACGTAGCATGAAGGGCGTGCATACGGCCGATTACTTTACCGAATTGAATGACGAGACGTCACCCCAAAATCGTTTCAATCCGATCGTCTATCAGCGCCTTTGGGATAAAACGGCCGTAGGACGCTTGGCCGATGGGATAATTACCGACATCAGCGTCGATGAGGCACATTGGAGTCACCACTTCAATCACTTGGCGCACAACTACACGCTGGGCGAGGGTTTCTCGCTCTGGGTGGACAACGACTCTTTGTCGGATAATACTGTATTTCGTTTTCGCTTGCCCAAGACGCATACGGCCTATACTTATTACAACGACTTCGACCGTCAACCCATGGATGTGAGCGAAACAGGCTTGGTGCGCGACCATGTAGGACGCTTCATTTACGAACCTCAAGACGCTGCGCCACTTACCACTACCTATACGGGCTATATCAATGGTGTGGAACAAACGCAGCAGCGCAGTGTCTACACACATGCCGTGACAACCGATGCGCCTTTGAGCATTCACCTTACGGCCACCGATGCGACCCCATTCTTCTTAGTGGGCAATCCCTTCCAAAGTTACCTTGACGTGTCGGCCTTCTTAGCCGCCAACCCAGCGGTGAAAACCGTTAAGACGTATGACGGCAATACGATCAACACGGCCGTAAAGGCTGACGGAGAGTTGATAACGTGTGGTGCGGCCAGCACGATCGCCCCTGCAGAAGCCTTCTTTGTAGAACTATCGAAGGCTGCCACCGATTGCACTTTACAGTTCGCTCCCCAGATGTTTTCGGGCAATGCCTCTACCACTACGACTACGCAAAGCAAGGTGCGTGGTTTGCGTTTAACAGCCATTGCTCCCAATGGTGTGAAAGCTTCTACCTTATTGTTTGAAGATTCGACTCAGAGCAATATAACCTCTTCCACCTTGTTTGATGCTGAGGCCAAGCCCCAACTATCATTATTTAGTATAGACGATACGCTGCAGCCCTTCGACGTGGCTCAAGTGTCAACAAAGACGGAGCGTATCCCTTTAGGCATATATGCTGCCGATTGCGACTCTTTAACCCTTGAGGCTGAGAGCATAGGTGGTGTGCAACTATCAGACTATCAACTGATAGATACAAAAGTAAATGAGCAGCAGTCTCTGCAGTGTACGCAGCCTTTGTCCTTCAAAGGCTCCTCTGTTGTACTCAATCGTTTTGTATTGCAACGAACGCCATCGGTAGTGAATAGCATAGTTGCGCCTACAAACGAGAAGAAAACCTCCTCTCTCCAACTCTCTGTATCGCATCGTGTGCTTTCTCTCTCACTTCCTGAAGTATCAGATCAGCGCATTCAGCAAGTCACGCTTTACGATGTCACAGGCCGTCTGTTGTCGACGGCTCGGTATGATTGCGTTCACGCGCTCACCATGCCTTGTCCCGCAGGACTTCTCATTCTCCGTGTTACATTGTCAAATGGACAAGACCAAACCCTCCGCCTTTGGGTAGAGTGAGAAAGAAAAACTGCAATTTATCTGCCTAATTGGAGGGCGGGCTTTTAACCCGCCCCCCAATTAGGCAGATAAATTGCAGTTTATTTTTTATTAAAGGGGCTCATATAACTAACATATTATATGTTACCATTAAAAGGCAATGGCTCTTCACCTAATCCTGCAAACGAGCGGCGGTGGTAGGGCGTAAGGCCATGAAGTGCAATGCCCTGACGATGTTCCTTGGTGGGGTAGCCCGCATTGTGGTTCCAACCGTAGTAGGGATAAGTCTTGTGCAACTCAGTCATGTAATCATCACGATAGGTCTTGGCAAGGATAGAGGCCGCAGCAATAGAGAGGTATTTGCCGTCGCCCTTGACGATCGTTTCGTAGGGTACGTCGTGGTAGGGCTTAAAGCGGTTACCGTCGACGATAACAAATTCGGGGCGTACTTGTAGCTGATCGAGTGCACGGTGCATGGCCAATATGGAGGCATTGAGTATGTTGATGTGGTCAATCTCTTCGGGTGTCACCACGCCCACGGCCCACGCCAAAGCATCGCGTTCGATTACCTCACGCAAGGCATAGCGGCGCTTGGCGGAGAGTTGCTTAGAGTCGTTGAGTAGCTCGTTCTCGTAGTCAGGCGGAAAGATAACGGCAGCGGCATAAACGCTGCCAGCTAAACAGCCACGTCCAGCCTCGTCGCAACCCGCTTCAATAAGTCCGTCTTGATTGTATCTGGTAGCAAGCATAAGGTTTAGAACATTTTGCGCACGCGGTCAATGCCTGCCACAAGGGTGTCTATCTCCTCACGTGTATTGTAAAGGGCAAACGAGGCGCGTGCCATGCCCTCCACACCGCAGCGCTGCATGAGTGGTTGCGCACAGTGATGACCCGTGCGAATGGCTATGCCTAAGCGGTCGAGTAGGGTGCCGAGGTCGAGTGGGTGAATATTGCCAACGTTGAATGATATGACGGCATCCTTTTCGGCTGCTGTGCCATAGAGGTGTATATCGGGAATGGTAGCCATCTGTTCCATGGCATACTGTGTGAGCATACGTTCGTGGGCGTGAATGTTGTCAATGCCCAACGCGTTAACGTAGTCGAGTGCCGTGGCCAAAGCGTGGCTACCTACATAGTCAGGTGTGCCAGCCTCAAACTTAAAGGGAAGGCGCTCGTAGGTAGTCTTCTCAAACGTGACGCGGGCTATCATCTCGCCGCCGCCTTGATAAGGTGGCAACTGTTCGAGTAAGTCTTCACGGCCGTAGAGCACGCCTATGCCTGTTGGGCCGTAGACTTTGTGTCCGCTGAACACTAAAAAGTCGCAGTTGAGCTCTTGCACGTCCACCTTAAAGTGAGGCACACTCTGTGCGCCGTCCACCAAGAAGTGCGCACCGTGTGCGTGTGCTACCTCAGCCATTTGCTTCACAGGATTAATCGTACCCAAAACGTTGCTCACTTGCGCTACGCATACCAATCGCGTGCGAGACGTAAAGAGACGCTCGTAAGCCTCGAGGTCGAGTTCGCCAGCATCGTTCATCGGTATGACCTTGATTACAATCCCCTTGCGGTCACGTAAGAGTTGCCAAGGAACGATGTCGCTATGGTGTTCCATGACCGATACGATGACTTCGTCGCCTTCGTGCAGAAAAGCCTCGCCGTAGGAGTAAGCTACGAGGTTGAGGCTTTCGGTGGTGCCACGTGTAAAGACCACCTCTGCCGTCGTCCGTGCGTTGATGAATTGACGCACCGTTTCACGTGCGGCCTCATGCAAGTCAGTAGCTTGTTGTGAAAGGTAGTGAACGCCACGGTGTACGTTAGCGTTCACCGAATAATATTCATTGGCAATCGCCTCAACCACGCTGCGCGGCTTTTGCGTCGTAGCAGCGTTGTCAAGGTAAACCAGCGGACGCTTGTACACCTCGCGTCCTAATATCGGGAAGTCCTTGCGGACGGTTTCAATATCGTACATAGATGATAAGACTCTCAAATCTTCGTGCTTATTTAGATGCTCCGTTTTGAGCCTCTTTTGCCTTCTTATTGTCTTGGTGAACTAAAAAGACAGCCCATGCGGCAATGATGCCAACGCAAGCAAATGAGGCGATAATTTGTGCTAACATAAAACTTATTTGTTTTTTTTGTTATTCATTAAATAGCTACTTAGAAAGAAAAGAATTGTTACCAATATAGTAGCAACTAAGTAAATAATCCAATTCTCTTCAATCCCAGAAAATAATCCACTAATAATAACCGCTGTGATGATGTATTTTACAATATCCAAACACAGCTTTGCCAATTCCTTACGCATCTTGTCTCACTCCTTTTACTTTTTAGCGCAGCCTTTGCAGCCGTGGCAACCTTGGCCTAACTCCTTGCGGAAACGGAGATCAACGAGGTGTGAGAGACGGTCGTGTAAGTGCTCAATGTCAACGTGGCGCAATACATCGTTGATGAAAGCGTGTTGCAACATGAGCCGCGCTTCAGCTTCAGAAATGCCGCGTTGACGCATATAGAATAGTGCACTTTCATCTAACTTACCAATTGTAGAGCCGTGGTTACACTTCACATCGTCGGCATAAATCTCCAACATCGGTTGGCTAAAGGCACGAGCCGTCGGGGTGACACAAATGTTGGCATTCGTCTGTTCTGAAGCCGTCTGTTGTGCCCCAGGAGCTACGTAGACCTTGCCCGCGAAGGCTCCATTGCTCTGTCCGTCAAGCACGTACTTATAGAGCATGTCGCTCGTACATTTGGGCGAGAGGTGTTCTACCAAGATGTTGTTGTCAACGCGTTGCTTGTCGTCTGCAATCACCGCACCATAAAGTTCGGTGGTGGCCTCTTCACCACGTAGGCGCACGTCCAAGCGGTTGCGGCTCTTGCCACAAGTCAAGACAATGCCATCGTAGCTTATGCGGCTTTGGGCAGCCTGCTCAACATAAAGCGTAGAGAAACGCGTCGTATTGTCGTTCGTCTCTTCAATGCTGTAAAGGTTGAGTTTCGCCCCCTCTTCAGCATAGGCCTCGATTACTTGTGTGGTGAGGTAGTGACTGTCACCTTCGGCGTGGTCGCAAAAGAGAACAGAACCCTTTGCTCCTTCTTCGGCTACAACGATAATACGGCGCACACACATCATGTCCATGCGTGCAGCAGCCACGTTTACCACTTGAATAGGAGCTTTCAGTTCAGTGCCTTTGGGTAGGTAGATGAGCAGTCCGTCTTGTGCCAAAAGTGTGTTGAGCAGGGTGACACCGTCATGCCCTGTTTTAAAATCGCGGTCGTTGGCAGCGGCTTGGTTGTAGTACTTCTCTAACAGGTCGGCACGCCCCATAGTCGCTGCTTGGCGGAAGGAAGTAATGATGACTCCTTCGGGCAGTAAGGCGCGTGCACTTTGTGGTGCGTCGCAAGGCACATCGTTCACGACAAAGAAGAGCGATGTACTCAAGTTCGGCACATTGCATTTATATACCTCGTAAGGGTCAACGTTAGAGGGCGTGCGGCGTAAGTTAAGTCCGTAGTCAGGGGCAAAGGCCTCTTCCGCATCGGTGTACTTATAGCGTTCTTCCTTATGTGAGGGGAGACCTTGCTCTTCGAGCAGTGCGGCAGCCGCCTCGCGTTGCTGGTTCATCACCTCAGTGCTGCCGTCGTTCATCATGTCGCGGTGGGCACGATATAGGTCGATGTATTGTTTGTGGCTCTGCTTCATCATTATGCCTCCTCAATGCTATTAACAATCCAGTCGAAGCCTTTCTCCTCAATGTCGTAACCCAATTGAGCTGTTCCTTCTTTTACTACGCGGCCTTTAACGAGTACGTGTACAAAGTCAGGTTTCAAATAGTCGAGCATACGCTGATAGTGTGTGATCACCATTGCACTCGTCTTCGGTGTGCGAAGCATGTTAAAGCCTTCAGCTACAATGCGCAGTGCGTCAACGTCAAGGCCAGAGTCTGTCTCGTCAAGGATAGAGAAGAGAGGTTCAAGCACAGCCATTTGGAAGATTTCGTTGCGCTTACGTTCACCACCCGAAAAGCCCTCGTTCACGCCACGGCTCATAAAGTGAGCATCAAGTCCTACGAGTTTGCGCTTCTCCTTTAGCAACTTTAGAAATTCGCTAGCGGCAATCGGTTCTTGGCCGAAGTATTTGCGCTTTGCATTCAAGGCAGCGCGCATAAAATTTGTCATCGACACACCTGGAATTTCAGTAGGAGCTTGGAATGACATGAATATACCCTCGTGGGCACGGTCTTCGGGTGGAAGTGCCAAAAGGTCTTTGCCATTAAAGGTAATAGAGCCTTCTGTTACTTCATATTTGGGATTGCCCACGAGTACATTGCTCAGTGTACTCTTACCCGAACCATTTGGGCCCATGAGTACGTGTACTTCACCGTCGCGGATAGTGAGGTTAACACCGCGAAGAATTTCCTTGCCTTCAACTGAGGCGTGTAGATTTTTTATTTCAAGCATCGTTGTGTAAGTGTCGAGGTTTGTGTTGATATGAGTATGTACGCAAGTGTGCGTAACATTTATAGGGTGGTTCTAATAATTCTGAAATAGGGATTTGTGCGCTATCGGAAGTGTATTTTTGAAAGTTTGTGAGGGAGCATAGCGGGCTATGTGACCGAACAAACTTTCAAAAAGACACTTTCGAGAGCGTACAAATCACATTTCAGAATAGCAGAACTCTAAAAACAGAATTTTTAGAACCACCCTATATTGTTGACAAGGCCTAATTAAAGCCTACTTTATCGCTACAAAAGTACTAAGAAATGCTGAATTTAGCAACAAAGCGTGTTTTACGTAACACGCATTGTTGTCATAAGTCATTTAAATGTCGTCTTTTTACTCAATTTTCGGATTCAGCCCGCCCTTGCTAAATCCGAGATTTCAGTATATAAACTTCTTGTGTAAAAATGTTAACGTTTAGAGCGTTGGTGTACATGATTAGGGGTGAAAAAATAGCGTGTTCTATTAAGATGTGCAAGTAGTGCCGTTTTTTGCGTAACAAATATTGTGCTTTTTTTGAAAAAACGTAAACGAAAATAAGTGCTAACACCAAAAATAATTATTAATTTTGCGCTGTACTATATCGTATAGAATTATGAACGACGAATTAAGAGTCATCATTAGTGGTGGTGGTACGGGCGGACATATCTTTCCAGCCGTCTCGATAGCCAACGAAATACGCGCAAAACGCCCCGATGCAAAGATACTTTTTGTAGGTGCTGAGGGACGTATGGAAATGCAACGTGTGCCTGCCGCAGGTTATCCCATTAAGGGGTTGCCTATAGCAGGCTTTAATCGCAAGAATTTGTTGAAGAACATTCCTGTTCTGTTCAAAATAATGAAGAGCCGCTATATGGCTCGCCAGATTATCAAAGATTTTCAACCACAAGTGGCAGTAGGTGTAGGTGGCTATGCCAGTGGACCTACACTCAATGTGGCAGAGGGTCTGGGCATTCCCACCTTGCTGCAAGAGCAAAACTCTTATGCGGGGGTAACCAATAAGTTGTTGGCTAAGAAAGCTCGCAAGATATGTGTTGCCTACGACGGCATGGCACGTTTCTTTCCAGCCGATAAGATTATGTTTACGGGTAATCCCGTACGTCAAAATCTGTTGGACAATTCGATGTCGAAAGAAGAGGCTATTCGCGCCTTCGACCTCGTGCCAGGCAAACACACAATACTTATTGTAGGCGGTTCGCTTGGCGCACGCACATTGAATGAAAGCATCTTAGGTAATTTACCTTTAGTAAAGCAGCAAAGCAAGATACAGTTCATTTGGCAAACGGGAAAGTATTACAGTGCTGAAATAAAAGCGGAGTTAGAACGTCGCGGTTGTCCTGCAAACTTGAAGGTGATGGACTTTATAAGCGACATGAGACAGGCTTACGCTGCAGCCGACCTTGTAATATCTCGTGCGGGTGCAGGTAGCATTTCAGAGTTCTGCTTGTTAGGCAAACCTGTTGTGTTAGTGCCTTCGCCCAATGTGGCCGAAGATCATCAGACGAAGAATGCTTTGGCTTTGGTGCAAAAGGGCGCAGCCCTCTACGTGACCGATGCTGATGCACGACGCACCTTATTGCCGTTGGCTATCAACTCTGTAGTCGATCATGATAAATTAGACTCTTTGAGTCGCAATATCTTAAAATTAGCACGTCCGAACGCTGCTTCTGATATCGCTGACGAAGTAATACGTTTGGCCGAACAAGGGTAGGAAATTTGCAAATGTGAGAATGTGCAAATGTGCAGATGATTTAATGTCTTATTCAATCATCTGCATTCAACGTCTGTATAATTCTTACATTTATCTCTACATTCTTACATTTGCACATTCTCACATTCTCACATTCTCACATTCTCACATTTGCACATTCTCACATTTGCACATTTGCACATTCACTACATGAAATCAGTATATTTTATCGGTGCTGGAGGCATCGGAATGAGCGCTCTTGAACGCTACTTTTTGTCAAAGGGCTTGGTAGTTGCAGGATACGATCGTACATCTTGCGAACTTACAGAAGAGTTGCGTGCAGAAGGCGCCGACATACATTATGAGGACAATCCTGACCTCATACCAATGGCTTGTCGCGATAAGGAAGAGACGTTGGTGGTTTATACCCCCGCCATTCCTGCTACGCACAAAGAATTGACTTATTTCCGTGAAAACGGATTCGATATACAAAAGCGCGCCCAAGTGCTTGGCACGCTGACTCGCTCTATGAAGGGACTTTGCGTAGCTGGTACGCATGGCAAGACGACTACCACTTCAATGACGGCTCACCTACTGCACGAAAGTCACGTGGGCTGTAATGCTTTCTTGGGTGGTATTACGAAAAATTATGGTACCAACTACTTGTTGAGCAAAGATTCTCCCTATGTGGTGATAGAAGCTGATGAGTTCGACCGCTCTTTTCATCATCTGCGTCCCTATGCTACGGTGATTACGGCTACTGATGCCGACCACCTCGATATCTATGGCACAGAGGATGCCTATCTGGAGAGCTTCCGTCATTATACGCAACTCATTCAACCCGGTGGTGCGCTCATCGTTCATCGCAACCTTAAGATGCAGCCCGATCCACAAGAGGGCGTGCGCGTTTATACTTATGACCGCACGGAGGGTGACTTCCATGCCGAAAATATTCGCATCGGTGGTGGCCATATCGTCTTCGACTTCGTTTCACCCTTTGGCAATATCAACGATGTAGAGTTAGGTGTGCCTGTAAGCATTAATATCGAAAATGGTATTGCTGCTATGGCTTTGGCACAAATAGCTGGAGCTACGGCCGACGAGATACGTAAGGCAATGCTCTCATTCGCAGGTGTTGACCGTCGCTTTGACTTTGCGCTGAAGACGGATAAGCATGTGCTCCTCTCAGACTATGCACACCACCCAGCCGAAATCAAACAAAGTATCTTGAGCATTCGTGAGGTGTTTAATGGTCGTAAGATATCGGCTATCTTCCAGCCTCACCTCTATACGCGCACGCGCGATTTTTATAAGGACTTTGCCGATAGTCTCTCATTGCTCGATGAGGTGATATTGACAGAGATTTATCCTGCACGCGAAAAGCCCATTCCTGGTATAACAAGTCAGATTATCTATGACAACTTGCGTCCTGGTATTGAAAAGCATCTGATTGAGAAGAAAGACATTCCGTCGTTCGTGCAGTCAGAGAACTTTGATGTACTTGTAGTACTCGGCGCAGGTGATGCCGTAGACTATATACCACAAATTAAGCAAATATTAGAACGCAATTAGTTAATGTGCAAACTTAGTTAATGTGCGAATGTGCAAATGTGCAAATGTGCGAATGGTCGCCTTTGTACGCTGAGTAATTAAAACATCATTCAATCATTTGCACATTTGCATATTTGCACATTCCCCACGCATTTGCACATTTCCTACGCATTAGCATATTAGCACATTACTTGAAGACCTTTTTCAAACTGATTCTATTGGCAGGAATCATCGTTTATCTATGTTTCGCCTTTGCCAACTTTACCACACATGGCGATACGACGGTGTGTAAGGAAGTCAGCTTTACCATAGCCGACAGTTCACATGCAGGCTTCATCACAACCGATGAGGCCGACCGCCTTTTGCGCCAATCGGGACTCTATCCCGTAGGACGCGAAATGGAACAGATTGATGGATTGGCCATAGAGCGTGCTTTGCGTCGTAACTCTTTCATTGACTCTGTATCGTGTTACAAGTCACCAGGTGGGGTAGTGAATGTGTTAATATTGCAGCGTTTACCCTTGTTGCGTGTCAAGGCTGACAATGGCGATGACTATTACATTGACGACAAAGGCAACATAATGAATCCACAAGGCTATTCGGCCGACCTCGTTGTCGCTACGGGCGATATCTCTCGCCCCTATGCTCAACGTCAACTCATTAAGTTGGCACGCTTCTTACGCGATGATGCCTTTTGGAATAATCAGATAGAACAAATATATGTCAGTCCACAACGCCATATATCAATGGTGCCGCGAGTGGGCAGTCACACCATAGCTTTCGGTACGACCGATAGCATTAATCAAAAGTTTCGCAATCTTTACACGTTCTACGAAAAGGTCCTCCCCGAAGTAGGGTGGAACAAGTATGCTGAAATATCAGTAGAACACGTATCACAAATTGTAGGAAGAAAGGAACAGTGAGAGGTATCATGGGTTTAATGAGTTTAATAAGTTTAGTGAGTTTAATAAGTTTAATAAGCTCTTCTTACTAATAAGTAGGGGAGGCTGTTAACAGAACAAACTTTTTAACCCCCTAACCCCCTAACCCCCTAACCCCCTAACCCCTTAACCCAATCCCCCTCCAACCATAACATCAAGAAAATAAAAAACAACATATAATGGCAACAGAAGACAACTTTATAGTAGCTATCGAGCTGGGGTCGTCGAAAGTGACTGGTATGGCAGGTCGCAAGCAGCCCGACGGCGCCATTCAGGTGCTTGCCTTCGCTCAAGAGCCTTCAACCACCTTCATTCGCAAAGGCCGCATTAACAATGTGAGCAAGATGACGCAGTGCATCATTAGCATGAAGGACAAGTTGGAGCAAAAGATGCAGCGCAGCATTAGCCGCGTCTATGTAGGCATTGGCGGCATGGGTATGCATACCGTAGCCAACACCGTAGTGCGCCACTTCGACTCAAAGGTAGAAATCACACAAGAGATGGTTGATGCCATGTGTGATGAAAATCGTAGCTCGGCTAATTCAGATCGCGACATACTTGAATCAGTTCCGCAAGAGTATCATCTTGGCACCCAAGTGCAGAACGATCCTGTCGGCATCCTCTCTGATAATATCGAGGGACACTACCTTAATATAGTAGCCAACTCAAGCGTGCGTGAAGAGATTCGCAATTGCTTCCGTGCTGCAGGTATCACCATTGCCGACCTTCCTATTAATGTGCTTGCCATGGCCGACACCGTATTGACTGAACCTGAAAAGCGTTCAGGTTGCGTGTTAGTTGACATGGGAGCTGAGACCACTTCTGTAGCCGTCTACAAGAACAACCTCTTGCGTCACATGGCCGTAATCCCATTAGGTGGTGCCAATATCAATCGCGACATTCAGTCATTGCAGATAGAGGACGATGAGGCCGAACAACTTAAGCTCAAGTATGGTAGTGCCGTTTCAACTGATGAAGCTGATAGTCATAAGCCTATTACTACCAGCGATGGCCGACAGATTCCTTACGAGGAGTTTATGGGCTTAGTTGAGGCACGTGTTGAAGAGATCATCTTGAATGTGAAGAACCAAATCTCGCTTTCTAATTATGATGTCAACCAATTGATCGGTGGACTCATTGTTACGGGTGGTGCTTCTCACATGCGAGGTATTGACCAAGCTTTCACGCGCGACACAAAGTTTGAGAAGATTCGTTTCGTTCATAATATTCGCATTCCCCTTCGTGCTACCGACTATCCTGGTCTGAACGATGGTGGTGACTGCAATGCTGTTATCGCTTTAATTGATAAAGGCGAGATTAACTGCTGTGGTGGCCCCTTAGGTCAGCCAAGCCTCTTTGAAGAGAAGGAAGAACAACAGCACGAAGAACCTGCTCTTACTGCGGAAGAAGAAGCCGCAGCTGAAGCACAACGTAAGGCTGAAGAAGAAGAAGCAAAGCGCAAGGAAGAAGAAGAGGCTCGTATCAAAGCTGAAGCCGAGGCTCGTGAGCGTGAACGCATCGATCGTGAATTGCGCAAGAAAGAGAAGCGCGACAAGTGGAAAAACGCTTTTAAGCGTGTAGGAAACTTCTTTGGCAATCTTGTAAAAGAAGGTGACGAAAACGCATAAGGGTGATTCTAATAATTCTGAAATAGGGATTTGTGCGCTATCGGAAGTGTATTTTTGAAAGTTTGTGAGGGAGCATAGCGGGCTATGTGACCGAACAAACTTTCAAAAAGACACTTTCGAGAGCGTACAAATCACATTTCAGAATAGCAGAACTCTAAAAACAGAATTTTTAGAACCACCCATAAGTAGGTGCAAATTATTAAGATTATACAAAGCAATGGCTGACGAAAATAACGATTTGTTGATTGATATGGGAGTGACAACCACCACTCCTTCTATTATAAAAGTAATCGGTGTAGGTGGTGGCGGCGGCAACGCTGTCAATCACATGTATCGCGAAGGCATTCATGATGTCAACTTCGTTGTGTGCAACACCGACTCAAAGGCTTTGGCCGATTCTCCCGTACCCGTTCGTCTTCAAATAGGCAAAGAGGGCTTGGGAGCGGGCAACCGTCCGGCACGTGCTCGTGAGGCTGCCGAAGAGAGTGTTGAGCAGATTAAGCAAATGCTCGACGACGGCACAAAAATGGTATTCATCACTGCGGGTATGGGTGGTGGTACGGGTACAGGTGCTGCTCCCGTCATCGCCCGTGAGGCAAAGTCAATGGGCATACTTACGGTTGGTATTGTGACCATTCCCTTCCTCTTTGAGGGTAATAAGAAGATTGACCAAGCGCTCGATGGTGTAGAAGAAATTTCAAAGCACGTTGATGCCCTCTTGGTAATCAATAATGAACGTTTGCGTGAGATTTATCCCGAACTCAATGTGCTCTCTGCTTTTGAGAAGGCTGATAACACGTTGAGCGTGGCAGCACGTTCTATCGCTGAGATTATCACCATGCACGGCATTATCAACCTCGACTTCCGTGATGTTTGCACCGTACTCAAAGATGGTGGCGTAGCTATCATGTCAACGGGCTATGGCGAAGGCGAGAACCGTGTAAGTAAGGCCATCGAAGCAGCACTCCATTCACCTTTGCTCAACAACAACGACATCTTCAATTCGAAGAAGGTTCTCCTCTCTATCTCATTCTGTGCCGAGAAGGAGGGCGACACCCTCATGATGGACGAAATGAACGAAGTGCACGACTTTATGTCAAAGTTCCACGACGATGTCGAAACGAAGTGGGGACTCTCAACCGATCCTTCACTCGGCAAGCAAGTTAAAATCACCATTTTGGCTACAGGCTTTGGTATTAATAACGTGCCAGGTATTAAGAACAAGATGGACGCTGAGGCTGAGAAGAAACGCCAAATTGAGATTGAACGTGATGAAGAAAATGAAGAACGCCGTGTAGGTTTCTATGGTGGTGATAAGAAGGGTACCCTTCGTCGCCGTCCGCGCTTCTTTATGTTTGGCCTTGACGACCTCGACAACGAGGAAATCATCTCATTGGTAGAACTCACTCCTACTTATAAGCGCTCAAAGGAAGCTCTCTCTGACATTAAAGCAAAGTCATACTCCAATGTAGCCATCGAACCCGAAGGCTTGGGCGGCACGACTACTCCTCCTGCTACTCCAGGTTCGGTTATCTCATTTTGATGAATGGGGTAGGAGGTTAGAGGGTTAGGAGGTTAGAGGGTTAATGGGTTAGTAGGTTAGAGGGTTAAAAAGTTAGCTTTTCCTTTAACGTTCTGCTCATTGGTATTATCAATGCATGGCAGCTGAATACATACTTCTTAACCTCCTAACCTCCTAACCCCTAATCCCTAACCCCTAATCCCTAACCCCTAATCCCTAACCCCTAATCCCTAACCCCTAACTCCCTCCCCCTATGTCTGACGATCTTATACAACTTGCTCACGTTACGACACCGCGCATCATTAAGGTGATAGGCGTGGGAGGCGGTGGCGGCAATGCTGTCGCTCAGATGTATCGTGATAACATACCTGAGGTGCGCTATATGGTGGCCAATAGTGATAAAAAGGCCTTGGAGGACAATCCCGTGCCAGACCACTTACAGTTAGGCCCTGGCTTAGGGGCTGGTGGCAATCCCGAGACAGGTCGTGAACTTGCTATGGACAGTGTTGACCTTATAGCAAAGGCACTTGATGATGAAACGAAAATGGTGTTCATCACTGCGGGTATGGGAGGTGGAACAGGCACGGGCGCTTCGCCCGTCATCGCTCATGAGGCACGTAAGAAGGGGATTCTTACCATTGGTATTGTAACCATTCCTTTCCTCTTTGAACGCGAGAAGCAGATAGACAAGGCACTTGATGGATTGGAAGCACTCTCAAAGGAAGTTGATGCAATGCTTGTGATCAATAATGAGCGACTTTGCGATATATATCCAGACCTCAGCATTATCAATGCCTTTAAGCGCGCTGACGAGACGCTATCGACGGCGGTTAGTTCTATCACCGAAATCATTTCGATGCACGGCCGTGTCAATCTTGACTTTCAAGATGTGTGTACCGCATTGCGTAATGGTGGGGTAGCAGTGATGTCGAGCGGCTATGGTGAGGGCGAAGAGCGTGTCTCGAAAGCCATTTACGATGCGCTTAACTCTCCCTTGCTCAACAATAATGATGTGTTCCGCGCACAACACATTCTTCTGGCTATAACAACCAGTGATAGCGGTGAAAATGGTTTGCTCACGAGCGAGATGAACGAGATAACTGACTTCATGTCGAAGTTTAATGCCAACATCGAGACTAAATGGGGTTTGGCTTTCGACCCTAATCTCGGAAAGAAAATAAAGATAACGATTATTGCTTCAGGCTTTGGCTTGTTCGGCAACGCTAAGCAGGTCGCTCCACAAAAGCAAACAATTTCAGAAGAGGAGGCCCTCGAACGTGAGGAGCAGCGCAATAAGTACTATGGTGCGACAAGAAATAAGCGCACTCGCAAGCGCTCATCTATCTATCTCTTTACTGAGGACGATTTGTCCAACCTTGAAGTGATAAGCGAAGTTGAGAGTGTGCCTACTTATAAGCGCACTGCGGAATATTTGCGCAATATTAAGCAATTATCGAAAACAAATAACTGACGTATAACAATGGATATTTTTGAAAAAGTAAGCAAGGACATCATTGCCGCAATGAAGGCAAAAGACAAAATGCGTTTGGAAGCGCTCCGCAACGTAAAAAAGTTCTTTATTGAAGCCAAGACGGCTCCTGGAGCTAATGATACGCTCGACGATGCTACTGCGCTGAAAATTCTTTCAAAACTCGCCAAACAAGGTCGCGACACTGCAGCCCTTTATCGTGAACAAAATCGTGCCGACCTGGCCGAAGAGGAGGAAGCTCAAGCCGCTGTAATTGAGGAATACTTGCCTAAAGCTCTCAGTCCAGAAGAGTTAGAGGCGGAGATCAAGGCTGTCATTGCCGAAGTAGGGGCCACTAACATGAAGGATATGGGCAAAGTAATGGGCATTGTTAGCAAGAAACTCGCAGGTCGTGCTGATGGTAAAGCCATTTCTACCATTGTCAAGCAATTGTTAGCGTAACATAGTAGCGTTTTATATGCTATAAAAAAAGATTAACGATAGAATAAAGTAACATTATTCTATCGTTAATCTTTTTTTTGTTAAGTAGGTGTTCAAAATTAGTTGATATGAATTGGTGCAGTATTTCTGGACGAAAGAATGGCCAAGGCTTATCGACTAATTCGTCTCTGTAACGAATCGTGTGGATAGACTGCAATTTGTCGGCCTAATTCCAGCACACATTCTAATGTCTCAAACGCAAGCCAGCCTGGGGGCGACGCGTCCCCGCGTCGGCATTGCCAATTTGGGGTTCGATGCCCCAAATTGGCAATACTTGAATTAGTGATATTCATGTATTTGTTAGTCAAGGCATCGAGCCTTGACTAACAAATGCCGACGCGGGGACGCGTCGCCCCCAGGTTAGGACGCGCCCCCCAATTAGGCAGACAAATGGCTTAACGCGAGTTCGAGATAATATTCTAAAAAGTAAAGAGCAGAAAACCATCCAACCTACAAAGGGTGGCCATAAAATGCTCACCTGTCAAAATTATGTAAGTTTATTGCCAAATTACAAGTTGCCCGTCAGATGAGGGGCGTAAAGTGCAAAAATGCCCCATTTCATCGCAAAAAATGGCCCATTTCATCGCAGAAACGCCCCATTTCATCGCAAAAATCCCCCATTTCATCGCAAAAACGGCTTTTCCAGTGCAAAAACGGGTAAAGTGTCCGATTGGTACCAATCGGACAACTACTTATGAGCAATCGGACAACAAGACAGGGCAATCGCTTGCATTCAAACGATGGCATTACTTAAATTTGTAAACAATTTCACTAATTTCATAAACATTTATCATTATGCACACACACTTTACACGATTACCTCATCAGTGGGTAGCGAAGAAAGTGCCTCCTCCGCCCCTATTGGGCCGGTGGTTGCTCATGTTGGGCGTGTTGCTCATGACCTGGGGCCTTGTGCCGCAGGTGGTGAGGGCAGACACCGACCCCAAAGATATTGCCGAGACAATATGTATTGACAATATTGCCATGAGCGAGGCACGTCCGTACATTGAATTCCGTTACATGGACTACGACAAGGATAACAGAAAGCCTGATGCCATGCGCAATATCAAGATATATGCGAGGGAGTTCGCTGGGTACAAGACTTACAATTTTATGGGTATGGATAAAACATTCCCCGTTTACAATGACATATTGGTGGGCGAAATGCCCCGTTGTCATGACAAGCTTGTGCGTCACAGCGAGGCGTATGGCCGCCTTACCATCGTAAAGGCTGAATTCAATGGCAAAAAACGCACTGTCTGCGCCCGCTTTTACCCTTCAAAGAAAATGCTCGAGGGTGAAGGCACTTCTGACGGCAAGGGCAAGTTTCGCGGTATCAGGTTTAAGGGTTGTTGGGACAACAACGACAATGGCGATGATCCCGACAACATAGACAAGTACTTGAATTTCGATGCCGGCTCGGCCATCAACGAGTCCCAAACCAATAAGGGCAGTTTTGTGCGCAGTGCCGCAGGCAAAATTACATTCAATGCTTCGAAGCTGCAGAATAAGAAAGCTTGGGGTTTCGCGCCCACCTACTATTTCAACAATTCAAGGTCGTATACTTCCCTCAAGTATGGTTCGGTATATGCGGCCGACAATGCCACCAGCGTGACCAAGACGCTCGACGGCACGTTCAGCAACCGCAATGCCGTCACCATTTACTATTGGGGCGCATGGAGTGCCACGATGAATATTGGCATGGGTAGTGTGGTAGATCCCATTCAGGACAACAAGAACAGTGTGTTCCAGCGTTACAACAATGGCACTATTTGGTCAGTTACCGTGCCCGGTTGTCCGTATCCGGACAATTTGAGTGCAGAACCCAAACAGTGGACTAAAACCGTAAAGCTTGCTTGGAACACCAAGGGTGACACCCGCTTGAGCAGCGAGAAAGACAAGTGGCTGGTGTACTGCTACAAGCAAGGCGAGTCGGCAAATTCGCCCAAGCTCATCAAAACCGTTGACTATAAAACCAACAACTGCGAGGTGGAAGTGCCAAGCCTTGAAACCGAATATGTGTATATCGTCACCTACCAAAAGGACGGGTGGAAGGAAGGCATAGTAGACGACCTCAAGGCCACTGTGACCACCAAGATAGTGCCGTCGTTCGTATTTGACAAGGTAGACACCCGTTCTGAAGAGCAGAGCGTGGTGGTAACTTGGAAGTATGGTGCTTTCAGAAACAGCGAGCAGAGTTTCCTTGTGTACAGCCGTTTGGCCGGCACAACCCAGTGGAGCAACCCCGTGAGCGTGCCCCGCACCGATGTGAATGCCACCTTGGGCGAATACGAGTACACTGGCATCAAGAATGTGTGTGACTCTTACGAGTTCAAGGTTGCGCTGAAAGCCTTTGGCAAGACCTTTGAGTCGCCCATTGCCGTAGGCTCCATCAGCGGCAGCAGCCGTGTGACATCGTTAAACGTGAGCAAGGGCCTGTACAGCAACAGCGTCAAGCTCACCTGGAACGCCCAGCAAATATCTGAGGGCAACACCCGTTATGTGGTGGCACGCCGTATGCTTGGCAATAAGGGCAACTGGAGCGACATACACACCGTGTCGGGCACCTCGGAGATGTACACCTTCGACGACAACAATGTGGCCCCCGGCCAGTACTACGAATACCGCGTGTTGTCGTACATCAACTGTAATGGCAACAGCACGCTGACCGCCGAGGCCATCGACAACGGCTTTTGCCAGGCCACCGGCACCATAGCCGGCCGCATAGCCTATGGCACAGGTACGGCCGTTGAGGGCGTGCGCGTCAATTTGGTGCAGGCCAAGGACGATTCCGAGGCCAAGTCGCAGTTCTACTCATTGCGTGTTGACAATGTAGGCGGTGGCCTTGTGCTGCCCCTCGACCGTGAGGAGGCCGGTGCCCTGTTTATGGACAGTGTACCCCTCACCATGCAGGCATGGTTCCGCCTCGACGACAACATCAAGGAGTCGGGCAATGCAACCAATTATGCAACGCCCATGCTGATTGACACTTACGACAACTTCTCACTGTTTGGCCAGCGCACCAGCAGCGGTGCCTACCAGCTGACGTTGCGCCTGCCCACACCTAACAAGTATGCCGACACGCGCACCACGGTGGTGCTCAAGCCCAACAACTATTATGCCATAGCCCTGTCAACCGACGGCGCCGCCAACTGGACCCTGCGCGCCATCGACACCAAGGGCAAGATGCAGAAGTTTGAGACCAAGGCCACGGGCATGCCCAAGGAAAACAGAAAGAAGCTTTACAACCTGGCCTTCGGTACAAATGTGAGCGATTTGGCAAGCTACAACTTTAACGGCTACATCGACGAGGTGCGCGTGTGGAACAAAGTCCTTGCCGATGCCGAGTTGACAGCTACCTACGACCACCAGCTCTCGGGCGACGAGAAAGACCTCTATCTGTACTGGCCGCTCGACGAGGGCATTACCAATCAGACCACCGCTTACGACTATAGCAAGACCGGCGGCGTGGCCAATGGCCATCACGGCACTATCAAGTCGTCGAATAAAATCAGCACCATTGTGCCCCCCGATGATGCATTCAGCATTTACGGCCGCACCGATGCCGAGGGTAACTATGTGATAAAAGGTGTGCCATTTACCGGCAGCGGCACCAACTACTCGGTTGTGCCAAGCAAGGGCGTACACAGCTTTACACCACAGAAGCTCTCGCGCTACGTCAGCCAGAACTCAATCAACCACAATGGCGTTGACTTTGAGGACACCTCAAGTTTCCCCGTCACAGGTCAGGTGCTGTACGAAGGCACACCTATCCGGTGGAGGGTTGCAACTTCTACGTAGACGGCAACATCTGCTATAAGGACGGCGACCCCATCACCAGCGACAGCGAGGGTCGTTTCAACATCAGTGTGCCCATTGGCGACCACTTTATACAGATAAAGAAGCAGGGCCACGAGTTTGCCTCGGCAGGTCGTTTCCCTGCCGACGACAAGGGCGTTGGCACACGCTACACCTTTGTGAAGGAAGAGGCGGTGAACTTTACCGATGTGACCAAAGTCGTAATAGCCGGCCGTGTGGCAGGTGGCGACGTTGAAAAGGGCAAGCCCCTTGGTTTGGCACAGAGCAAGGCCAACATTGGCCAGGCCGTGATAAAGCTCAGCGCAGGCGATGCCTACCGCATGAATGTGGTGCGCAAGGACAATGGTGGCGCCTACACCTACGAAAACGCCACCGACGCCCGCAACTATGAAGCAGCAAGCAAGCAAGTGAAGAGCACCGCCCAGGTGGGTGGCGGCGATGACGATGCCGTAAAAACCATCACCATCACCACCGACCCCGCCACAGGCGAGTTTGCCGCCTTGGTGCCCCCCGTGCAGTACAAGGTGACCAGTGTCGAGGTGCCGTCAAACGCCGAGATTGTGTTCGACCGCGCCACTATTCCCAACATCGACGCCAGCAATCCGCTGGCCGTCAAGACCGACTCCGCCACCACCGACGAGGGCAAAGTGCAACGCTTCGACTATGTGGCATCGCTCAACTTGGCCCACCGCGTGGAGCCGACATTCGATGTCAAGCAGAAGGGTGCTCCAGCCTTTGGCGACGCCACCTTCAAGTACGTGACACTCAGCGACCCCAAGGGCCAGGAAGTGCCGCTTTACACCACCGACGAGCAGGGCACAGTGACCTATGCCATGGGTGCTCCAGTGTTCACCCAGTTGCGCCGCTACACCTTCACCCTCGACGGCTACGAGCAGTACGTCAACCAGGACGATGCCCAAAATCCCGTCACCGACCGTGTACCGTTGCAGAAGTCAACTGTCACCATCACCAACCAGTTTGCTGCCGGACAGGTGGTGAACTTTGAAGGTGCCGACGACGGCAAGTTTAAGGACGAGAACAACTTGGCCACCAACCAACTGCAGCTCGACTCGCTCGGCCATGCCGAATACACCTTTATGGCAGGTTTCCCCAACATCACAGAACCGTACACCTTGGGGCTTAACATGGTGTTCGACGTGAATGGCGCACAAAAGCAGTGGAGCGGCAACGGCACCTTCAAGGCCATTGTGCTTGGTGAACTTCCGTCGGGCAACAACTTTGTGACATCAGGCCCCGACAAGGTGCTCATGGTGCTGCGCGACCCCCCGGGTTCAAATTCAAACGCCTATTATGAGACAGCCACCTCTGTGACCGAAAGCACTTCGTATGCCGGTTCGTTTGTAACTAACAACGAGGTGAGCACCCTCACCAAGCTCGGTTTCGAGGCCGCCACTTGGGTGGGCGTGGGTGCAGGTGTCATAACCGAAGCGTCGACCAAGGCCGACCTTGAAGTGGGGGCCGAGGTCAACCTCGACATTACCGACAGTCAGGAAAGCTCTACCACCACCACTACGACCAACCGCGTGAGCACGTCTGACGAGGAGGACTATGTGGGTGCCAACGGCGACGTGTTTATAGGCACCGCCACCAACATCTTGTTTGGCAATGCCCGCAGCGTGGACATACGTCCCGACGGCAAGGGCGGCTTTGGCGTGACCCGCGAGGACGTTATATCAACCGGCATGCAGTTTGGCACAGGGTTCAACTATTCGCAGAACTATGTGGAGAACACCCTGCTGCCCAACCTCGAGAGCGTGCGCAACAGTTTGCTGCACGACCCCTCAGAGGGCATTACCAGCAACACGACCAACGAGGTGGTGTATGTGTCGAAGGTGAGCAAGGACGACCCGCGCTTTGGTTCGAACAACAACGACAAGGACGTGTGGGGCGCTGCCGCCGTGTCGGGCGACAAGCTTGACGGTCCGAGCTACACCATGATGCTCCCCGCCAAGACCACCGACAGCAATGGCAAGCCCATAGCCTTTGAGGACAAGGTGAAGTGGTACAATTCGCAAATGGCGCTTTGGACACAGACCCTGGCCAACAACGAGAAGGCCAAAATTGAGGCCAAGAGCAGCCGCACAGAGTACCTCATAAGCAACTACTCGTTCGACGCCGGTGCCACCATCGAGAACTCGGTAGGCACCATCGAGGCCAAGAGCCACGAAACCAGCGAGGAGTTTGAGGTGATGATAGTGGGCGGTGTGACCACCGGATTTGAGATAAACGGCACAGGTGTCGACCTCACGGTGAAGACCACCACAGGCACCCGCAACACCTTTGTGCAAGGCTCAAGCTCGGAGAATGCCAAGACCATTGGCTATACGCTCAAGGAGAATGGCGACGACGATGCCCTGTCGGTAGACGTGTTCAATGCCCCCGACGGTTTCGGCCCCATCTTCATAACCCGTGGCGGACAAACTTGCTGCCCCTATGAGGACAAGTATGTGAGCAAGTACTATGAGCCAGGCACCGAGATATCGGCCGCTACCATGCAGATAGAAGTGCCCAAACTCAATGTAGAAAATAACTATGCCACCGATGTGCCCTCAGGCGGTACCGCCAACTTTACCCTGCTCATGCAGAACGACAGCGAGACGGGTGAGGACGTGTGGTTCCAGCTCTCTATGCTCGACGAAACCAACCCCAATGGTGCCAAACTCAGCATCGACGGCCAGGCACTGACCGACGGCCGCGTGTTCCTGGTGCCGGCTGGCAAAGCCCTGCGCAAGCAGCTGCAACTCACACAAACCGACCAGAGCGTGCTGGAATACAACAACATCAAGCTCGCCCTGCGCTCGCAGTGTCAGAGCGACCCCACAGGGTCATTCCCGGTAATAGCCGACACCGTGGCCATTTCGGCCCAGTTTGTGCCCAGCTGTTCCGACATCATGCTCAGCGTGCCCGACCGCGTGGTGAACCACAACACCGGCAGCCAGCTCAAGATGGTGGTAAGCCGCTACGACCGCAACTTCCGTTCGTTCAAGGGCTTCCGCATACAGTACAAGGGTGCCCGCGATGTAGACTGGCAGTTGGCCAAGGAGTTTGTCAACAATGAGGCCGACCTTACCGACAACAACCAGCTTATCAGCGGTGCATCGACCACCTATGTGCTCGACATGAGCAACAACGCACTCTTCCCCGATCAGACCTACGAACTGCGCGCCATCACCATGTGCGACTTTGGCAGTGGCGAGGTGAACAATGAGAGTGAGACCATTGAAGTGGTGAAAGACGTGGCGCGCCCGAAACTGTTGGGCAACCCGTCGCCCGCCAACGGTGTGCTCACCCCCGACGGTGAAGTGTCAATCACCTTCAACGAGGACATCAAGGCATCAAGCCTTATCAAGACCGAAAACTTTGTAGTGACCAGCAAGCTCAACGGCTCGAAGGTTGACCACGATGTGGCCCTGCAACTCACAGGTGCCGAGGGTGCACAAACCGAGGCCGACATCGACTTGGCCGCACGTCCGTTCGCCCTTAATATGTGGCTCAACTACACTGGCGCCGGCCAGATACTGAGCCATGGCGCAGCAGCTACCAAGTTTACCCTGTCGGTTGACGACGAGGGTCACCTCACGGCCGATGTGGCCGGCACCAAGGTGACGTCGGAAGGCACACTGCCCAAGGACAAGTGGACCTACCTCGCACTCAGCTATGCGCCCGCCAGCCAGGGCGGCACACTCACTGCCGACTGTGCTTACGACGACACCGACGCCAGCCTGTTTGCATCGCAGCCCGTGCCCGCCTACAACGGCAATGGCCCGCTGCGCATAGGTGGCGGAATGAAGGGTGCCATGCAGGAACTCACCTTGTGGAACGCTGCCCGCTCATACGCCGAGGCCAAGGCCGACATGTACACTACCAAGCAGGCCAACTCTGCCGACATAGCCGGCTACTGGCCGCTCAACGAGGGCACAGGCACTACAGCCAACGACGTGGCTCGCTCGCGCCACATCACGCTGCCTGCCGCCTCGTGGTATATGGCTACGCCCAACAAGGCTGTCAGCCTGAACGGTACAACCGATTATGTTGCCATTGACCTAACCTCATGCTCACCCGCCACCGACGAGGATTATGCTCTCGAACTGTGGTTTAAGGGCAGCAAGCCCGAGGCAGGCAAGCAGGCCACGCTCTTCAGCACCCATGCCGATGGCGTGATGGCTGCTTTCAATGCCCAAGGCCAGCTGCAACTGAGCCAGAACGACCAAATGCTGGCCACTGGCACAGCCGACTGCCTTGACAACCAATGGCACCACTTTGCACTGAACGTGCTGCACGACGGCACGGCAGCTGTATATGTTGACGGTAACAATGTGGCACAATTTACACCCAGTGCCCCGCTCCGCTTGCAGAGCGACAGCCTGATGCTTGGCGTGATGCGCCGCGCACAGACTGCGGGGGCTGCCGACTTTGTGTACAGCAATTACTTCAACGGTCAACTTGACGAGTTCCGCCTGTGGAATGCCCGCCTTACTGCTGATGTGTTGCGCGCCGCACGCTTGCAGCGCCTCGAAGGCAGCGAGAGTGGACTGGTGGCTTACTATCCGTTTGAGAAGATACAGCTCAACCAGTACAGCCAGGCTGAAGTGGTGGCCGACATGGCCGACCATGCCACCACCACGCTGCCCAAGCCGCACGAGGCCAAGCTCTATGGCTCGGCTGCCATTGGCGATGAAGCTCCCGGCTTGAAGGCTGCTCCCAAGCTCAGCAATGTGGCATTCGACTTTACCGCATCGGAGCGCAAGGTGGTCATCACCCTTAACGAATCGGCCGCTGCGCTCGAGGGTTGCACCGTCAACTTTACGCTGCGTGGCATACGCGATGTGAACAACAACTTGGCCGACCCCATCAGTTGGACTGCCTATGTGCAGCAGAACCAGTTGCTCTGGGGCGACAGCCAGCTGACGCTTGCCAAGCAACAGGCCGACAAGCTCACCACCGAGGTTGAGATTGTGAACAACAGCAGCGCCGCCGAGGCATGGACTATCAGCGGATTGCCCTCATGGCTCACGCTCAATACCGAGAGCGGACAGCTCAAGCCCCTTGGCACAGCTAAGTTGCGCCTGACAGTGCCCGCATTGGTGGCAACAGGCCGCTATGAGGCAACGCTCTACCTCACGGGCAACCAGGGTGTGGCACAGCCGCTGCACGTACAGCTTACTGTGACAGGACAGCAGCCCGACTGGCGTGTTGATGCTGCTAAGTATGACATGAACATGAGCATGGTGGCCCAGTTGCAATTCAACGGTGTGCCGTCAGAGAATGGCGCCGACCTTGTGGCAGCATTCAATGCCAATGGCACTTGTGTGGGTGTGGCTTCGCCCGTCTACAACAAGCGTTTCGACTGCTACTTTGCCATGCTTACCATCTATGGCAACTCCGACGACCCAGGCTCGCCCGTCAGCTTCAAGGCATGGCATGCCGCCACGGGCAAGGTACACCCGGTGGTTGAAACCGCTGACAAGGTGACCTTCAGCGCCAATGCCGTGTACGGCAGCGTAACGAAGCCGTATGTGCTTAATGCTACCACCGCCGTAGAGCAGCAGTTCAGTCTGCATCAGGGCTGGCAGTGGCTGTCGTTCAGCGTGACGCCAGTTGATGCCACCGTGGCCGGCACTTTTGCCCCCGTGGCTGCAACAGCCCGCACGCTCAAGAACCAGACGCAGTTTGCAGTGCCTGCTGCCGACAACCTGGCCTGGACGGGTGGTCTTGACAAGCTCAGTGTGAAGGAAATGTACATGCTCTATATGGAGCAGCCCGCTGACTTCAGCGTGAAGGGAGAGCAGGTGAATACTGCCACCACGCCTGTCACACTGGCCAAGGGCTGGACATGGCTCGGTTACACGCCCATTTACACCGCATCGCCGCTCTACGCCTTTGCACCGGCGGCACCCGTTACGGGTGATATTGTGAAGGGCCAGAACGGATTTGCCATGTATCAGGACTATGAGTGGATAGGTTCGCTCGAGGCTATGGAACCCGGACAGGGCTACATGTACTTCAGCGCAGCTGATAACAGCCGCCAGTTTGGTTATCCCACTGCGGCTCCTGCCAGCAAGATGCGCCGCCGTAAGGCTGCCAATAGTGACGAGGTGCAGTCGGCCTTCCCGCCTGTTGACCGCCATGCTTATCCCAACAACATGACGGTTATAGCAAGTATCACGCAAGGCGGCCAACCCGTAAGTGGTGCCGAGATAGGCGTGTTTGCTGACGACGAGTGCCGTGGTACATCGGTCGAAATTGATGGTCTGTATTTCATAACCATCAGTGGCGAAGGCAATGGACCGCAACTTGATGTGCGTGTGGCACGCAATGGTCAGATATGTTCAACCAACGCTGCTCTGACCTATGTTGACAATGCCATGATTGGTACGCTCAACGAGCCGTTTGCCATAGAGTTGCCCACCGTGACAGGTGTGACAGATGCTGAGGCTCCTCAGGTGAACATTATGCCACGTCGCGTTAAGACGCACGTGACAGCAAGCACCAATGGTCCGGCCATGCGTCTTATCACCATTCACGCCACCAATGGTCAGCTGTTGTACATCAACCAGAACCCCGCACCCGACACGGAGCGCATTGACATGTCGCACTATGCCGAGGGTGTGTACTACATCACCGTACAGACGGCAGACGGCAAGAGTCATACTGCCAAGTTGATGAAGTAGGAACGACCTATTGATTAACCTGTTGACGGGTTGACAAGTAAGTGAATAACTGACTTGTCAACCCGTTTACTTTGGATCTAAACGAAATTAAAGATAAATATAAACTGCAATTTATCTGCCTAATTGGGGGGGGCGCGTCCTAACCTGGGGGCGACGCGTCCCCGCGTCGGCATTGCCAACTTGGGGTTCGATGCCCC
>ERZ791902.318-NODE-318-length-38779-cov-153.517250_pt1 | contig 38779 bp, 30 predicted proteins | sample MGYA00510149_ERZ791902 | MGnify/ENA primary metagenome ERZ791902 (study PRJEB30046, sample SAMN00792060) | human gut metagenome | study: EMG produced TPA metagenomics assembly of the A metagenome-wide association study of gut microbiota in type 2...
TCCCACGCATTTATTAAGATTGCCTAAATTCGGGTGCAAAGATACGAAAAAAATGTGACTTTCTTGCATTTTTTGCGCAGAAATCATTATCTTTGCATTATCTTTACAGATAATTCGGACGACATTTCATGCCGAACGACTAACAAATAGATATAATAACCCGAGAAATAACGACATCGCATCACAACGAATATCGATTATAACCTCGAATAACAAAGAATCGAAAGATATGAAAAAGGTAATTTTCACCCAAGAATGGATGACAATGCATCCATACGAGAAACCAAATGAAGTAGATCAGTACTATACAGAACTGGCTAACGAAATATACCATGCCCTCGATGAGGCGTGCTTCACCCACCAGTTTAAGAACGTGGAAGAAGCCAAGCAGCTTGCACTCAGCATCGCCGGCTACTTTGAGGACGTCATCTCAGGTACCTGCATCTGGAAGACCTTTACTGCAGAATGCAAGAAGCGCTATGGCACTTACATTCCTTTCTACGAGAACGAGAAGGAATTTATCCAGAATACGCTGAACGATGATGAGTCTCCATACGATCCTGACGAAATCAACTATGCAGACATCAAGTTCCTGTGCTGGCACCATTACCAGCAGAGCAGTTATGTGCAGGAACCTGTACCATTCCTGTTCAGTACCCTGGAGCTGGCAGCCAAGATGGCTTATAATGTGCTCGACAAGGAATACGAGACAGCGCCGGAGAACGAGCGTCTCTACGATTTCCTTTGCAAATTGCCAACCGATGAAGACAAGTTCTATGAATATCGCGATGCCTTAGCCTGGTTCCACTATGGCTGCTTCTTCAACGTGGGAAACCGCTTCCGCCTTCAGATGGAGCTGGAGCGCCTCGCCCACTCTCCACAGGGCTTCAATGATGTCATCGCCTACTCTATCCAGATAGAGCATACGATGAACAGCCGCAACAACCTCCTCGCCCTCACCTCTGCCGAATGGCTTGCCAAGGTGAGCGAACATCATCCTGCCCACAAGCTCTGGACAGAAATCGACTACAAGGGCACCCGTGCCTTCAAGATGATCAAGGAGGATGATAACTTCTTCTATCTGAAGGATTTGTATGATGCTTCTGAGGAGGATGCTTCTGATAAGGATTCTGAGGAAGAGAAGTTATATAGAGTTCGAAAGGATTCTACCAATATCGAAGATGCCAGCGCATTCCTCAGTGGCGAGCAGCTGATGGTTACCAATCTCTTCTATTTCGGTGGCGACTGGTGGCAGACGGGTGCTTTGCTGAACCCAAACTACGAGGAGAACAAGGAGCAGATTGAGGCAGAGAAGGCTCAGGTGAACCACGAGCAGCCTATCAACGATTACAACCTGCTCAAGGCAAAGGGCTACGGTGATAAGTTCATCTTCTTGGAGGATGTCAAGACCTTGAAGAGTTTCCTAAAGGAAGTTGGTTTCGAATTACCAGCCAACATCAAGTTCCCTCCAAAGTACGAGAAGGGAATCATCGTTTGCGGAAGTCCATATACCGGAATCAACATCTGCTTCGGCATGGCTCACTGCATTGCTTCTCCTGAGAATCCATATTACAACGCTGAGCATGCAGAGCTCGACAGCTTCAATATCATCTCTGGCTTGGGCCGTCCATTCCCTTACGAGATTGTCTGCAAGCTGATTGAGAACAATATGCTGCCAGATGCCAACCTCTTCACCAGCAAATATGTAAGAGAAATCGGTTTGAAAGTCACCCAGGCTTACATCCAGTTCCTTGCTGATTACTATCTGATGGGCAGAAAGGACAAGGATTTGTCGCCTGCAGAATTGTGGTAATTTCATTTAGAATACTCAAAAGTCTACTACGCTAACGCTGTTTTAAGGGGTTAGCGTAGTAGACTTTTGTTGAATTAAAGGGGAAGAGCGAAAAACAGCTGTTAACTGTTAACTCTGTTAACCCCCCAGCTGTTTCCCACTCTTTTATTTATCTTCTTATTTCAGATTCTTATCCAGGAACTCCAGCATTTTCTCCTGCGCCTTCAAACCGCAGGAATGAGGAATATCCCAAAGTTCCGTATCCAGCAGATTATCTGCGCCCTGACTCTTCCAAACCTGATGCATTTCGGCGAAAGCATCTTTTACACCAGGCACAGGGAAGAGCTTGTCTTTTGTGCCGTTGATGAAGAGCATCGGCTTCGGACAGGCGAGGGAGGCGATGTGAGGATAGTCGAGATATTGCCTCAACCCCGGGATGCAATTCGCAAAACCGCCATTCTCCTTTCTTCCGAATCTCCGGGTAAGCTGCGCATCGGTGGTAATCATCCAGCAGATGGAAGCACCCGTCTTGATTCTATCCGATAAAGCCGAGAGCATCCACGAACGATAGGCTCCCATCGAACAGCCCACGCATCCGATACGCTTCGCATCTACCATCGGCAGCGAAGCCAGGAACTCGGTGCTGGCGATATCATCGTAAGTCATGAAGGCAGAGAGGTCTCTACCCAGCATCATCATGTTGCCAGCTATCAGGTCGTATTTGTTTCTATCCACGCCCTCCTTGCGGCCTCGTTCTCCCCACATCGGAGCATCTGCCGAAAAGACCACGTAGCCATGTTTCGCCAGATAATCGCCCACGTACTGATTATCGTAAAGTTGCTTTGCCCACGCATCCGCATCATCCAAGATCTCCTGACAGAGTGCCTGCTTCGTAGGGGAATCTTTTTCTTCCGGAGTAAAGAAAGGGCGAATCATCTTCTCCTTTCCGATAAAGAGATGGGCACCATGATCATGAAGCGCATTGACTGTTGGGAATGGTCCCTTGCCATCCGGAATCAGAAGATAAGCCGTAATTCGGGAATAGGCGTTGATATTGAAGGCGATTTTCTGCGCCTTATACCCGTCCCTCTGCTCCTCGCCCAAGACTTCCAAATTCCAAGCCGCAGCCGCTTTCGGAGGCGTCATCATGCATTCAAACACCTTCTCCCTTGCCGCCTTCTTCCACTTCTTGAAGTTCTTAATCGGACTGTTTCCCCAAGCCATCGGATAGGTCAGTTCCTTCTTCAGCGTTTCTACATAGGTAGGAATCTCTCCCTGCCACTCATACTTCTCCCGCTTCTGAAGCTTCGGCTTCGGAGAGGTCTGTGCAAGCGACACAGACGCCTGCAACAATGCGATGATACTATATGTGATAATCCTTTTCATTCTCTTGTATCGTTTATAAGATTTCTATCTTTCTGTTTATAAGATTAGTTATAGTTTGCAAAATTAAGAAATTATCCGCAAAAAGAGCCCAATAATCTCGATATTTTTGCGTACCTTTGCCTAAACATCAATAAATAACGGATAAAACATCATCAAATAGAAGATAAAGCAATATGAAAATAGCAGTTTTTTGTTCAGCAAATAAGAATATCGACCCCGACTTCTTCACGTTGACAGAAGAGATGGGAAAGTGGATGGCTGAGAACGGCCACGACCTGGTTTTCGGCGGCTGCAACTCCGGTCTGATGGATTGCATCGGTAAAGCAGTGAAGGCGAATGGCGGCAGAACCATCGGTGTGGTTCCTACGCTTGTAGAGCGAGGCGGCAGAACATTCCCAGACCTCGACATCGAGATTCCGTGTGATAATCTCAGCGACCGCAAGGACCTGATGCTTGCCCAGAGCGACATCTTCGTAGCCCTTCCTGGCGGCGTCGGCACCCTGGATGAAATATTCACCATCGCCGCCGCCCATACCATCGGCTACCATCACAAAATGGTGATTCTCTACAACATGAAAGGCTTCTGGAACTCCACCATCGCCCTGTTGGATGACATGGCAGAGAAAAGCATGATTCGCGGCGATTGGCGGGATGTGATTGAAGTGGCGGAAAACCTGGAAGAATTGGCAAAGCTCTGCAAGGGATAGAGCCATCTTTTCCAATTATATTTCAAGAAGAATTTTCAGACAAAAACGTGTGTTTTTAAGAGAAAAAAGCTATAATTAGCTTATTTCTAATATTAATATGCACTTACAACTTTTTGTATATCAACTACAAAAACAAGATTTGCAAATTAAGCATGTTTCAACATGCTTAATTTGCACTAACACAAAATTCCATACAAAGAGTATGGATAAATTCCTATTATTCATTAAACGCCAGGCTCTCCACAAACATTTTCAATTTATCAACCAGATATAATGGAAGATTGAGCAAATCATCGTCCTTCCTCATGTTAAGAGCAGAAAGACGAATTGATAGTTTAGGGAGATATTGCTTGCGATAATACGCCAGGCTCTTCGCCGTGACATTCTTATCAGCCTTCACCTCGATAGGAATGATTTTACCAGCATCCTGCAACAGGAACTCCACTTCTGCCGTATTGCTAGAAGTCCAATAATAATGCTGGCTGCCATACTGGCGAACCAAAGCCTGCAGAACATAGTTTTCTGCCATCACCCCCTTGAACTCCGTAAAGAGATTGTCGCCCATCAATACCGTAGCAGCATCCAAATCAAACTTGCGTCCCAATAAGCCCACATCATTGAGATAAAGCTTGAAGGCATTGTCTTTCTTATAGGCAGAAAGCGGCAAGCGAGGAGTTTCTATCGCCGAAACCCGATGCACCAATCCTGCCAGGCACAACCATTCGATGGCTCCCTCATACTCACGCGCCCTAGCCCCTTTCTGAACATCAGCATAACGGAACTTCTTGTCCTCACGAGCCAGCTGATTCTGCAAATTGCCCCAAACCTGAAACACACGTGGGATATCCTTGTTGCTGATGTGCTTGGCAAAATCAAGGGAATAAGACTGGAGGATAGCATCCTGAACCACCTTTACTTCCGTCCACGAACGAGTGTCGATGTAGGCACTTACCGCCTCGGGCATTCCGCCTAACACAAGATACAACTTGTAAGCATCTATCAGCTGCTGGTGCAACACCTCGGGCACAGCCATCACCTCGTCTATCATCTGATAAGAATGATAGAGCTGGGCATCTGCCACCCTCAGATATTCTGCAAACGATACGGGATGAAGAGTCATGAAGTCCACCTTACCCACGGGAAAAGACGCTCCTGTACGATTAAGAGCCACACCCAGGAGTGAACCTGCGCACACAACAGCGTACTCCGGAGCATCCTCGCAGAAATACTTCAAGCTATTCAATGCTTCATTGCATTCCTGAATCTCATCAAGAACAATCAGAGTGGAAGTTGGAGAAATTTTCTTCCCCGTCATCAGCTCCATCGATTTAATGAGTTTCAAAGGCTCCTTGGTACGTTTAAAATCTTCCTTCACGGCTGGCATCGTATCGAAGTTGATGTAAACCATATCCTCAAAGCATTCCCTGCCAAACTTATTCAAAGCCCACGACTTACCTACCTGGCGTGCGCCCTGCAACACCAATGGTTTGCGACGCGGATTCTCCTTCCACGCCTTCAATTTATCTAGTATTTCTCTTTGTATTTCTGCCATAATTTCTTCATTAATATGATTTTTCGGCAAAAATACACATTTTTCATATCAAAAAGTGGCAAACTTGCACATTTTTAATATTAATTAGGATTAGAATCTATAAAACAGAGTTCTCAAATAAAAAGAAAGAGCGGAAAAACAACTGTTAACTCTGTTAACCCCAGCTGTTCTTCCGCTCTTGATATTTCTTCAAGACCATCTATCCCTTATTTTCTTTCCCCAAAAGGAAATCGGAGAGGCTCATCATCAGAATGCCTTCTTCATTATAACCCGAACGATACCTATCCCCTACGATAATCAGTTTGCGAAAGCCATCGTTTACATTCAAAAGAGAAGCCTGCTCCTGATCTACCTTCTCCTTATCAGGCAAGGCGTAAGCCGACTGGATATAGAGGCGTTCATCATGACGGTTCACCACGAAATCTATCTCAAGATTCCGGCGCTGCAGTTTGCCATTCTCATCCCGCTTGAAGCTCTCCACTGATCCCACATCCACAGTATAACCCTGCTTCCGCAATTCGTTATAAACCACGTTTTCCATGATATGGGTGAATTCTATCTGTCGAAAATCTACCACGGCATTTCTGATACCGATGTCCTCAAAGTAATACTTGGTACCAGTACCAATGTATTTGCGCCCCTTCACATCATAGCGCAAAGCCTCGCTAATGATGAAGGAATCCTGCAGGTTCTCCAGATACCTGCCAATAGTTTTAGTACCGATTTCCACTCCTCCAACAGATTTGAACGTATTAGAAATTCTCTGCACATTCGTACAGGAACCAATCGTAGAAGCCAGAAGGCGCACCAACTCGCGCATCCCATCAGAATTCTTCAGGCGATTACGCTCCAAAACATCCTTCAGATAAACCGTCTCGTAAATCTCACGAAGATAATTCTGTTTCGCTTCAGGAGTTTCTATCTGCGCCACGGCAGGCAATCCACCATAAAGATAATAGGTTTCCAGGGCTTGACGCTCCTCTCCTCCTACCACTTCATAATATTCGGCAAAACTCAGTGGATGGATTCGGATTTCCCAACCTCGACCACGAAACTCAGTTATCACATCCTTCGATAAGAATCGGGCATTGGAACCAGTAACATACACTTCGGCATTTTCCACATGGAGATAAGAGTTGAGCACATCCTCAAACTCCTTCACCATCTGAACCTCATCCAAGAGAATATAATACCTATCCTTATCTTTCATCAAAGCATCGATATGCTCCAGCAAAGCATCAGGGTCACGGAGTTTCTTGTTTCTACGGTCTTCAAGATTTATTTGTATGATATGATCTTCCGCAACACCTCTTTCAAGCAAATGCTTACAAAAGATGTTGAAGAGAAGGAAGGATTTACCACAACGGCGAATGCCGGTGATAATCTTTATCATCCCATTGCCTTCTGCCGAGATGAGTTCTTTCAAGTATGCTTTACGTTCAAAATACATAGTTTATGACGTTTTTTTGTGTCAAGACACGTTTTTCAGTCGCAAATATACGCTTTTTATACAACTTCACCAAGTTTTATCGTAATTTACACGAAATATTTAAAGGTATTTAAACAAAGAAAGAGCGGAAAAACAACTGTTAACTGTTAACTCTGTTAACCTCAGTTGCCTTTTCGCTCTTTTATAATAATCTCTAATAAGAAATCTCCTATTCTGCCAGCAGCTTCTCTGCCATCGCCTTACCCAGAGCCTCGCACTTCGCCTTGACCTCTGGAGTAATCGCCTGCTTCATATCCACCGGCTCGCCCACTGGCTCGTAGTGGAGCTTGGTTTCGTTCCACTCCTGAATCTTAGCCACAGCCTTGCTTGCCCAGCAATGAGAGCCATACCAGCCAAGAAGATGATTCTTGACGTCCTTATTGGCAAGCTCGGAGAGGAGAACCTCCATCTCGTGATAAAGACCGGCATTGTAGGTTGGAGCACCTACGATAAGACCCTTGTAGCGGAAGATGTCGCGCAGGATGTAGCTGTGGTGAGTCTTCGAGATATTATACATCACGATGTTCTTCACGCCAGCCTTGCTTGCCGCACGGGCGATGATTTCAGCCATGCGCTCGGTATTGCCGTACATGGTGCCGTAGCAGATAACGAGGCCCGGCTCCGTCTCGTACTTCGACATCTTATCATACATGCCGATTACCTTCTCAATATGCTCGTGCCAAACCGGACCATGGGTTGAGCAGATGTAATCCAGCTCCACGCCAGCCAACTTCTTCAACGCATTCTGAACAGGGATTCCATACTTACCCACAATGTTTGAGTAGTAGCGAACCATCTCCAGCCAGAAAGTCTCGCAGTTGATTTCCGTATCAATGATTCCGCCATTCAGCGCACCGAAGCAGCCGAAGGCATCGCCCGAGAAGAGCACCTTGTTCTTCGCATCGAGGGTTACCATGGTTTCTGGCCAGTGAACCATAGGGATGAGAACGAAACTCAGCTCGTGGTTGCCCAATGAAAGGGTTTCGCCATTCTTCACCTCTACCACATCATCAGTTACGCCGTAGAAGCCTTCCAGCATTCCCAAGGTCTTCTTGTTGCCCACAATCTTGATGTTAGGGTAATATTTCTTGATGAGGGCGATGGAACCGCTGTGGTCAGGTTCCATGTGGTTGATGATGAGGTAATCGATTTCGCGGTCACCAATCACCTCGTGAATGTTCTCGAGGAACTGGGTGAAGAAATCTACCTCCACTGTATCTACCAGCGCTACCTTCTCATCATCAATGATATACGAGTTGTAGCTCACACCATTAGGCAAAGGCCAAAGGCCCTCAAAACGATGCTTGTTGCGGTCGTTAACGCCTACGTAATAAATCTTGTTTGTAATTTCTGTCATATTATTTACTTTGAACTTTGAGATTTGAACTTATTTACTTTGAGATTTGAACTTTGAACTTTATGATTACTTGTACTTTGAACTTATTTACTTTGAACTTTATGATATGCTGTTTCTCAAATAACTTCTACTAATCATAAAGTTCAAAGTTCCCAGTTCAAAGTTCCAAGTTTTTTCTTTCTCCGAATTTCTTGGAAACATAATTGTAGATGTCCTTGCAGCATTCGGTGGAGAAATCCTGGGCCGATGCAAGCAGGCTATCCCATTGCGCCTCAGATAAGCCGCGGTCGATATCCTCGCGGGTGATTCCATCCTTAATCAGTCCGAATACGAAACCGGCATTGAAGTTATCGCCGGCTCCGATGGTGCTCACCGGCTTCATCTTCTCCGAAGGATAACTCTTGGCAAAGCCGTTCTCGGCACGAACCTCTACTGGCTCAGCGCCCTGGGTGCAGATAAACTTCTTGCAGTAGAAACTGATTTCGGCATTATACACCTTGTCAGCCTCCGGCTTCTTATAGAGGATTCCGAAGTCCTCATGGCTGCCACGAACGAAATCGGCGTGCTCCAGATTCTCTATCAGATTAGGTGTAATCTTCATAATCTCATGCTGATGAGAAGAGCGGAAGTTGATGTCATAATAGAGGATGGCGCCACGACTCTTGGCGTACTCCAGAAAACCAGCCACCTGAGGACGAACCACAGGATTCAGGGCGAAGAACGAACCGAAAAGCACGATGTCATCGGGATTGATTTCGGGAGTGGCAAACTCCAGCTGGTCGTGAGGATGATCCTTGTAGAAAATGTAGTCAGCATTGTTGTTCTCGTCGAGGAACGCCAGCGAGAGTGGCGACTTCGAATCAGGGAAGATACTCACGTTGTCAGCATTCACCCCATTATCTCTCAAGAACTGAATCACATACTCTCCGATACGGTCGTTGCCCGCCTCGCTGATAAACGAAGCATTCACGCCCGCACGTCCCAACGAGATGACTGCATTGAACGATGAGCCACCCGGTACTGCCTCTATCGGCTTGCCGTTCTTGAAGATGATGTCAAGCACGGTCTCTCCTATTCCTATAACCTTACGCATTGTTTATGTCTCTTTTATATTGTTTTTGGGGACAAAGATAAGTCTTTTTGGCGATAATGCAAAATAAATGCCCAATATTTTGGATAAATTACATTTTCAATGTAACTTTGCACCTTGAAATGAAATACAATACTTATACATTAGACAACGGACTCCGCATCATCCACCTGCCATCAGATAGCCAGGTGGTGTATTGCGGCTATCAGATAAACGCCGGCACCCGCAACGAGGAGCCGGGCGAAGAAGGCTTGGCTCACTTCTGCGAGCACGTCACCTTCAAGGGCACCGAGCGCAGAAAAGCCTGGCACATTCTCAACTGTCTGGAGAGTGTGGGAGGCGACCTGAATGCCTACACCAACAAGGAGGGCACGGTTTATTACTCTGCCATCCTGAAGGAGCACATCGCAAGAGCCGTGGATCTGCTTTCCGACATCGTCTTCCACTCGGTTTATCCGCAAGCGGAAATAGATAAGGAGGTGGAGGTAATCTGCGATGAGATAGAGAGCTATAACGATTCACCAGCCGAACTGATATATGATGAATTCGAGAATATCCTGTTCAAGGGTTCTCCACTGGGGCATAATATCCTGGGCACTGCCGAGCAGGTTCGGGCTTTCAAGACGGAGGATGCGCTGCGCTTCACAAGGAAGCTTTACCGGCCGGATAATGCGATATTCTTCGCATACGGAGATATTGATTTCAAGAAGCTGGTGAAACTTTTGAAGACTTTGAATTTTGAACATGGAACTTTGAACTTTATGAATAGCAAAACTTCCGAAACGCCAGCGGAGACTTTGAACTGGGAACTGGGAACTTTGAACTTTATGAATAGCAAAACTTCCGAAACGCCAGCGGCAGAAATGGAAGCAGGCGATGCAAATCATAAAGTTCAAAGCTCAAAGTTCAATGTTCTAAGTAAAGTTGCTGGTCAGACGATTGTGATGCAGAAGAATACCCATCAGGCTCATGTGATGATAGGAACCCGGGCTTACGATGTGAACGACGACCGCCGAATGCCGCTCTATCTACTCAATAATATGCTGGGCGGACCGGGCATGAACGCCAAGCTGAACCTCGCCCTCAGAGAGCATAACGGACTGGTTTACACCGTAGAAAGCACGATGGTTTCCTATGGCGACACGGGCACCTGGAGCATCTATTTCGGATGCGATGAACACGATGTGAAGCGCTGCCTCAGACTGGTTCGCAAGGAGCTGGATAAGTTCATGCAGAAGCCATTGAGCGATGCGCAGCTCAAGGCTGCCAAGAAACAGATAAAGGGTCAGATAGGCGTGGCTTGCGACAACCGCGAGAACTTCGCCCTCGACTTCGGCAAGAGTTTCCTGCATTATGGCTGGGAGAAGAACGTTGACCGCCTCTATGAGCAGGTGGATGCGATTACTGCCGCCCAGATTCAAGCCGTGGCTCAGGAGCTGTTCGATAAAGACAGACTCACTACCCTGATTTTCAAGTAGTTCTTAACAGGAAGCCAAAAAGCAAAAAGCAGAAGCCATTGCCCACGCCCTAATCAAGGACATCGCCAACCGCCGTGGCTTGACCTACATCGACCTCTTCTCTGAGTTCGTGGCTCCTGGAACCCAGGATATGAACCCGGATTACAGCAATGATGGCTTACATCTACTCTGAAAAGGCTACCAGAACTGGATTAGAATCCTGAAGCCTTATCTTTAAAAATAGAGAAAACAAAGAAAATCGGGCTGTTAACTGTTAACCTGTTAACCAACCCGATTTCCTTATATATATATGTATGTCTGTCTGATATTCAATGTTAAACGAAAAAAGGAGCATCATCCGCTCCTCAATCCCAGGAAAGCCCTGTTGACTCTCCCTCTGCATCTCGGAAGCCCATATTGGCTTCCTACTTTGCTTCAATTACTGTTTCTGAACTTTTAAAGTTCCTTACCTCGTTGGCTTATTACTTAAGCGAGCTTGTTGCTTGCTGCGCCAACTGTTGCAGCGAATGCTACTACTGCTGCGAAAACCATTCCTAATACTAACATAACTTTTTCCTTTCTTAACTTTAAATCAAACTTATCCTTTTTATTAACAATCTTTTATTGTTATCCTTTTTCCAATCTTTACCTAAATCCTAATACCTTCGTATCCTGATGTAATCAATCTTTCTTCCTTATAATCAATACCTTTCGTATCCTGATATTATCAATCTTTTATCCTTTTTTCTTATTTCCGATGCAAAGGTACGAACTTTTGTGTTCGCACACAAATATTTCAGGAGAAAAGTTTCAGAACACCCTGATTTCTTGATTAAGGTCAAGAACCTTTACATTCCCGTTACGAAATCAGGCACGGATTACACGGATTACACGGAATTAAGCCTCTCATGTCAATTAAAACACATTCATAATCTCATAGAACATCCGTGTAATCCGTATAATCCGTACCTAATCTATTCTACGCTGCCATTCCAGGCGTTCCATAATGCCCATACTTGCCGATGAACTTAGCCGTCTTGGAGAAGGTGCCGTCCTCGTTCTTCACGATGAAGCCACGCTTCTTCCAGGTGCACAAGAGGACGGCAAGCTTGGTCTTGGTGCCATGAACCATGCAGACTTCCTGAATCTCAGCCTTATCGAAAGTATCATGCACGAAGAGCAGAAGATTGCTCACACCGGATGCATGATAGATAGAACGGTTGTCTGCATCTATCGCCTCCTGCATCTGATTGCCGAAGAAACGCATCTTGCACCACAAATCATACTTCACGCTCCATACGATGAAATCCTCTATCGCCTTCTCCCACTTCTCGCCATTTGCCAGATAAAGCACCATCGCCCTGCGGAAACCATTCGCCAGACTGCGCTTGGCAAACTCGGCGTAAGGCTTGTTGTAAGCCAGCTGAGCCAGCTCCATGAGCTCACTGCCCAGGCGCTCGATAAGCTGGCGAGCCTTCCTGCACTCCTTGAAACCGCTGGTGGCATTCAGCTGATGGATGTAAGGAGCCAGCTGCGACTTGAACTGCGCATCATATTCCCCCACAACCGGACAAGGATCAAACTCTGAACGGAAGATGGTGGCAAGCGACAATCGGCTCACGGCGCCATCAGCCACCTCACGAACCGAGAAGAACTTCTGCGAAACGGCGATGGTGGTGGAAGCATTCCAGTTGAAACGGGTCTTCACGCGGGCAGTAACGCTCTTGGTGCCCACACGCTCCTGACCGTCCTCTGAATTGTCCCAGCAGAGACGAATCAGCTGGCTAGGGTCGTTGAACTTCTTGAGCATGTCTACCTCATCCATCTTGCAGTAGAGATAAGCATCGCCAGCCTTCTGCGCATCGTCCAGACGCTGGATGTAGGCAGCACGGGTAAGGTCGGGCGAAACGATGCGGATGCAGATGTCTTCCGGGCGCACCGGCTTCTTCTTGTTGTCGCCCATGGTGTTCACCTCGTCCTTCCATTCCTGCTCCTTCTGACGGTTCACCTTATCCATCTGCACCAGGTCTTCGATGATGCTGTTGATAGGTCCGTTTACCGCCGATTTGCCTGACGACATTGGTGCTACGAGCAGATTCATCATCGCCGCCTCATGCACCTGATTGTCGATGTAGCGGAAGTTGACGCCCTTGAGATGAGCAGCCAGCGGTGGGAAGACCGCCATCGCCACAGGCGCCTTGAAATCATCCTCTACCTTGCTGGTGAGCAGCTTGATGAGCTTAGGCAGCTTGGCAGGCAACTGAGGCGGAACTTCGGCGTAGATTCCTGCCTTCTCGGTGGCTTGCTTGGCAAGATAGTTCTTGCGGGCAAGCTCCACCGCCTGCTTCACGAGCTGGGGCATTTCCGAGGACTGAGCCACCTTGCAGGCGCTCTCTACAGAGGCGAGCGCCTTCGTCTCATCTTCGCCGAAAATCTCGATTACCTGCTTAATCCAAGCCGCCTCGCTATTGCAGATGTATCTGAGCAGGCAGGCTTCACGATAGATGAAGTTGTTGCGGTTGCCATGGGCAGGAGCGCCGCCCATCAGATCCACCAGCGACTTCACAATCTCCTCGTAAGGAACGCCATCGTAAGTCTGCTCATACTGCACGGTATTGGCAGTCTTTCCCGTCTTCTCCTCCTCGCTCTCGATAGGCTGGAAATCTGCGGTTGGAGCAGAATCAATATCCATCGGACGGCCGTCGATGTCCAATCCTCTCTTTCTGTAAGCCTCACGATATTCTGCCACGGCTTCCTCATCCAGGTGCTTGTACCAGTCGTCGGCAGTATAGATCTGGCTGGCACCATCGGTGATGAAGATGATGCGCTCAGGCGTAACGCAGCTAGGGTCTTCGGTGGCGTGGATGAGCTTGCAGAAGGCGCTCTGAGCCTCAGCGATGGTCATACCTACAGGGATGCGGATGTCGATGTGGGCCTTGTTACGTGCCGAGCGTTCCACATGAAGTACCTTTCCCTTCCAAAGCTCGATTTCATCGGCGGTGAACATCTGCTCACGGGCGACTTTCTCCTGGGGGTCATCAAACATTCCGTTCAGGAGCAGGGCTCTCTTCACGGCTCCTTCTACCTCCTCCGGATTATCGATGTCTACGGTAGTCTGGAAGGTGAAGGCCTTCGGGTCGATGGACTTCTGGGCACGGTGGTCGTCCAGGAAGTGGAAGTAGTGAGGCGAACGGAAAGGCAGCTGCTTCTTGAAGACGGAAATCAGTCTGTCGAGCTGCTTGTAGGCCTCAGTCTGCTTCTGCTCCTCGCCCATCAGGTTCTGCTTGGCGGTAAGGTCGCGAATCCGTCCTACGAGGTTGCTGAGCCAGGACTGCTTGGTGAGCTCGGTGTAGTAATCGAGGAGATAAGTAGCAATCTGCCCCATGTTTGCATTGCGATTAGGGTTCATTGCGATGAGGCGGCTGCTGAGCAGCTTGCACTCATCAAAAGATAGGTTCTTGTTTGCCATAGTTTATATGATATTAATAATTTATTATTAGGCAGGATTTTTTTCAAAACCTGCCACTCTTCTGTCTGAAAAGCAATGCAAAGATAAGTAATAAATGAGGCGTTTGCAAGTTTTGGGCGGAATTCGTTTTTCGCGGTATAATGAAATGTCGGGAACGGTATAATGGTGCGAGAAATCGGTATAAAAGGGGTATAATAATAGGCATAATTAAAGGGGATGTGCCCCACACATCCCCATGAATCTTATCAAGCTTCATCCTCTTCAGAATCCAGTTCTTTCTCAGAATCCTCTTCTTCCAAGTCTTCCTTGCTCGGCAAAAGATCCTCTAAGTTCAGGTACTTCTGAAAAGCCTGTTCTCGCATGAGCTTATTGAAAGCATCAACAATATCGCAGTAATGATTGAACTTGCCGAAGCTTATCTTCCATGTTTTCGGATGAAGACGGCTCCACGCCTGAGTCTCGTTTTCATCAAACATTCCCGCTGCAGCTTGCGTCAGATCCTTTCTTTTACAGCAGGGAGCCAACTCCTTATCACCCCCTTTATCTAAATTCTCATATCGTTTTTCCAGATACTGGCAGAAGGCAGTCTGGCTTTTCGAATCATATATATTCCAATCATTCAGCATGCGGAATATAGGATACCAGTCGGATTGACAATTTATCAGAAGTTCACCCGTACTTGGCTTATGATAAGACGCCATATCAAGGATAGCGTCATCCACCAACTCCTTGAGTTTCATCTTACACTCAATGCCCGAAGGCTTCTTGCCCACAGCCTTCATCGCCATCAGCGAGTCCTCATTGCCATGCTTGCCCCACTGCTTCACGTCATCTACCCTGCCGTTCATGATCATCAGGACGATGCCGGAAAGCAACTGGAGCATCTTCTTGCGGGGCACACGCTTATAGAATACCTGGCGGAGGAAATCTACCGGGTCGGCCTTGAACGTGGGATAGAGCGAATAGGGAAAGGCGTGCAGCTGCTGTTCTATGGCGTCCAGCTGGTCCTTATAGTCGTAGGCGCCCGTCTGCTTCTTCTTGATGGCGATAGGCGCTTCTACGAAGAAAGACTGGGCTGCACGCTCACGATAAGCGGAACTGGTAATGAATCCCATCTCCGTATACAGTTGCTCGCCCATGCGATGGATTTCCTCATCGTCTATGAGGTCGAGGTTGTTGAGAATGCGGTTTCTCGTCTGCGTCATCTCGCGCGAATAATCGCTTCGCTGTATTTCCATGAAGCTGCTGAGCCGCTCCCTAGCCTCTTCCAGGTTGTCGCGCAGCTCTGCCTCCAGCGCCGCCCGGGAATCGGCATCAAGAGGGTTCTTATCGGCATCTGCGGAATCTGAATCACGAGAAGAATCTGAATCCCGTGAGAGTTGCTCCTGGATACTGATGATGTCGTTGATGACGCCTTCCAGCATCATGGTGCAATCGCTGAAACGGGTCAGCTTGTCGATGGGCAGAATGGGACCGGAATAGTGCCAGTCGTCATAGATTCCGTCATCATAGATTTCCCTGCGTGCCTGCTCTATCTCCTGCTCGGAGACATCCACGCGCGCCTCCACTATCAGCTGGAGTCCCGACTTCTCATCGGCTCCCTCCTTGCTGTTGCTTCCCAGGCATCGGGTGCGCAGGTTCCTGCCCTTCCGGGCGATGATGAGGGCTCTTACGTCCTCGCCCTCCAGGGCTGAGACATAGCCGATGAAAAGCTGCTTGTCGTAAGCTTTCACAGCCAGCATATCAAAGGGATTGGCGTCATCGGGCACAAGGCAGATGGTTCTGCCCTCTGCCTCCCTGGCGTATTCTACCTCACGACCCTTCACGTCGTTGTGGGTAAGACCTACTATATGGAATTTCAGTTTCTTCATTGTCGTTTTTATGTTTGATATTGTTTGTTGTCAGCCGCAAAAGTACGGTTTTATAATGAAACCACCAAGCATACTTGTTTAAATTTCCTAAAAGAGCATCTGGGAGCAGCAGGGGTTAACAGGGTTAACAGTTAACAGCTGTTTTTTCCTACCTCCCCCTTGCGTACCTTATTATATTAAATATATATATACTTATTTTTATATATGTGTGGGGAGGGGGAGTATGCATTTTTGGGGTGTTAACTGTTAACTCTGCCCGGTTGATGAGGAGGAGAACGGGAACGGGAGATGAGGGTGATTAACAATGCGAAGACGAAGGCTTCATATGGGCTTAACAAAGCCTAAACAAGCCTATATGAGGGCTTTAACGGGTCACAAATGATGACCAAGGCCGGTCATCATTTATCGTTAGAATAAGGACAAGAGAAGGGCGAATACTACGATTTCACATCGGCAAAACCATGACTTCCCTGGCAGAAAACCATGAGTTGCGGGGCAGAAAACTATGGATTAGTTTTTTTTAACGTTACATTTTCTATATTTTTCCATGCATGTTCTATGGAATTCCGTTTTTTTTATACCTTTGCTGCCAAATTATTAACAATAAATTTTTAAACGTATGAATTCAAAATCAGCAGCAAAATTGGCTGCATGCGCCTCACTAGCGCTATTTTTGAGTGGAATTCCTTCACAGAAAGCCTGCGCGCAAGAGCAGGAGAAGAAGGTTGTGGTAGAAGATGCAGACAACGAGAAGCGCTATCTGCCAGCCAACAGCATCAGCGTAAGCAGCGGATATTCATGGCTCAGCAACGAAATTCTTACGGACAACGGCGATAAACTGGGCAGAACGCCTACCGGCTTCGACGTGACCATGGAATACGCCCATCTGTGGAAACTGAAGAACACCCGCCGTCCTATTTATATCGGCTTCTCCATTAATGGCGTGGGCAGCAGAACCAAGGTGAAAATCCCTAGAAACGGCGGCAATGACGCCAACGATGTAATCATGAACTATTTCGTCGGTGCGGGTTACAAAATGGCCTACAAGACCAACAAGCGCTTCATCTGGAATCTGCTGCTGAGCCTTGGCTACGCCTGCACAGACGATAGTTTCGCCACCGTAGACGGCTTTGGCGTCTATGCGGAAATGGGATGCGAATACATGCTCAGCAAGCACTGGTCGGCTGGCGTGAATCTTGGCGGTTTTTCCAGCGCTTATAAGCAGCCGGCAGGCTGGGACAGCAAATATAGATTCGGCATCGATCACAATGGCTTGCGCGCAAAGCTGGCCTACTACTTCTAATTACGGAACCAGGCTCATTGAATTATAAGAAAGCAGCGAGGCGATACTCTACCTTGATGATTTATAGGTAGAATATCGCCTCGTTGCCTTCATTGAAGAGGAGGTCCAGGATGCTCATATTCGGCTGGAAACCGTGCTTCTGCCCGTAGACCTGGTAATAGCGCTTGGGAGAGAATTCAGCGTCAGGAAGCGGCTTCTTAGGGCGAATAGCATCGCGGAAATCAACTATACTTTGAACTTTGAGATTTGAACTTTGAACTTTATGATTAGCAATGCTATCGAATTGGCTTTCCCCTTGGCCGCCGAACGTTGTTTCTTCGCTCTTCACTCTTCGTTCTTCACTAAAAATATACTCCTCCGTGATTGAAATCTTCGGACGGATGTCGAGGAGCTCTATCATCTTCTCGGTAGTCTCCATGTTGAAATCGAAGAGGAACTCGTATTTCTTCTCGTAGAAGGGGCGGATGTCGTCCTGATAATACTCGAAGAAAGGGCTCTCGCCATAGGCGGAAAGGAGCGCATTCCAATGCACGTGGCGCCAGTTGGCGTGGTCGGAGATGCGGATGTCCTTCATCGACAGGGAGATGTCGTGATTGGTGGGAATGGTGAGCGAGAGAGGACCGTTGGTGGTCGGGATGATCATACGGTTGCGATAGGTTTGCTTGATAAAGCTCTCATGGCGCTCTATCAGGCATTCATCGTAGCGGTTCAGCTTCTGATACCACTGGATGGGACCGAAATATGTGGAAGATAATAATGCTTTCAAATTCTTATTCTTATGTATTTATTAATTCTTACTCAAGTTTCGCATGTAAGCTCCACACGCCCTGAAAGGGCAGAAGCTCTTAGCCCAGGGCATCGCCCTGGGTAATTACGGACACAAACTTGTCGCCCTGTAAGGGCAAAAGCTTTGTACATTGCCCAGTATTTTAAAGCTTTTGCCCTTACAGGGCGCCTTGCTGATTGCCATTATACCCAGGGCGATGCCCTGGGCTAGGAGCTTTTGGGCCTTCAGCCCGTTCTTGAACCACATGCGAAAGTTCAGTTAATAACATGTTTATTCTCAAAACAGCTTGTAAGCCTTGCCTATCATCTGATGCTTATGCACCACCTGCTGCCCGGTTGGGGTCTTCAGGAGATAGAAGCGGCAATCCTTGCAGCCGCAGCGCTTACAGCACACCGTAGGAATGATATACTTCACCGTATCGATGAGAATCGTATCGCCCGGCAGCTTCTCTATCCTACCGATGAAATAAGCCTCTGAGACGAATTTCCGGGGGTTAGGCTGAACTTGATTTCCAGCCTGTCTCTGTCCTTTGACCTTGGTTTGATTCTTAGCCGGAGCAAACACGGAATCGGTGAAGACAACCACATCACCACGATTGAAAAAATCGCAGTCAATCCTATTCACTATCACCCGAGTGCCTGCTTTCAGCTGCGGAGGAAGACCTCCGGCGGGCACCGTGAAGACAGTGAAGGCAAAGGTTCGCACCGCCCACACCAGGAGCAACGACAAACCTAAAGCTATTAGGAATTTAACTGCGATTTTCAAATCTATCTTTCTTACTTGATGTTATCTACGAAGTTGAACAGGCGGTTCCAGCGGATGCCTGAGAAGCCTGGATGATCAGGACTGTGGCTCCACCAGATGAAGATAGGCTTGCCCACGATGTGGTCCTCAGGCACGAAGCCCCAGTAGCGGCTGTCGGCTGAGTTGTGGCGGTTATCGCCCATCATCCAGTAATAGTCGAGCTTGAAGGTGTAGCTCTTCGCCAACTTGCCGTTGATGAAGATGTTGCCCTGGCTGTCTACCTTCAGGTCGTTGCCCTCGTAAACCTTGATGCAACGCTCATATACAGGCAGGTTCTTCAGCGTCAGAGTAATGCTCTTGCCCTTCTTCGGAATCCATACAGGGCCGTAATTATCGCATGTCCAGCCGGTGTAGGCGTTGAGCGGATACAGGTCGCCGTATCTTGCATCGGTGTTGATGGAGATGCTCTCTACCAGGTTCTTGTTCGCCTTCAGAGCCAAATAAGCCTTCTTGGTGAGTGGAATCACGCCGCTCTGATTATACATCAGGAGGTCTTCGTTGGTGATTCCCAGCTCATCGGCAAGGTCGATAGGGAACTCGCCCTTGAGCTTCATCTTGTAGGTATATTGCACATTATCAGGCTCCTTGTTTGCCTTGCCGTCAAGATAAACGATGCGGTTCTTGATCTGCAGGGTCTGTCCCGGCAAACCAACGCAGCGCTTCACGTAGTTCTCGCGGCGGTCGGTAGGACGGCTGATGATGTCGCCATATTCGCCCGGCATGTTCAGGATGTAGTTTCTACCGGCAGCATACACTTTCTCGAAGTAGTGGCGCTGCTGCAATGGGTTCAGCACGCGGACATCCTGCTGCTGACCGTTCTGCTCCAGTATCTGGTCACCGATAGAGTAAACCATCTGATAGTAATCATTCGCCTGATAGCGCTCCTCGTTGCAGAGGGTGTCGCCGGCAGGATAGTTGAACACCACGATGTCGTTGAGCTTCACGTTGCCCAATCCCTTCACGCGGCGGTAATCCCAGTGAGGCCACTCAATGTAGCTCTTCACGTTGACCAGCGGCATGGTGTGCTGGGTTAAAGGCATGGTGAGCGGAGTCTGAGGGATGCGAGGGCCATAGCTTACCTTGCTCACGAAGAGATAGTCGCCCGTGAGGAGACTCTTTTCGAGAGAGGAAGACGGAATGACGTAGTTCTGGAAGAAGAAGAGGTTGATGAAATAAACTGCTACGAGCGCGAACACGAGCGCATCTACCCAGCTCATGATGAAGCGCACAGGGCCTTCTTCATCCTTCCACCACTGCCAGTGAATCTTCTTGGTGATGTAGACATCGAAGATGAACGGAACCACGATGAGTCCCAGCCAGCTCTCTACCCAAACCAGGAAGAGAAGATAGAGGGCGAGAACTACTGCGAACTTCGCCCACTGCACCTTCATATTGAGTTTTTGTTTCTGCTTGTCAATCATATTTATTAGATTTATTAGAACTTAAACAAATCTGAGGTTGTGAGCAAACCGGAATGGTTGGCTGTGAACTCAGCAGCGAGAACAGCTCCGAGAGCAAATCCCTTGCGTGAGTGGGCACTGTGCTCGATGGTAATCATATCAGCATCTGAATCATACATCACGGCGTGGATTCCAGGAACCTCGCCATCGCGTACGCAGTTGATGACCAAATCCTCATCGGTGATGTTTGCATCGCCCTCATCGTGATGACCATCCTCTGTCCAATAAGTAACGCCACGCTTCCAGTCCTTCTTTCTGTCGATGTTGTCGATGATTTCCTCGGCAAGCGTGATGGCTGTTCCTGATGGAGCATCGAGCTTGTGAACGTGGTGGGTTTCCTGCATGCAGACAGAGTACTGTGGGAAACCGTTCATGATCTTAGCCAGATAGCGGTTTACGGCAGAGAAGATAGCCACACCGATGCTGAAGTTAGACGCCCAGAAGAGGGTCTGCTTACCATCAGCGCAGAGCTTCTCCACGTCTTCCTTATGGTCTTTCATCCAACCGGTAGAACCTGAAACCACCTTCACGTTGTGAGAGAAAGCCTTCAGATAGTTGCCGTAGGCGGCAGTAGGGTTGGTAAACTCAATGGCCACATCGGCAGAGCAGAACTCCGGGCTGTCGATGTCTTGAGGGTTATTCACGTCAATCTTACAAACGATTTCGTGGCCACGCTGCAGGGCGATCTCCTCGATCATGTGTCCCATCTTTCCGTAGCCGATCAAAGCAATTTTCATCTTTATCTAATTTTTATTTGTTTTTATTCAGTTGATTTTAATCCCCCATCTGGGCAATAATTTAATCCCCCGTCTGGGCAATAAGAAGGAGACACGACATTGCGTTTGTGAAGTCATGTCTTACTCTCCTACCCAAACGTTTCGGCAAAAATACATATTTTTCTCCGAAAAACCTTGAAAAATCCTTGTTATTATAATAATAAATAGAAAATTTTGGTTATTTTTGCAGTGATTTAGGGCTTTTAGCCTCATTTAGTAACTAAAAAAGAGAAAATTATGAGCAGATATATTTTTGAGACGAAGATGGAAGTAAGAGATTATGAGTGCGATATTGAGGGCATCGTGAACAATGCCAACTATCTGCACTACATGGAACATACTCGCCATCTCTTTCTGAAGGAATGCGGCCTCAGCTTTGCCGAAATGCACAACAAGGGCGTGGATGCTGTGGTGGCGAGAATGAACCTGCAGTACAAGGTTCCGCTGCAATGCGATGATGAATTTCTTTCGCGTCTGTGGCTGGAGAAGCAGGGCGTGAGATATGTCTTCCATCAGGACATCTTCCGTGCCAACGACGAGAAGCTCTGCCTCAAGGCAACCGTAGAACTCGTCTGCCTCATCAACGGCAAACTGGGCAACAGCGAAGATTACGACAAGGCATTCGAGAAATACTTCTCTCCTCAGGGTTAACAGGTTAACAGTTAACAGCTGATTTTTCAATACTCCCCTTCCGCACACGAGCGAAGAACTTGCATCCATCAAGGTCAAGCAAAAGAACTTGCGTTCCGAAAGAGGCAATCCTATAAACCATAAAAGCCGAAACAATATGGAGCAACTACTTCACTACGTGTGGAAGCACAAACTCTTCCCACTCACCCCTCTTTCCACCACCGACCACAGGCAGGTGGAAGTCATCGACCCCGGACTCCACAACCGCAATGCAGGGCCCGATTTCTTCAACGCCAAGCTGAAAATCAACGGAACCCTATGGGTGGGCAACGTGGAGATTCACGACAAGGCGAGCGACTGGTATCTTCATGCCCACGACAAGGACGAAAGATACGACAACGTGATACTGCACGTCTGCGGCATCATCGACCTCGACGCCAAAAACTCGAAGGGCGAACCCCTTGTGCAGATGCAGCTCAACATCCCCGAACACGTACAGAAACACTATCAGGAACTCTTAACCATCGACCAATATCCTCCTTGTTATCAAATCATTCCATCGCTCACCAGGCTCACCATCCACTCGTGGATGAGCGCCCTGCAAACCGAACGGCTCTCGCAGAAAACAGAGGCGATAGAAGAGCGCGTCCGACAATGCAACGGTGATTGGGAGAATGCCTATTTCGTGACCCTGGCGCGCAATTTCGGCTTCGGAATCAATGGCGAAGCCTTCGAGCAGTGGGCTCTGAACCTGCCGCTCAGAGCCGTGGACCATCACCGGGACGACCTCTTCCAGATAGAAGCCATCTTCATGGGGCAGGCGGGACTGCTGGAGCTTAACACCATCCCCGAACGCTATCAGAAAGACGCCCTGAACGACGGCTATTTCGCAAGATTGAGGAATGAATATCTCTATCTCTCGCATAAGTTCTCGATGCAGCCGATGGATTACAAGCTGTGGCGATTCCTGAGACTTCGCCCTCAGAACTTCCCTCATATCCGCATCTCGCAGCTTGCCAATCTTTATTACAACCGCCGTGCCAGCCTCAGCCAGCTGCTGGAGGCCACCACGGTGAAGGAGGCGAAGAAGGTGCTTTCTACCAGCGTCACGGAGTATTGGGAAACCCATTACACCTTCGGCAGCACGAGTGTGAAGAACGAGAAGCACATCTCCCCCTTCTCGCTCAATCTGCTCATCATCAACACGGTAGTCCCCATCCTCTTCGCCTACGGCAGGCACCGCGGAGAAGAGAAATTCTGCGACCGTGCCTTCGACTTCCTGGAGGAGCTGAAGGCCGAGAACAACCACATAGTAAGGATGTGGCAGCAATGCGGCCTGGTGGTGGAAAACGCCGGCGACAGCCAGGCCCTCATCCAGCTGAAGAAGGAATACTGCGACAAGAAGGAATGCCTCCGCTGCCGCATCGGTTACGAATACCTGAAGAGGTAAAGGGGAAAGAAAAAGAAAAGGAAGAACCGGGGAAAGACCGGGGAAGGACCAGGAAAGACCAGGGAAGAACCGAGGAAAGACCAGGGAAGAACCGAGCGATGGAATCGCTCGGAACTGTGGTGCAGAAATAAAGGAGCAAGCGTAGCCCCCTCGCGCTCCCGTTCCGAGCGATTCCATCGCTCGGTCCCCCGTGCTCCCTCCTGCTTCCCCCTCCTTCCTCCCATCTATAACCCCATAAAAGATAAAGCTTATGGCTGACCAACAGGAAATATTAAACACCATCCTCCTGACAAGGCTCAACTACTTCAGCCTTGCAGGGATGCTGGAGCTATACAGAAGAACAGGCTCCGCCACGCTCATCATGGAGCATAGAAACGACATCCGAAGCCTCCTCCCAGATGCCTCGGATAAGCTCGTGAACGCCCTCAAGAACAGCGACGAGGCGCGCAAACGCGCAGAAGTAGAACTGGAATACGACATCCGATACGGCATAGAGCCGATAACAATGAACGACGACCGCTATCCCCAGCGACTCAAGGATTGCGACGACGCCCCTCTGATGCTCTTCTATAAAGGCAACGCCAACCTCAACCAGCAGCGGGTCATCAACATCATCGGAACCCGCCACTGCACCCCGTACGGCGAAGACCTCATCCGCCGCTTCATCTCCGACCTGAAGCAGCTCTCCCCTCGTGTGCTCATCGTGAGCGGCCTGGCCTATGGCGTAGACATCGTGGCGCACCGACAGGCACTCGCCAACGGCTATGAAACCGTGGGCGTACTGGCTCATGGCCTCGACGACCTCTATCCCCGCCAACACAGGGATACGGCAGCGAGAATGATAGAACAGGGCGGATTGCTCACCGAATTCCTTACCCAGACAAACGCCGACAAGATCAACTTCGTGCGCCGCAACCGCATCGTGGCGGGAATGTCGGATGCCAGCATCCTGATAGAGAGCGCTTCTCATGGTGGCGGTCTCATCACCTGCGGCATTTCGCAATCCTACGGCCGTGACGTCTTCGCCTTCCCAGGCAGAATAGGCGACCACTACAGCGAAGGCTGCAACAACCTGATTAGGGACAATGGCGCCACCCTCATCACCAGCGCCGAGGACTTTGTGAAGGACATGCGCTGGCAGGATGACGCAACCCTCATGAGAGCCAAACAGCAGGGCATCGAGCGCTGCCTCTTCCCAGAACTATCGCCCGAGGAGGAGCTCATCGTCCAAATCCTCTCAAAGACCAACGACCTGCAGATTAACATCATCAGCGTGAAGTCGAATATCGACATCTCCCGCCTCACCTCCCTCCTCTTCCAGATGGAAATGAAGGGAATCATCCGCACCCTGGCAGGAGGAATGTATCATCTTTTGAAGTGAATCAAAGGAGGAGTTAAGGAGTTAAAGGGAGTTAAGGAGTTAAGACAACAGTTATGAGATACTCATGTTTTTTTGTATATCATGGCAATTTCTCATAAAAAAAGTGTAACTTTGCAGCCGAAATTTTGGAGAAGGAATATCAAGGATTATCATTTTCGAAGCATTTGTCTTAACTCCTTTAACTCCTTAACTCCTTTAACTCCTCATAAAACGATGAAAATAGGTAATATAGAATTTGGGCCTCAGCCCCTCTTCCTCGCTCCGATGGAAGACGTAACAGATATTGGCTTTCGCATGCTCTGCAAGCGATTCGGAGCTGCCATGGTTTATACTGAGTTCGTATCGGCGGAAGCCTTGGTGCGAAGCATCAAGAGTACTGTCAGCAAGCTTACGATAAGCGATGAGGAGCGCCCTGTGGGCATTCAGATTTACGGTCGCACCACCGAGGATATGGTGGAAGCTGCCAAGATCGTGGAACAGGCGAAGCCGGATGTGATTGATATTAACTTCGGTTGCCCGGTGAAGAAGGTTGCCGGAAAGGGTGCGGGAGCCGGAATGCTCCGCAATATTCCGCTGATGCTGGATATTACAAGAGAAGTGGTGAAGGCGGTGAATGTGCCCGTAACCGTGAAAACCCGACTGGGTTGGGATTGCGAGAACCTCATCATCACCGAGCTTGCCGAGCAGTTGCAGGATTGCGGAATCCAGGCGCTCACCATCCACGGCAGAACCCGAAGCCAAATGTACACCGGAGAAGCTGACTGGAGCCTCATCGGAGAGGTGAAGAACAATCCCCGCATCCATATCCCTATCATCGGCAACGGTGATATTACGACCCCGGAAGAAGCCAAGCTTGCTTTTGATCGCTACGGCGTAGATGCGGTGATGATTGGCAGAGCCACCTTCGGAAGGCCATGGATTTTCAAGGAAATTCGTGATTATCTGGATAATACGGGTGCTGCCCCATTAACCGTAGATGAGAAGATTGACCTCCTGGAGGAGCAGCTCCGCATCAACGTAGAGCGCATCGATGAGTACAGAGGCATTCTCCACACCCGTCGCCACCTAGCCGCCTCCCCTATCTTCAAGGGCATTCCTGATTTCCGCCAGACGAGAATCGCCATGCTGAGAGCCACGACCGTGGAAGAACTAACTGGGATTCTGAAAGAATGTAGGGAGAGAATCAAAAGTTTAGAAAGCTAACATAATGACAAAGGGAGAATCCAACAGACACCTGTTAGTTTCTCCCTTTTACTTTTAAAAGATTGACTTTATATAATCCATCAAATTTTCATTCTTATAGCTTGGAGTTTGAAGTGATCTACCACCTTTAAAACCATGCTTAATCAATACGCTTTCATTCAATTGGTCTCCAGAATATTCTGCAACCAACTTTAATCTAAAAGTAATATCCGTAGGAGCTTGCTCAAGCCAATATTCAGAATCCTCACGCTTACAATTATCGGCAACAACTTGAGTTTTAAATCTAACGTTTCTAGTATTTGACATAAACAAATATACTATATCTCCTACTTCAAAATTAGCTGTATTTACCCAACTAATAAATCCACTCTTTATCAAGCTCTTTGCGTGATTACATTTTTTCTCATTTGCAAAAGCAATCCACTCTTTATTCCCCATTGCTTAAAAATATTTAACAATATCATCTATTGTTGCCTTAAACAACCTACCATAATCAGAACTTCTTACTTCTTCAATATAGAAGCACCTTCGAGCAGAGCGAGTGCCTTGTTCTCGTTCTCCTCCATGATTTCGCGCTCTCCCGGCCCCTTATCATTGATGCCGCAGAGGTGCAGGATGCCGTGGATGATGACACGGTGAAGCTCATCATCGTAGGTCTTGCCAAACTGCTCGGCATTGGTGCGGACGGTATCGAGCGAAATCACGATGTCGCCGTTAATCACATCATCCTCATCATAATCGAAGGTGATGACATCGGTATAGTAATCATGACCCAGATACTCGTTGTTCACTTCGAGAATCTTCTCGTCATCTACAAACATATAGCCTATCTCTCCCACCTTGCGGCCATGAGAGGCAGCTACCTTGCGAATCCAGGCACTGGTGTCGCGCTTCTTGATCTTTGGCATTTTCACGCCATCTACATTGTATGTTATCATACGCTTCTTCCTCCTATTTTTATTTTATTTTTGGTAAAAATTCATCTACTTCTCTTCCAAAGAATCTCAGCTCCCTCACCAGCGTTGAGCTGATGCTGCTGTATCTTGGGTCGGAAAACAGCAGGATGGTTTCTACGCCGCCCAACTGCTTGTTGATGTCAGCCTGCTCTCGCTCGTACTCGAAATCCTTGGCAGAGCGGACGCCGCGAACCAGGAACTTGGCTCCCAGACGATGCGCCAGGTCGATGGTGAGGTCATCGTAGGCAACCACCTCCAGGCGATAACCCTTGGATGCATCTTTCGCATCCACCAATTCCGAACATTCCTTCGGAAAAACAGCCTTGATATCCTCCACACGCTTTGAGATTTCCTCGCTGGCGTGCTTCAGCTTGCTCATCGCCACTGCTATCACGAGCTTGTCGAACATGGGCAAGGCACGCTCGGCGATGTTCTGATGTCCTATCGTAAATGGGTCGAATGTACCCGTAAATATTCCTATCTTCATTACTTTGAACTTTATTCAAACAGGTCGCCCTGCATGATGTTGCTTCCATACGGATTCCTGCCCAGATGCTCATAAGCAAGCTTGGTGGCCATTCTGCCTCGCGGCGTGCGCTTGATGAAGCCTTCCATGATGAGGAATGGCTCGTAAACCTCCTCTACGGTGCCGCCATCTTCGCCGATAGCCGTGGCAATGGTGCTTACGCCCACCGGACCTCCACGGAACTTGTCAATGATGGTGGTGAGAATCTTGTTGTCAATCTCGTCCAAGCCATACTGGTCGATATTCAGCGCCTTGAGCGCCACCTGAGCAATCTCGAAGGTAATGGTTCCGTTGCCCTTCACCTGAGCGAAATCCCTGACTCTTCTGAGCAGCGAGTTGGCGATACGAGGGGTTCCACGCGAACGGCGGGAGATTTCCACTGCCGCCTCATCTTCTATAGGCACCTGCAGGAGCATCGCACTTCGCTTGATAATCTTCTGAAGCGTCTCCGGGTCGTAGTATTCCAGATGCAGATTGATTCCGAAACGGGCACGGAGCGGAGCCGTGAGAAGGCCGCTGCGGGTAGTGGCTCCAACGAGGGTAAACGGATTCAGATCTATCTGGATGCTTCGTGCCGAAGGCCCTTTGTCTATCATGATGTCGATGCGGTAATCCTCCATCGCCGAATAGAGATACTCCTCTACCACTGGCGAAAGGCGGTGGATTTCATCGATAAAGAGCACATCGTTAGGCTCCAGGGAGGTAAGGATACCTGCCAGGTCGCCCGGCTTATCGAGCACAGGGCCTGATGTAATCTTGAAGCCCACACCCAGTTCGTTGGCGATGATGTTACTCAATGTGGTCTTACCCAATCCCGGAGGACCGTGCAAGAGGGTATGGTCGAGCGGTTCGCCACGATACTTGGCAGCCTCTACGAAGACTTCGAGATTATCCACCACGCCATTCTGTCCGCTGAAGTCGGAGAACTTCAGTGGGCGCAGTGCTTTCTCGAATTCCTTTTCGGCAGGCGAAACCGTCTGTTGTCTTATATCAAAATCTTCGTTCATTCTATGACTATTATCGATAATATGGGTGCAAAGTTACACATTTGTTGCGGAATTAAAGAAGAAAAGCCGAATTATTTTGCCTCAGATTTTGCACAATCCAAGAAGATTCGTGCAGATTCGTAAGCTCGAACTAACAAAAATGTTATAATTTGATATTTAATTATTAAATAATTTGCTTATTCGGTAGAAAAGACGTACTTTTGCACCCAATATTGAAAGCGAGGAAAGAAGGAGGAGAGAAGAGAAAGAAGAGAGATCGTCAAAGACAATCATCCCGGAGATTGCAAATAAGAGAGAAATATCAGGATTTTAAAAAGAAATAGAATTATGCTAAAGTTTTTTCAGGGGCTCAGCAAGTTGCTGGCCAATTACACCTCTATTTTCGTAATAGGTGTAGCAGTATTCACATTCTTCTTCCCACATACCTTCGACTGGGTGCGCGGAACTACTCAAACCGTCATTCTCGGCATCATCATGCTCACCATGGGCTTGACCCTGACCACCAACGACTTCAAGATTCTGGCTCAGCGCCCGCTGGATGTCTTCATCGGAGCCTGTGCCCAGTTTATCATCATGCCTGGCGTGGCTTACACCCTGGTTCATGTGTGGCATCTTGACCCAGCCCTGGCACTCGGAATCCTGCTGGTAGGTTGCTGTCCTGGCGGCGTTTCGAGCAACATTATGAGTTATCTGTGTCATGGCGATGTAGCTTTCTCCGTAGGAATGACCTGCGCCTCAACCATTCTTGCACCGGTGATGACTCCGCTGCTGATGAAGATTACGGCAGGCGAGATTATCCATGTAGATGCTGTGGGAATGTTCATCAACATTCTGATAGTTACGATTATCCCTGTGGCCATCGGCTGCGCTTTGAATTATATCTATGGCAAGAAGGATTGCTTCCCTACCACCCAGAGTCTGATGCCGGGCATCAGCGTAACCTGTCTGGCGATTATCGTGGGAGGTGTAATTTCTACGGTTCACGATGATTTGGTAGCTCGTGGCTTATCGCTTTTCCTCTGGACTTTTGCCGTGGTTTTCTGCCACAACACGCTGGGCTATCTGCTGGGTTGGCTTGCCGGAAAACTGGCGGGCTTCAATACTGCCAAGAAGCGTACCATCAGCATTGAGGTGGGAATGCAGAATGCCGGTCTTGCCACGGTTCTTGCGGGCAATTTCTTCGCCGCCCAGCCCCTCGCCGTATTGCCTTGCGCCATCAGCTGCGCCTGGCATAGTATTTCGGGCACCATCCTTGCAGGAATCTATCTGAAATGGGATCACATGCATGAGAAGAAGTAAATGAATTCGGAAAAAGATAAATACACAAAAAAGGTCGTGAAGTTCTATCAGAAACCTCACGACCTTTTCTTATCTCATTACCTCACGGGTTACGGGTTAACAGGTTAACAGTTAACAGCCGTTTTTTCTATAGTTACACGAGCAAAGCACTTGAATTGGCTTTCCCTTCGGACGCCGAACGTTGTTTCTTCACTCTTCGTTCTTCACTCTTCACTTAATCTACTTCCCCGTAGTCAGCAGCTGCACGGCTCGCTGAACTATCTCGTTTGTCTCGTTCCAAACCTGGAAGTATTGGCTCATATCCCAGATATCTCGCGCTACAAGGGCTTTCAGCTGCACAGCCAGGTATTTCTTCGTCTGAGCCAATTCAGCCTCATCCTTCGGCTCTATCTTCTCCTTCTTGCCCTCGGCAATAATGCCTTCAATGAGCGAAGAAGGAACCTCGTAGCTTGCCAGGAACTTGTTGAAATCCTTATACTGGCTCTTCAGCTCCTTGCGGTGAGCATCGATAAACTTCAGACTGTGGTTGATGACAATGCTCTTGGCTGCCAGCTGACGGTGCATCTTGGTGTACTTGGTAGTATCCAGCGGAACGAAATAATCAGGCATGATTCCGCCGCCACCATAAACCACACGATGCTTGCGCAAAGTATAATACTTCAAGCTATCTGAAAGATGGATGCTGTCCTGATTGGTAAACTCGCCATGCTTGTAACGGTTGTCGAGATCCATCGCATAATCCAGTCTGTCGCCCTTCTTATAAGGTTTCTGAATGCATCTGCCGCTAGGCGTATAATAATGTGCGATGGTGAGGCGAATCTCGCTGCCATCATCGAAGGTGAGCGGACGCTGCACCAATCCCTTGCCGAAGGTTCTACGGCCAACCACCACGCCACGGTCCTGATCCTGGATGGCTCCGGAAACAATCTCTGCGGCAGAAGCGGTAAACTCGTTGGTAAGCACCACCACCTTGCCCTTGCGCCATCTGCCGTTAGCCTGCGCCTTGTATTCCTGGCGAGGCGCAGCACGACCGCTGGTATAAACGATGAGATCGCCCTTCTGAAGGAATTCATTGGCTATCTGAGCCGCAGCCTGAAGATAGCCTCCACCATTATCCTCAAGGTCGAAGATAAGGTCTTTCATTCCCTTCTTTTTCAGCGAATCCATCGCTATTGTTACCTCTTTATGACTGGTAAGACCGAAGCTTCCCAATCGGATGTATCCGATGCCCGGACGAATCATATAAGCCGCATCCATCGTAGTTACCGGAATCTTATCGCGCTTTACCTTGAAGATGAGCTTATCCTTGATGCCACGGCGCACGATGGTAAGATTCACCGTGGTTCCCTTAGGACCGCGGAGACGCTTCATGATTTCCTCCTTGCTCATCTTCACACCCGAAATAGCCGTATCATTCACCGCAACGATGCGGTCGCCAGCAATGATACCCACCTTCTCGGAAGGCCCATTCACTACGGGCTGGATGACGAGCAAAGTATCGTCTACCATGTTAAACTGCACGCCAATGCCATCAAAGCTTCCATTCAACGGCTCGTTCATTGCCTTGGTTTCCTTGGCCGTGGCGTAAGAAGAATGAGGGTCGAGCTTTTCGAGCATGCCTCTGATGGCATCCTCCACGAGCTTGTTCTCATCCACACTATCCACATAGAGGTTGGTAATGGCGATTTCCGCCCTACCCAACTTCTCTATCGGGCTGTTCTTGCCCATCTTGATGCGCAGCTGGGCATTGGCAGAAGTTACTGCCAGGAATGCCATGAGCGCAATAAATAGATATTTCTTCATTTCTTAAAACTAAAGTTTATGAAAGAGAGAAATCCTTCAAGAGTTAACAGGTTAACAGTTAACAGCGCTTTTTTCAATGGTTACCCCCCGAAAGCACTTGAATTCTTCACTCTTCGTTCTTCACTCTTCACTTCATTTAATCCAACGGTGCTGAGTCTTCCTCCGGAATATCCTCTTCAATCACCAGGTTGTCGATGATGAAGTTCTGACGTTCCATCGTATTCTTACCCATGTAATACTCCAAGAGTTTCTGCACCTGGTCGGTCTTGTGCAGCGTTACCTGCTCCAATCGCATATCCGGACCGATGAAATGGGCAAACTCTTCTGGCGAAATCTCTCCCAAGCCCTTGAATCGGGTGATTTCCGGGTCAGGCCCCAGCGCCTTGATGGCTTGCTGGCGCTCCTCATCGCTGTAGCAATAATGCGTAATGAAGTCGCCTTTCTTCTCCTTAGGCCCCAGCTTGGCATCAGCATCCGCTACAGCCTGCTTGTTCTTGATTTTGGTTCGCTTGTTGCGCACTCGGAACAATGGAGTCTGAAGCACGTAAACATGTCCCTTCTTGATAAGGTCTGGGAAGAACTGCAGGAAGAAGGTGATGATGAGCAGGCGGATGTGCATTCCGTCAACATCGGCATCGGTAGCCACAATCACCTTATTATATCTCAATCCATCCAGACCATCCTCTATGTCGAGGGCTGCCTGGAGAAGGTTGAACTCCTCGTTCTCGTAAACCACCTTTTTGGTCAGACCATAGCAATTTAACGGCTTTCCTCGCAGCGAGAATACCGCCTGGGTATTTACGTCGCGGCTCTTAGTGATGCTTCCGCTGGCAGAATCACCCTCGGTGATGAAGATGGAGCTTGCCTCCTTCAGCTCGTTCTTGGCATCGCTGAAGTGGATGCGGCAATCGCGCAGCTTGCGGTTGTGAAGGTTCGCCTTCTTGGCACGCTCACGAGCCAGTTTGGTAACGCCAGCCATCGCCTTGCGCTCACGCTCGCTCTCCTTAATCTTATTCTCCAGAATCTCAGCCACATCCTTGTGGATATGGAGATAGTTATCTACTTCCTTCTTCAGGAAATCGCCCACATACTTATTGATGGTTTCGCCTCCGTTCGGAGACATTGCGGTACTTCCGAGCTTGATCTTCGTCTGACTCTCGAACACCGGCTCCTCTACGTTCAGTGCAATGGCAGCCACCAGTCCGTTTCGGATGTCGCCATACTCATACTTGCCGTAGAACTCCTTGATGGTTCTGGCAATATGCTCCTTGAAGGCACTCTGATGAGTACCGCCCTGGGTGGTGTGCTGACCATTCACGAAGGAATAGTACTCCTCGCCATACTGATTGGTATGGGTAAAGGCGATCTCGATGTCTTCGCCCTTCATGTGAACAATCTCATAGAGACCTTCATTGGTCATGTTGTCGGTCAGCAAATCCTTCAAACCATGACGGCTGAGGATGCGGCGACCATTGTGCATGATGGTGAGTCCGGTGTTCAGATAAGTATAGTTGCGGAGCATCGTCTCCACGAAATCATCGTGGAAAGAATAGTTCTTGAACAGGGTATTATCCGGTTCGAAGAAGATGAAGGTACCATTCTCGTCCTCCGTATCTTCGGTCTTGTCGCTTTTCAGAATACCTTTCTCAAACTTCAGATGGCGCACCTTGCCGTCACGGAATGACTTTACCTCGAAGTGAGAGCTGAGGGCATTCACCGCCTTCACACCCACACCGTTCAGTCCGACACTCTTCTTGAACGCCTTGCTGTCATACTTACCTCCGGTGTTCAGCACGCTTACAGCCTCTACGAGCTTTCCCTGAGGAATACCACGACCATAGTCGCGCACGCTGACCCGCAGATGATCTTCGATATCAATCTCCAATCTGGCTCCAGCGCCCATCTTGAACTCGTCGATAGAGTTATCTACCACCTCCTTGAGGAGCACGTAGATTCCGTCTTCCGGCAGATTACCGTCACCCAGACGACCGATGTACATACCCGGACGGGTACGCACATGCTCCATATCGCTCAAGTGGCGGATGTTATCATCGGTATATTCTACCGGCTGCTGCTCCTGAGGGGCATTGGTAAGCTCATCAGCGGCATTCAATTCGCTGTTACTTAAGTTTTTATCTTCAGACATGATTTCCTCCTTAGTTATTCTTATTTATTTTCTTATAACATAGCAAATGATGTTGCAATATTCTGTTTATCAGATAATTGTCAACACAACAATTACTATTTACTTGATACTCTTAATATAACAGTTGCGGCGCTTGTGAAGGACTGGATCCAAGACGCCCCATTGTCCCTGCACAGCAGCATTATCTTCCATTTCCACCTGTGTTTCTCCCCACTCGATTCCATACTTCTGATATATAGGAATCAGGTCGGCAAAGAGCAGCGCATTGGCACCCTTTGCACGGTATTCCGGCTGGATACCGATGAGCAGGAGGTCGACAATCTTGGTCTTATGGAACTTGATGGCACGCAACAGATGCCACCAGCCAAAAGGAAACAGCCTGCCCCTATGACACTTCTGCAGGGCTCTGGAAAGGGAAGGCATCGTAATGCCGATACCTATCATCTTATGATCCTCGGTAGTCCAGTCTTCTATGGCTGTCACAAAGTTCAGATCGAGCAAGGACAGATACATCTTGATGTACTGGTCTATCTGCTTCTGTGAAAGTTCGGAATAACCATAGAGATGTTTGTATGTATCATTGATGAGGTCGAAAATCTTCTGTCCGAATCCACCCTCATAAATATCCTTACGGGTAAGTTTGCGGACATGGAGATTGTATCTTTTCTCTATCATCGCCGCAATCTTGGCATATTTATCCGGGATGGTATCTGGCACCATCAGTTTATACTCTACATACTTATTATCAATGGTAAAACCCTCCAGGGCCTCAATGTGCTCCGGATAATATGAATAATTATAAATGGTAGGCATTGTGCCGAGCTGGTCAAAGCCCCAGGTAAGCATGCCTTCTGGATCCATATCGGTAAAACCCAGCGGACCTACAATATCTTCCATTCCCTTCTCCTTACCGTATTTCTCTACAGCATCGAGAAGAGCCTTGGAAACCTCGCGGTCGTCAATGAAATCAATCCAGCCGAAACGGACCGATTTTCTACCCCATTTATTGTTTGCCTTATGATTGATAATGGCAGCGACGCGACCTGCCAACTTGCCGTCCTTATAGGCAAGATAATACTCAGCTTCGCAGAACTCGAACGCTGCGTTCTTGTCCTTGCTCAGAGTATTCATGTCGTCGCTGAAAAGATTAGGCACATCATATTCGTTGCCTTCGTAGAGGTCGTAATGAAAGTCAATGAACGTCTTCAAATCCTTCTTGCTTTCGACCTTTTTAATTTCTATTAATGACATGATTTCAAACTAGTTTGCAATATTATAGGATGCAAAAATAGCAATATTTCGCCAAATGACCAAATATTGCTATCTTTATTTTCAGTTTTTTAGGGGTTCAAGAATGATTACGAGCCACAAAGTGGCTTATATCACCCGATTAATGGTGGTTTTGGCGGAATCATCACTTGATGAGAACATCTTTAAAAGATGCTTCTTGATAGGATGCGTCTTTACTTGATGAGATGCTTCTTAATCCACTCCATCTGCTTGCGATTGGTGTCGGTGGTTGTCCAATGCTCGTTGATTGGTGTAAGCAGCGATTCCTTCTCGCATTTCAGGGTATTCCACACGGCGTAGCTGGTGGTTGGCGGACAGGTATTGTCGTTGTATCCCCAGGTGAGATAAGTTGTCGCCTTCACCTTCCGGGCAAAGTTCACCACATCATAATAAGCCATCGTGTTGAGACAATCCTTGTTCTTCAATATCTCATGATATTTATTGAAGTGAGGATAACCGCCCGTTCTTCCCTTCTCGGCATAAGCAGCCATATCGCTGAGCGCAGGATGATTAGCCACGCACTGGGTAACGCGCTTGTCTAAACCAGCTGCGATAATAGCCAAGGCTCCACCCTGACTTCCGCCCTGCACAGCCACATTCTTACCATCCCACTCTGGCAGAGAGGTCAGGAAGTCGATGCAGCGCACCAATCCCTGATAAACATGCTTCATATAATAGCGGTTCTTATCTTCCAATCCATTGGCAAGATAACCGCCGTTTGCATCGTTGAATCCCTTGCTTATTTCATTGAAGGTTTCTGTAGGGATGCGCGGGTCGAGACCATGAATCTCTATCTCGAAGCGGATAAATCCATTCTCGGCATAATACTTATTGCGCATAGGTTCCTTGATGGTTTTGATGCCGGCTCCTGGAGGTGTGAGAACCACAGGATGGCTACCCTGCTTGGCATTCTTTGGATAAAAGAGATAGCCATACATCGCATGGCCTTTCTTATCTATCTGAAGCTTTACGAGATAGCAATCTATCTTATCTGTACAATATTCCTTGGCGAGTTCCTTGGTATAGCTCAAAGGAACGTTCTTCAGTTCGTCCTTTGCCTGCTGCCAGAATGCATCAAAATCCTTAGGCTCCTGGGTATAAGGTTGAATCTTATCTACCGAGAATCCTACTTTTATATGATGCTGGTAGGTTTTGCCATCGAGCTTATAGAATAATCTCAAATCTCGGAAGCCCGGAGTCTTTCGGGTTCCTATGTTCACTATGGCGCGCCCATTCTTCAACCTGAAGCTTCCCTGCTTGTCTGCCTTCAGCATGTCATCGCCAATTTCATAGTTCACCTCGCCGTCACGGGGAATTCCATACTTATAGAAACTTACTTCCACCTTAGCCTGCTCGCCCGTCTTATAGAGCCAGTCGGCATGATCGGGCACGGTAAGCCAAAGATAGTCACAGCGATACGGATAATTCTCCGCCTTCACACTTAACACACTCGCCATGTTCATCGCCAGGATAAACATGAACGACAGATAGATAGTTCTTAATTTGTTCATAACTTTATAGTTTGTTTAATTTATCACATTCTGCTATTTTTTATTCGTAATCACCAGCACATGGCTCTCATCGCTCAAAGTGGTGGCGAAAATATAGGTTTCGCCACCATCCTTCAGCTTCAGACGCTTGCGCAATTCTGCCACGGAAAGTGGGAAATTGCGGGTAGCGATGTTTGCCTTGGTGATTCCTGACAGATGACGCTTCAACTCCTTTTTATTAAAGGAGGATACGGCGATGATGCGGAAACTTCTGCCGGGGAAGGCGGCGATAGGTTCACGGCTCACGAAAAGATGGCTGTTCTTAGAAAGCATCCTTGCATCATAGCGCCCGGAAAGAACGCCGAAACAGCCGGCTTTCATCAACGACGCATTCGGCTCGTAAAGATACTGCATCTCTTCAAGCGTGGATGGGGCAATCTTGACGGAAGAAGCCTCCATATCCGACTCTTCGCAGAGGAAGGACTGGGCATCATTGACACAATAAATGCGGAGATTGCCCATATTTCGCGCTGAGAGCACTAAAAGAAGCTCCTTGCACTCATTGTTCACGGAGATGATATGAACCTCTCTTACGTGGCTTAATTCGCTTATAGCACGGTGCCAGTCGAGCATCGGAGAGAGTTTGATGATAACGTAATCTGCCTTCGAAAGCATTTCTTCCTGCAAAACGGTGACATCGGGCGTACAATCCTTCAAGGATACCACCTTGTTGCCCGCATCGTCTCTACGGGCAGGATCAATGAAGATTATCTTAAGACCAAGGTTGGTCTTAAGTAATGACAGAGGTTGGTCATAAGTGATGCCTAAAGAATCATCAGCTGATGCAGCATCTTTTTTCTTTGGATGAAAAGAATGAAGAACCTCAATTCCATCCCCATTCTTCACGATGGCGTTCTTCAAGCCCAATCGCCCGAAATTCTCCTTCGCCGCCTCGCAGAGATGAGCCTGACGCTCCACATACATCGACTTCACTCCCAACTGGGCTGCAATATAAGAGAAATCTACTCCAAAGCCACCAGTCAAATCTACAAACCCGATTTCTTCTGAAAAATCTGCTTTGCTGACATCTTCTTTTGTTTCGTTAACATCCTCACCTGGTTTTGTTAATATCTGTTGATTTTCAGAAGTGGCTCCATTTTTGGCGAATTCTGAATCAACCGCTCTATCGCCCGCAAATTCGCGAATTTTGGAAAAATGAGAATCGGAAGCTTTTGCAACCTCATTTTCATTTACGCTCTCATTTTCTTTTTCTGCAGAAGATGAAGATACTGGCAAGCCGAGCAATCTCGCAGCCAGTTCTGCCTTGTAAAGCGCAGTAGATTCAGAGGAGCATTGCTCCATAGAAATATGAGGAGGATAGATGATGCCTTCGAGACTTGCCCAACGAGGCAACTTGACACGAGCCATCTTTCGCCCGCGAATCTGATCGAGAGCAAAAGGCATATCTACTTCCGGATACTTGCTTCCGAGAAAAGCCAGCTGGCGGACATCATTGTCCTGGTGCTGGCGAATAAAGTCTTGAGTAGCTTGGTTCATCATTTATGCTCTTTTTATATCTTTATAGAATAATACTTTATTTATTACTATTTACTGCATCTAACTATGATAGTTACTATATTCTACAGCTCTATCACGACATAAGGAATATTGCCTAACTATGGCAATAAATTGCCCTCCTAAAGGGCAAAAAGATGCCATCACTAGGCAATAATTGGAATGAGGCCTAAACCAAATCGGGATGTAGCCTTACTGCCGAGCAACGTACTCCTTAACCTTCAGGATGCAGCATTAGTTTTATCAGCTGTTACTGCTTTTTGAATGATGCAAGGTATAAATGCGGGGGCAGCTTACGTTTCCGTCGTAAAAAGCCTACTCTCGTTTTCACTCTTCACTCTTCACCATTTAGCCTGAAATCCCGATAAATACAGGGGATTTGAGAGGTGAAGAGTGGCGCTGACTCTTCACCACTCTTCACTACTCTTCACCTATAAATGTAAATCGCTGACTCACAATGGAATAGCTACAGAGCCGAAGAGCCCCAAAAGCTCCAGTCCTATAAAAAGGTGAAGGGTGGGTGAAGAGTCACTTCAACTCTTCACCCACCCAACTACCTATCCTTCAGCCGCTTACACCCAAAAGGTGAAGAGTGAAGGGTTTTTGAGAAAATTCTCTCGCATCCGTAAAGATGCAGAGAGAAAATTCCTGTGTCTCAAGAGAAACGGTGGATTAGTCAGCCAACTTAGCCTTCAAGAACTCACGGTTCAAGCGGGCGATGTT
>ERZ791902.321-NODE-321-length-38357-cov-89.539554_pt1 | contig 38357 bp, 25 predicted proteins | sample MGYA00510149_ERZ791902 | MGnify/ENA primary metagenome ERZ791902 (study PRJEB30046, sample SAMN00792060) | human gut metagenome | study: EMG produced TPA metagenomics assembly of the A metagenome-wide association study of gut microbiota in type 2...
TGGTGAATGGAACTATGTTAATAGCCCTATATATCAGAAGAACACCATGTGGAAGGGTCACAACTCTTTGGTTTCTTACTTCGGACGTTTCAACTATAACTTGCTGGACCGCTATTTGCTTACAGCAACCTTCCGTGCCGATGGTTCTTCTCGCTTCAGAAAGGGCAAGAAATGGGGTTACTTCCCAGCAGCAGCCTTTGCCTGGAAGATCAACAACGAGTCTTTCTTGAAGAATGTAAAATGGATTGATGAGTTGAAGCTCCGTTTGGGCTGGGGTATGACTGGTCAGCAGAATGGTATTGACGACTTCTACTATACTCCTAAATATACCATCAGCGACACTTATGCACAGTATCCATTGGGTGACAAGTATTATCAGACCATGCGCCCAACAAAATACAACACTGAGCTGACATGGGAAAAGACCACAACCTACAATGGCGGTATTGACTTCACCGCTCTCAATGGCCGCTTCGGCTTCAATATCGATGGTTACTATCGTAAGACTACTGACTTGTTGTCAGAAATTGAGATCGCTGGTGGTACTAACTTTGGCGACAAACTCTTGAAGAACATCGGTTCTCTTGAAAACTATGGTGTGGAATTGGCATTCAATGTGAAGCCTATCGTCACCAAGGACTTCGTTTGGGATGTAACCTACAACGTGGGATGGAACCACAATGAAATTACAGAGTTAGAGGCAGGCTTGAAAGACTGGGTTTGGACAGGTAGCAAGGTGTCTCGTGGTAACAACACATTGGTACAGGTGAACAAGGTTGGCGAACCTCTCAATTCTTTCTATGTTTTCCAGCAGGTTTACGACGAGAACGGCAAGCCTATTGAGGGTGTATATGTTGACCGTGACGGTAACGGCAAGATTGACAATGACGACCGTTATTGCTACAAGAGCCCTGCTCCTGATGTCATCATGGGTCTCACCACCAAGTTCATCTATAAGAACTGGGACTTCAGTGCTGCCTTCCATGCATCTATCGGTAATTATGTGTTCTACGATTTCCTGAACTCAAAAGCAGAGTTGGCGAAAATTAACGATACCGATCTCTTCAGAAACACAACTGCAGAGGCCGTCAATCTTGGCTTTAAGGGTACAACAGATCTCACCACCAATACCAGTGACTACTTTGTACGCAATGCTTCTTACCTGAAGTGCAGCAACATGACTTTGGGCTATAGCTTCCCTGCATTGTTCAAGGCAGGTGCTGAGAAGATTTGCAGCGGACGCATCTTCTTCACCGTACAGAACCCATTCATCATTACCAAGTACAAGGGTATCGACCCAGAAGTAAGCAGTGGTATCGACAGCAATCCTTACCCACGTCCAATAAGCTTCCAGCTTGGTTTGAATCTTAACTTCTAAAATACAAAAAAGGAGACAATTATGAAAAAAATATTTATAACGACTGCAATGGCAAGTATATTGTGCATGGGCTTTGTCTCTTGCGCAGACGAACTGAATATCAAGTCCATTGACCCACAGTCCACCCCAACATATACAGTAGAGGGTCTCTTGGCCAAGCAGTATGCTACTCTTGGTCTTACTGGACAGAAAGGTCCTGCTGGTTCAGCAGACTTGAGCGGCGACGAGGGTGAGAGTGGATTCATCCGTACCATTTTCAACCTGCAAGAGTTGATGACCGACGAGACAGCATGGGCATATCAGAACGATAATGCTATTGCCCCTATCACCAACTTCAGTTGGAATAGTGGTAATGACCGTGTGAACTGGGCATACCAGCGCCTCATTTTCGACATCACACTGTACAACCAGTTTATTTTCGAGCAGTCAGGTAGCTTGAGCGAAGACAGAATCGCAGAAGTTCGCTTCCTCCGTGCACTGAACTACTATTATTTCCTTGACCTGTATCGCAGGGCTCCATTCAAGCTCACTTTCGACGATAGTCTCCCTACCGAGATAAAGGGAAAGGAACTCTACGACTGGTTGGATAATGAGTTGACCACCATTGAGCCTCTGATGGCTGAGGTGGGCGCTTATAATAACAGTGAGAATTTCGGACGTGCCGACCGTGGTGCAGCATACGCACTTCATGCTCGTTTGGCTCTTAACTCTGAAGTTTATACCGAGGGTAAGGTGAAGGACTACCAGAAGGCTATTGATTATTGCAACAAGATTCTCGTCGACAACGCTGGTAAATACGATCTTTGTCGTGAAGCAAAGAATGGTTATAGCGGTTATCAACAGTTGTTTATGGGCGACAACGACTGCAACCCAGAGGCCATGAAGGAAATCATCTTCCCTATCCGTCAGGATGGTTTGAAGGCCCGTGCGTATGCAGGTACCACTTACCTTGTGTCAGCAGCCACTATCGGCGGTATGCCTTATGCAAGCACAGGTGACCCATGGAAATGTTTTTTTGCCCGCGAAAACATGGTTGAGAAGTTCTTCCCTAACAAGAATGACATCCCTAAGGCTACTGTTGATGATGTCTTGAAAGATCCTTCAAAAGAAGAGGTGATTGCAAAAGATAGCGAGAAGGGTATCAGTACTGCCGACGTGATCGCAAAGGCTAAAGATGATCGTGCCCTGTTGTATATGGGTGTAGGTGGCTGCGAAGAAGGCAAAGTTCGTACAATCAATCCTGGTAAGGCTATCACAGGTCCTCTGAATGGTGCGTCTTTTGTAAAGTGGAGCAATCTCCACGCAGATGGTTCCACACAGCACGACCAGAACTATTCTGATACCGACTTTCCTGTGTTCCGTCTGGCAGAAATCTATCTGACCCGCGCAGAGGCTAAGTATCGCCTCAATGGCAGTCAGGATGGTTTGGCTGACATCCAGTTAGTTCAGGACCGTGCCAACCGTGCCTCGAAAGCTACATCAGTAAATGAACAGACCCTTATTGATGAATGGTGCCGTGAGTTCTTTATGGAAGGTCGCCGTCGTTCAGACTTGGTTCGCTTTGGTTTGTTCACTGGTTCTAAGTATCTCTGGAGTTTCAAGGGTGGTGCAGAAAAAGGTGCTGGTATTCCTGCATACTATGACATCTATCCTATTCCAGACAATGAGATCAAAAACAATCCTAACATGAATCAGAACCCAAAATATTAATTGTTTGGAAACCAGATTTAATTAAAAGAAATCAATTATGAAAAAGATATTCAAATTCATGTTGCTGCCAGCATTGGTACTCCCTTTGCTCTTTACATCCTGTGATGAAGACAGAGACAGCAACCCTACATTGGACCTGAGTCATCTTGCAGAGGGATTTGTATTGAACACTCCTGCTCTTGCAGAAAACAATACCTACGACCCCTACTATGCAAAAAACTTGGTATTGACATGCTCTCAGCCAAATTATGGTGGAGTACCTTACCCTGTGAAGTATTATGCACAGGTATCTATCAACCCTGCATTCGTCAGCGATCCTACAGTCGCTCATAAAGAGTTGGCGACATACGCAGAGAATCCAAGCAGTTTGGATTTTGATGCATACGAAGTAAACAAAGCTATTGTATCTCTCTTCCGGGCAGCCAATCCTGATGCAAATCTTCCTGACGAGATGCCAGTTTATATCCGCCTTCGTGCAGTCATTGGCGGTGCTTTGAATAAAACCTTGGGCGAGACCTATTCAAATGTCATCACCTTGCCTTCAGTGAAGGCTACTATTCCTGACGCTAAGTTCACTGAAAACCTCTTCTTGATTGGAAGTTCTATCCAGACTCCATGGGAGAGTTGGAAACCTATTCCTCAGGTATTTGACAAGAAGGGCGAATACTATGGTATCATCTACGTGCCAGCTGGTGGCGAATTCAATTGGGGTACTGAGATCAATGACAAACTCGGCATCAACCAAATCAAGGAAATCAACGATGTAGCTGGTGCAGGTATCACTGCAGGTGACGACCAAAACCTCAAGGTAGCCAACGCAGGTTGGTACACTCTCCACTTCATGGGTGAGATTTCCAAAGACAAGAAGAACATCAACTGGACACTGACTGTTTACAAGACTCAGGTTTGCCTGATTGGTGCTTGTATTGGTCAAACTAATTGGAAGTTTGCTGACGAAAATGCTCTGACAGCTCCAGACGATCCAAGTGGTGATTGGGTTTCTCCTGCATTCACTGCCGGCAGCGAACTTCGTGTTGCTGTCAAGGTCGGTGACAACGACTGGTGGCGCACAGAGTTCACTATTCTCAAGGGCGACGTGTTCTGGCGTAAACAAAGCGTTGATAAAGGCTGGAAGGTGGACGTGGGTTCAGATTACTCTGTATCTACCAACCCTGGCCAGAAGTTGTATGTCAACTTTGATACAAATAAAGCTGAAGTTAAATAATTTAAGATGAAAGCAAAATGAAAAAGATATTTTTATATAGCTTAGCAGTCTTGGCAAGTGTTATACTTGCCAGCTGCAACGGCGACTACGATGATTGGGCTCAACCACAGCACAATCCACAGGAAGAAGCCATCACGATTCCTGGCTTTACTGCAACACCAGTAGTTCAGTCCATCGACTGTTCCAATGTGACAACAGATAGTGTCAGTATCTTCACATTGAGCGAAGCAGCTCTTCCTGAAGGTTTTACACTTGATAATGCTCGCTTAGAGATTATTCCTCAAGGAGAAGATAATGCAATCAAGAAAAACGTTAATGCAAGCATTGAGGGTAAGTCCGCTGTTGCAGATCTTTCAGAAGTAATAGTATCTTATTATGGCAAGCGTCCTATAGCTCACTCTTTTGTTGCCCATGTTTATTTAAATGCGGTCAAAAATGGTGATGCTGTTCTTATTGATGCTGGTAAATTTAACCTTGAGATGACTCCAAAGTCTCCATTCATTGATTCTGGCTACTACCTCGTAGGCGATATGTTTAAAGCCGAAGACGATAACGGATGGTCGATTAAAGCAGCAAAGGCATTCATGCACAGCGACAAAGATGTATATGACGATCCTGTTTTCACTATCACTTTCGAAACAAAAGAGGCTGACCAGTATTGGAAGATTATTCCTAAGAAGAACATTGACGCCGGTGACCTCTGGGCTGATGGCGTAGTAGGACCTAAGGAAAACGGAAGCATCAGCGAGAAAGGTGATTTGACAAACGTTGGCCCTGGTGCTGGTATGATTAAAGAGCCTGGCAAGTACAAGCTCACTCTCTACATGATGGACTATTCTTATACCATTGAGCCAGCCCCAGAGCTATACATGAAGGGCGATGCTAACGGCTGGCATGGATATGACTATCTCGCAGGTGATGGTGTACACTTCACAGGTTTCATGTACCTCAATCAGAACGGATTTAAGTTCACTACAGCGCCAGACTGGAGTGGTACTGGCTATGGCGCAAACTTCGATACAGCTCCAGATGCAAAGAACATCGTAATAACAGAACCTGCAGGTTACTACAAGGTAGAAGTAGACTTGTCTAAGAAGACTTACACATTGACTCCTATCACTTCTATCGGTATTATCGGTGCTGCAACACCTGGTGGTTGGGATGCTGATACAGACCTTACCTATAATAAGACAGAACGCTGCTGGGAAGTCCAGGACATTAAGCTAAAAGCTGGCGAATGTAAGTTCCGTGCTAATAAAGGTTGGGATATCAACTGGGGTGGCACACCTGATAATTTAACTCAAAACGGTGATAATATTTCGGTAGAAGCAGGCACATACGACATCAAGCTTTATGCTTGGGCTAACGGCTATGCCAAGTGTGAGTTCATCAAGAAGTAGTATCTCTCTAAAAATAACAATTAAAGGCGGTTTCTATTCAGAGACCGCCTTTTTGTATGCCCTGCATTCTTTCCCTCATTTTCCCCAAAAAGCATTTGGTGGTTACGAGGAAAAGTCGTATCTTTGCGGCGAATAAGTACAACTTTTATATTTTTGTGAATATGAGAACAGGCGACAAAGTATTAATATCTCCAGACTTGACACATGCCAAAGACTGGACACAGGGCGAAGTGATTGAAGTTGAGAACAATCCTTTCGTAGGAATTGTCATCTCCGCAAAAACCGCAGATGGGAACATCTTCTTTGGATATAAGGACTTATTTGAACCAGCAAAGGAGGCAGTATGCACGCAATAGCATTTGATATGGTTATTTCTGATTTACAGAAATACTATGGCGGACCTTACAACAAAGCTTACTACGAAATAAAAGAACTTCTAAAAAAGAATGGTTTCGAGTGGGAGCAAGGCAATACATACATGACGATGAATGATGATTTGGCTGCACTTGTAAAAACAGTTATGGAGCTTTCTAAAATAGAGTGGTTTAAGAAATCTGTCAGAGATCTAAGAGGATTCAAAGTTGAAAGTTGGTCGAACTTTACTGATTTGGTTAAAAACTCATAGAATAGGCGACTCTCAATTCCGAAAGTCGCCTGGTAATTTATTCTGGTTTAATCCTAAACATATTGACCGTTTTATTGAATTCTGAAACGTAATCTACAAAATGAGGATTATCCTTTCTGATAATAAGAGCAGCGTAGTTATCTACATTCTCCATGTCATGTATGTTGGCTACCATGATTAAATATTGGTCTTTTTCATTTGCATATGCAAACCATGACTCAAACAGCCTATTTCTCATAGCCTGTTTTCTATCTCCAGTTTCGCAAATATAAAGTAAAGCAACAGTGTTAACATCAAAGAAATTGTCAATGATAGCTATAATAGTATCTCTGACTTTTAAATCTCGTGGTGATTTGCGCCGGTTAACATTATTGATATTGAACATATAAGCCTCGCTTTGTTCTAAAATGTCATCAAGATCAAAGCTGATAGCAATGTCTATACCATATTCTGTCATAAAGCGATAGGTGTTAGGGTTAATCGCCATTGTGACTTCATATGGTGAAAACATGTTGACTTTATCTATATTTAGAGGCTTCATGTTACCAAACATTTACAAATTTGGGCTCCTCGCCCGTACGCTCAATATAGTCTTGGCGGAGTAGTGCTTCCAACTCTGCCATTCTTTGCCTTTTACGTTCTTTGGCAGCCATAAAACGTTTCATGGCAGCTTCGCGTTTCTTCCAAAAATCATTATTCATTATTTCCATAATCGTTCTTTTAAAGTATTTTGTCTGCAAATATACGACTTTATTCTGATACTCGCAAGGATTTAGGGTGGAAAAGTTTTTTTGAGAAAAAAAATAGGCGACTCCCGGAATTGAGAGCCGCCTATTAATTTTAAGTTTATTTGATGAAGCAAATGCTTACTTCTTTGTCATCACACACTTTGCTGTTCCTTCTGCCCAATTAACCACAAGCTTAATGTCGTAAGTACCAGCTGCTACAGCGATGTTTGGACCATTCTGTGTAGTGAGGTTATCTAATTCTCCACACCAACTGAGATTCCAATCGTTTGTGTGACGGAACTTCATTTCGCCATCACTCAATGTGACGTTCTTAAGTTCCATTAATCCCTCATTTTCTGAATTTCCTCCAATGGAAGTTCTGTGGCCGTTGATACTTGTTCATCAGAAAGCCCCATTGATAGGAGGCGGCGAGCTGTGGCTATCTTTTCTTTTTCCATACCTTCCTCACGCCCCTTTTCCAAAGCCGTATCTATAGAGTTCTTGACATCACGATAAGCTTTCAAACTATCCATATTCTTTTCCTCCCTTACGAAAGTTCAATATATTATTGTCAAAACAAATCGCTATGGGTTCCATTGTTGAGGAACAGCAACGTTAGTTTTTCGTCGTTTTGTTCCCATAGCATCAACCAATCAGGGGTTATATGGCATTCCCATATCCCTTCAAAGTTTCCATGAAGTTTATGTGATTTATATGATGGTGGTAGTTTACCCTCATTGGCTAGTTTTTCTACTGCTTTTTCAATGAGAACTGGATTTAGACCACGTTTTACTCCTTTTCGAAGAGACTTTTTAAATTTGTTTGTAAAGTCAATAGAGTATTTCATTGTAAGCACTGTTTGATCAAGTCGTGAGCATCTTTTGCATGATATACTCTGCCAGCTTTAACATCTTCTATGGCTTCTTCAATTCCACTTTTCTTTTCGGTTTGAATAACCCAGCCAAACTTCTTTGCCAGTTCCTTTAATAAGTTGAAGTCAACTTGCGGAACAGTTATTGTTGTTGTTATTTTATTTATAGCTACATCCATATTGCTTTACTTTAATGTTATTTCTAATTTGCCGCAAAGATACGATTTTTCCTCGTAACTTCCAAGGTTTTAGGTAAAAAATACTTGAAAAGGATGAGAGAAAGAAAAAAATAGGCGACTCTCGGAATTGAGAGCCGCCTATTAATTTTAAGTTTATTTGATGAAGCAAATGCTTACTTCTTTGTCATCACACACTTTGCTGTTCCTTCTGCCCAATTAACCACAAGCTTAATGTCGTAAGTACCAGCTGTTACAACGATGTTTGGACCATTTTGTGTAGTGAGGTTATCTAATTCTCCACCCCAACTGAGAGACCAATCGTTTGTGTGACGGAACTTCATTTCGCCATCAGTCAATGTGACGTCCTTAAGTTCCCAGCAGCGCTCTTCCGGATTGTATGTCATATTCGTATCGCCATCCCAACCTGTAGGAGTTGCGTTACCAATGATACCAATAGTAAATGGAGTCAGTGTGTAAGTCTTCTTAGACAAGTCAACATCTACCTGATAGAAACCTGCTTCTTCTGTTATCACGATGTTTCCTGCATCAGGAGCTGTATCAAAGTCAGCACCATAGTTGGTACCATCCCAGTTTGGCTGAGTACTGAACTTGAAGCCATTCTGGTTCAGGTACATATAACCTGTAAAGTTAACACCATCATTACTATTGAGGACGTCAATCTGCTTCCATCCATTAGCATCACCTGCCATATAGAGGATAGGCTTGCCTACAGAGTAAGACAGGTTGTTCATGTCGAGAGTTACAATCCATGTGCCCTTACCTGCGATAACCATTGTCTGTGGAGTACCCCAACTGTCGCCAGTATAATAGATTGTACCAGAAGCATCTTCGCTACCGTCTTTCTCGCAACCCATGACACCCGTATTGATGACATCCCAGTTGCCGCTTTCATCCCACTTGCTGCCTTCGTAGAACTTGAAGTAGTTCTTGTCTTTCTTTGTGGTGACCTTGAGCTGGTAAACACCATCAGACACTTTGGTCATCCATACAGGATCTTTTGGACCCCAGTCATTTCCGTTTACCTCGCCGAGCATGTAGTAGCCCTTTTCGTCGATAGCAGGAGTTGGGGATGGCTTAAGTTTGGCTGTAGTCGTACCTACGGTATTGATGGCAACGGCATCACCTGATGCCAAGTTGACAGAAACCTTAGACTCAACGTTGATGTCACGAGCAACGCTTGCGCGTGATTTGTTCTGGCTGCAGAGAATCTTCTCCAATTCAGTAGCATCTACCTGAATGCTATTGCCACTGATTTCGCCTTTGATAGCTTCACCATTCACTTTCAAGTCTTTCAATGTATAGCCTGTAACATTGGCATCTGTTGAATTGACTGTGACGAGATTGATGACTCCATCTTCGTCAGGCATATTACATTCTGCTTCAGGACCCGCTGTAAAGGTGATACCATATTTGGCAGCTGAGGCTTCCTGTGGATTGTGCTGTGGTTGAGCCCAATCATCGTAGTCGCCGTTGCAGCTGGCAAGTGTTAAACTTGCCAAGACTGCTAAGCTATATAAAAATGTCTTTTTCATTTTGCTTTGATCTTAAATTATCTAACTTCTGCTTTATTTGTATCAAAGTTGACATACAACTTCGTGCCAACGGCAGGCTTAACAGAGTAATCTGCACCCATGGTTTCAGCCCAGTTGTTTGGCATATTATATTTACGCCAGAACACGTCGCCATTATGAACAGTGAACTCTGTGCGATACCAGTCGATGCTACCGACCTTGACTGCAACACGAAGTTCTTCGCTGGCAGTGAATGCAGGAGAAACCCATTCACCACTTGGATCGTCTGGAGCTGTCAAAGCTGTATCGTCAGCAAAGCCCCAAGCGGTTTGACCAATACAAGTACCAATCAGGCAAACCTGAGTCTTGTAAACAGTCAGTGTCCAGTCGATGTTCTTCTTGTCTTCGGTAATCTTACCCTTGAAGTGGAGAGTGTACCAACCTGCGTTTGCTACCTTGATTCTATGCTCTTCTCCTTCTGAGATACCGGCGTTGGCCTCATCGTTGATTTCCTTGATACGGTTGTAACCGCGGTCGTCATTGTTCTCGGTACCCCACTTGAATTCGCCACCAGCTGGCACGTAGATGATACCATAGTAATTGCCATCCAAGCCTTCTACTTTAGGAATAGCTTTCCAACTCTCCCATGGAGTCTGGATAGAACTTCCAATCAAGAAGAGGTTGTCAGTGAACTTAGCGTCAGGAGCCTCGTAAGTAGCCTTGACAGAAGGCAGGGTAATGACATTTGAATAGGTCTCGCCCAAGGTTTGATTCAAAGTACCGCTAATGACTCCGTGAAGACGGACGTAAATAGGCATTTCCTCAGGAACGCTTGTGTCTGGATTGGCTGCCTGGAAGAGTGATACGATAGCATTGTTTGCTTCGGATGCATTAAATTCCAAGTTGCTTGGATTCTCAGCGTATGTCGCCAACTCTGTATGAGTGGTTGTAGGATCATTGACGAATGCAGGGTCGATAGAAACCTGTGCATAGTACTTCACTGCGTAAGGTGCATTACCATAATTTGGCTGAGAGCATGTAAGCACAAGGTTTTTTGCACTGTTGAGATCATAGGTATTGTTTTCTGCAAGAGCAGGAGTGTTCAATACAAATCCTTCAGCAAGATGACTCAGATCCAATGTTGGGTTGCTGTCTCTGTCTTCATCACAGGATGTAAAGAGCAAAGGAAGTACCAATGCTGGCAGCAACATTAATTTGAATATCTTTTTCATAATTGATTTCTTTAAATTAAATCTTGTTTCCTAACAATTTAGTATTTTGGGTTCTGATGCAAGTTAGGGTTGTTCTTGATCTCATTGTCTGGCATTGGATAGATGTCGTAGTATGCTGGAGTACCAGCACCTTTTGCTACACCACCCTTGAAACTCCAGAGGTACTTAGAACCTGTGAACAAGCCAAAGCGAACCAAGTCTGAACGACGGCGGCCTTCCATAAAGAACTCGCGGCACCATTCATTGATAAGGGTCTGCTCATCTACTGATGTAGCTTTTATCTGACGATTGGCACGGTCCTGAACTTCCAGAATGTCTGCCAAACCTTCCTGACTGCCGTTGAGACGGTACTTAGCCTCTGCACGGGTCAGATAGATTTCTGCCAAACGGAACATAGGGAAGTCTGTATCTGAATAGTTCTGATCGTGCTGTGTGGAACCATCTGCATGGAGATTGCTCCACTTTACAAAAGATGCACCATTCAGAGGACCTGTGATGTTCTCACCTGGATTGATAGTACGAACTTTGCCTGTTTCGCAGCCACCTACACCCATATAGAACAGGGCGCGGTCGTCTCCAGCCTTTGCGATTACGTCTGCTGTACCGATGCCCTTCTCGCTATCCTTAGCTCTCACCTCTTCTTGTGTAGGATTGCTCAAAACATCATCAACTGTAGCCATTGGGATGTCCTTGTTAGGGAAGAACTTCTCAATCAAATTTTCGCGGGCAAACATACATTTCCATGGGTCTTGTGTGCTTGCGTAAGGCATACCAGCGATAGTAGCTGCTGATACGAGGTATGTGGTACCTGAATACGCACGAGCCTTCAAACCATCCTGACGGATAGGGAAGATGATTTCCTTCATAGCCTCAGGGTTGCAGTCATTGTCGCCCATGAACAGCTGTTGATAACCGCTCCAGCCATTCTTTGCTTTTCGAGAAAGGTCGTATTTGCCGCTACCGATAATCTTGTTGCAATAATCGATAGCCTTTTGGTAATCCTTTATCTGACCATCGGTATAAACGGCAGAGTTAAGAGCCAAGCGAGCATGGAGAGCATAAGCTGCACCACGGTCTGCACGTCCAAAATTCTCACTGTTATTATAAGCACCCACCTCAGCCATCATAGGTTCGATGGTGGTCAACTCATTATCCAACCACTCATAGAGATCCTTGCCGCTTTTCTCGGTAGGGAGATTGTTGTCGAAAGTGTCCTTGAATGGAGCCTTGCGAAACAGGTCAAGGAAATAATAGTAGTTCAGAGCACGGAGAAAACGAACTTCTGCGATTCTGTCTTCGCTCAAGCTACCTGACTGCTCGAAAATAAACTGGTTGTACAGTGTGATGTCGAAAATGAGGCGCTGGTATGCCCAGTTCACACGGTCATTACCACTATTCCAACTGAAGTTGGTGATAGGGGCAATAGCATTATCGTTCTGATATGCCCATGCTGTCTCGTCGGTCATCAACTCTTGCAGGTTGAAAATGGTACGGATGAATCCACTCTCACCCTCGTCGCCGCTCAAGTCTGCTGAACCAGCAGGACCTTTCTGTCCAGTAAGACCAAGAGTAGCATACTGCTTGGCCAAGAGACCCTCTACTGTATATGTTGGGGTGGACTGTGGGTCAATGGACTTGATATTCAGTTCGTCTGCGCAAGAGACAAAGCCCATGCACAATATACTTGCCATTGCAGTCGTTATAAATATTTTTTTCATAATTGTCTCCTTTTTTGTATTTTAGAAGTTAAGATTCAAACCAAGCTGGAAGCTTATTGGACGTGGGTAAGGATTGCTATCGATACCGTTGCTTACCTCTGGGTCGATACCCTTATACTTGGTAATGATGAATGGATTCTGAACAGTGAAGTAGATACGTCCGCTGCAAATCTTCTCGGCACCAGCCTTGATCAATGCAGGGAAGCTATATCCCAAAGTCATGTTGCTACACTTCAGGTAAGACGCATTGCGTACGAAGTAGTCGCTGGCATTGGTCGTGAGATCAGTTGTACCCTTAAAGCCAAGTTCGACGGCTTCTGCAGTTGTGTTTCTGAAGAGGTTAGTTTCATTGATTTTCATCAACTCAGCTTTGGAGTTCAGGAAATCGTAATACACATAGTTGCCGATAGAAGCATGGAAAGCTGCACTGAAGTCCCAGTTCTTATAGATGAACTTAGTGGTGAGACCCATGATTACATCAGGAGCAGGGTTCTTGTAGCAATAACGGTCGTCATTATCAATCTTTCCATTACCGTCACGGTCAACATACAATCCCTCGATAGGTTTGCCATTCTCGTCGTAAACCTGCTGGAAAACATAGTATGAATTGAGAGGCTCGCCAACCTTGTTTACCTGTACCAAACTCGTGGTACCACGAGATACCTTGCTGCCTGTCCAAGTCCAGTCTTGTAAACCAGCCTCCAACTTAGTGATTTCGTTGTGGTTCCATCCTACGTTGTAGGTTACATCCCATACGAAGTCCTTGGTAACGATAGGTTTTACATTGAATGCCAATTCTACACCATAGTTTTCTACAGAACCGATGTTCTTCAAGAGTTGGTCGCCAAAGTTGGTACCACCAGCAATGGCAACGGTTGCCAAAAGGTCGGTAGTCTTACGATAGTAACCATCTACATTAAAGCCGAAACGGCCATTGAGAGCGGTGAAGTCGAGACCTCCATTGTAAGTTGTAGTCTTCTCCCATGTCAAGTCTGGATTGTACTTGGATGGGCGCATGGTCTGATAATACTTGTCACCAAATGGATACTGTGCATATGTATCACTGATGGTATATACAGGAGCATAGTAGAAGTCATCAATACCATTCTGCTGACCAGTCTTACCCCAGCCCAAGCGGAGTTTCAATTCGTCAATCCATTTTACATTCTTGAGGAAAGGCTCGTTGTTGATTTTCCATGCAAAAGCTGCTGCTGGGAAGTAACCCCACTTCTTGCCATCTCTGAAACGAGAAGAACCATCGGCACGGAATGTAGCTGTAAGCAGATAACGATCTAACAGGTTATAGTTGAAACGTCCGAAGTAAGATACCAAAGAGTTGTGACTCTTCCACATGGTGTTCTTCTGATATATAGGGCTATTAACATAGTTCCATTCACCATCAACCATCTGTGGATTGTTATCTCTCAAGTACTCATCAATACCGCCTCCGAAGTTATAGCTTACTCTGTGGAAGTGGCTCTGCTCAGCACCTGCCATGATGTCGATGTCGTGTACACCAAACTTGTGAGCATATTCGGCAAAAGCTTTTCCTTCGATGCTGTATTTGTATTGATGGTCTGTCCGGTATAAACCAAAATAGTTATTAGAAGAAGAATACTTGTTTATATCATTGTGCTGCTTGGCATCTGTGTACTGTGCACCTATAGCAGCATGTAAATGCAAGTCTTCGAAACCATGAATCTTATAGTCCACCTCAAGATTTGATGTAATGTCATGGGTGTTGGCCATTATCTTTTGGTTGTTGAGGAGAGCCACAGGGTTTTGAGGTACTTGAGCCTTGGCAATCTTTGTCCAGTTAGGATCAGTAATTGTGTTACCCGCATTGTCCAGATACTGGAAATATCCACCTACGCAATTGTACATAGGGTCGCTTACACGAACAGGCTGTGTTGGGTCCATGGTCAACGCATTACTGATGGCGCCACCATAATCGGCATAGCGGTCCTTTTCGAACATATACTTCGCAGTGAAGTTGAAGTTCAAGTGTTTGTCGAGGAAGGAAGGAGCCAAATTGACAGAAGTGTTGAAACGCTTCATCCAAGTAGTCTTGACGATACCATTGTTGTCATCGTAACCTAAACCAATTCGATATGGCATATCCTTCAAACCGCCCTGAATGCTGAGGCTGTGCTTGGTAGAGATGGCTGTACGGAAAATCTCATCCTGCCAATCGGTATCAGCTGTACCCAAACCGTTTGTGTCGATACCTAAAGTGGTAAGAGCCTGCTTATAATCGCTGGCGTTCATTACCTCATATTTCTTCTGGATGGTAGATACTGTAACATCGCCATTATAGGTAACAGTTGGTTTCTGTCCAGAACGTCCCTTCTTGGTTGTAATGATGATGACACCATTAGATGCACGAGAACCATAAATAGCGGTAGCGGAAGCGTCTTTCAATACGGTGAAACTCTCGATATCGTTAGGGTTAATCATAGCCAAGACGTTACTTGTACCAGTAAGGTTGTTGTTGTCAATAGCCAAACCATCGATTACGTAGAGAGGGTCATTAGAAGCACTCAGAGAAGCACCACCACGGATACGAATCTGTGCGCCAGAACCAGGCTGACCACCACCAGTCTGTACGTCCACACCGGCAATCTTACCTACCAACATATCTGAGGCACTGCTTGTGATACCCTTTGACATCTCATCAGGCTTGATAGCTGTAACAGAACCTGTCAAGTCGTTTTTCTTTGCGCGACCATAACCGATAACAACGACTTCGTTCAATGCCTTAGAGTCATCAATCATGGTAATAATCATGCTCTTGCTTGCTTGAACGGTTTTTGGGGTCATACCCAAATAGGTGAAAGTTAGGTTAGTACCAGGAGCTGCATCGATAGAGAAGTTACCATCCATGTCGGTAATACCTACGGTCTTACCGTTAGCAGTAATGGTAGCACCCATGACAGGCTCACCAGAAGCATCTTTCACTTGTCCCTTAATAGCACCAGACTGTGCAAAGGAACTCGCTGTCAGGAGAAGACCACTTGCAAGGGTCAACGCTCTGAGAGGCAATTTAATTTTTACCTGCTTCATCATTTGCTTGATTTTTAAGTTAATGTATAATTAATGTTTATGTTTATTATTGTTTTTAGTCTCGGCCACACTTTAACTACATTTACCTTTACTTGCGGTTTCGTTAGGAAATCATTGTTTGTTTGGTTCTTTATATTTATAAGGTGGCAGAAAGCGGATTTGCATCCTCTTTGCATGCTTTTTTACGGCATTCTCAGACTTTCTGAGTGCAAAATTAAATTCTTTTTCGATACGTTGTACTATTTTTTAGTTAATTCCGTTATTTCTTTAGTGCAAACGTTTGCACAGCTTTTTCTTGATTTACATCAACGAAATGGTCCGACTTAGCGGATATTTGTCTAATTTTGCATTGTAACTAAAAACAATTATGAAAGAAATTGTACCCATAACAATGAAAGATATCGCGCGCGATCTCGGATGTAGCATAGCTACGGTGAGTAGAGCGTTGAAGAACAGCCCTCGTATCAGTGCTGCTCAGAAGGAGCGTATCCAGGCTTATGCCAGGGCGCACAACTTCTATCCGAACGTGATCGGTGAAGCCCTGCGACATAGTAAGGTGCAGCCGATGAAGATCATCGGAGTTATCGTACCGGAGTTCGTACATTATTACTTTATGTCTGTTGTCTCTGGCATAGAGGAAGAGGCTCGCGCCCGCGGCTATCGTGTGATGGTGGCGCAGAGTAACGAACGGTATGATAAGGAAGTGGCTATTTGTGAAGACTTCTATAAGAATAAGGTGTGTGGCATTATCGTCTCTTAGGCCAAGGACACCAAGCAGTATGATCATTTCCAGAAACTGATGGATAATGGCGTGCCGCTTGTATTCTATGATAGAATATGTACAGGCGTGAACTGTTCTCGTGTGGTTGTAGATGACTACATGGGATCTTTCACTGCCGTTACCCATCTGATAGATACGGGATGCAAGAAAATTGCATTCTATGGTTCGCCGATGAACATGGAAATTTCAAAAAACCGCTACAACGGATATCGGGATGCGCTCCTGAAACATGGACTGAAGGAAAATCCGGACTGGGTGAAGATCTGTGACAACCGTGCACAGGCTGAGGCGCTCACACCAGAGATTCTTGAAGCAGAAGACCATCCAGACGCTTTCTTTGCCATCAATGATGATACGGCTATCGGTATTCTCTATACTGCCAAGCGTATGGGGTATAAGGTGCCGGAAGAAATTAGTGTCTGCGGATTTACAAACGGTGACCGTGCCAAGGCTTCCGACCCGATGCTCACTTCGGTGGAGCAGCGGGGTATTGCCGTGGGAGAGGAGGCCGCCAATATTCTCATTGGACAGGTGGAAGGATCCATTCCTGTGGATGAGGTGGAGAAGAGAGTCGTCAGAACAAGATTGGTGGTGAGAGGTACTACCCGATAATGTGTGGCGAATGGTTGAATACAGAAAATATTTAAAACAAAAATAATATGACACAAAAACCTGATTTGAGTTTCTGGAAGCTTTGGAATTTAAGCTTCGGATTCTTCGGGGTACAGATTGCCTACGCCCTTCAGAGCGCCAATATATCCCGAATTTTTGCAACGTTGGGTGCAGACCCACACAACTTGAGTTATTTCTGGATCCTCCCTCCGCTGATGGGAATCCTGGTGCAACCTATCGTCGGTACTTTGAGCGATAAGACCTGGTGCCGCTTCGGTCGTCGAATACCTTACTTATTTATTGGTGCTTCGGTGGCTGTATTGGTGATGTGTCTGCTGCCTAATGCCGGTTCGTTCGGATTGACGGTGAGCGGTGCGATGCTTTTCGGTTTGATAGCCCTGATGTTCTTGGATACAAGTATCAATATGGCGATGCAGCCTTTCAAGATGCTGGTGGGTGATATGGTCAATGAGAAGCAGAAGGCGAAAGCTTACTCTATCCAGAGTTTCCTCTGCAATGCCGGTTCTGTGGCTGGTTATATTTTCCCATTCCTCTTTACTTTCTTGGGTATCAAGAATGTGGCTGATAAGGGTGTGGTTCCTGATTCTGTGATCTGGTCATTCTATATCGGTGCTGCTATTCTGATTCTTTGCGTTATCTATACTACGATGAAGGTGAAGGAGTGGAATCCTCAGCAGTATGCAGAATATAATGAAGTGAAGAGTGAAGAACGAAGAGTGAAGGATTCAAATGCTGATGTTTCTGAAGACAAGGCTGATTGGATTACTTTGCTCCGCAAAGCGCCTGCTACTTTCTGGAAAGTGGGTCTTGTGCAGTTCTTCTGCTGGGCTGGTTTCCTTTATCTCTGGAATTATTCTACAGGTGCCATTGCTGAGACGGTTTGGAATACTACCGATCCTACTTCCGAGGCATTCCAGGAGGCTGGCAACTGGGTAGGTATCCTCTTTGCTGTTCAGGCTGTGGGTAGTGTGCTTTGGGCGGTTGTGCTGCCTCAGTTTAAGAATACCAAGATGGCTTATGCGGTCAGTCTGGTCATTGGTGGTATCGGTTTCGCCCTGATTCCTTTCCTGCATGACCCATATCTGCAGTTTATTTCATTCCTGATGATTGGTGCCGGTTGGGCAGCCATGTTGGCAATGCCTTTCACTTTTGTTACCAATGCCCTGCAGGGATATGGACACATGGGTGCTTATCTGGGCCTTTTCAATGGAACGATTTGTATTCCTCAGATTGTAGCTGCCATCTGTGGTGGTGCTGTTTTGAGCCTGGTGGGTTCTCATCAGAGTGACATGATGATAGTGGCTGGTATCTTGCTGATATTCGGCGCTTTATCTGTTTCCTTCATCAAGGAAAAATAAGAAATAAGTAGAAGATAAGTAAATGTATTAAATAGTAAGGTTGTGCAACCGATTGCGCAACCTTTTTCCGATTTTTGTGCAAAAAAGTGTTTGATTTTTCGATAAAAAATATTACCTTCGCAGCGTAAATAATAACCTTTGTATCTTATGGTGTTTCATTTTAATATAGATTATAAAACTGTCTATGGCGAGGAACTCGTTTTGAATATGACAGTTGATGGGAAGGAGGTCCAGTGTAAAATGGGGACTGAGGATGGCTCTCGCTGGTCATTCGATTGGGATGGTACCCCAAAGTCTAAGAACAATTCCTACTTTTATAGTGTAAGTAGAGATGGCTTTTGCACCAAGGCTGAATGGCAATTGGCGAGGCATCAGTTGAACTGTACGGCTGAGCGTGCCAGTGATTATACTTTGTATGACCGTTGGCATGATATTCCTGAGGATTCTTACCTCTATAGTAGCGCCTTTACTGACTGCATCAACCATCAGCAACCAGGCAAGGTGAAGGAACATTCCTTTGCTAAGACGATCCGCCTGATTGTTCGTGCTCCACAACTTCGTGAGGGTGAACGTTTAGCAGTAGTAGGTTCTGATCCTGTACTCGGTGCTTGGGACAAAAACCATGCTCTTCCTATGGTTCAGCAGGCTTACAATGAGTGGACTGTTGATATCAATGTGGAGACTTTAGCTGTCAACTATCTGGAATTCAAGTTCGTAGCGCTCAATGAAAAGAAGGAATGTCTTTGGGAAACAGGTTACAACCGTTCTATTGAAATCCCTGAGATGAAGAGCGGTACGTTGATTTCTTATGAGTTGAACCAGTCGTTCCTGGAGCGTTGGAACCGTAAAGTGGCGGGTACATTGGTGCCTGTCTTCTCACTCAGAAGTAAGAAGAGTGCCGGTATCGGTGATTTCGGTGATCTCAAGAGCATGATCGATCTGGTGGCTAAAACCGGTCAGAAGGTTCTTCAGCTTTTGCCTATCAATGATACGACTATCACGCATACCTGGACAGACTCTTATCCGTACAGCTGTATCAGTGTCTTCGCTATTCATCCTCAGTATGCAGATCTTCTTGCATTACCAGAGTTGAAGGATGCCAAGAAGCGCGCTGAGGCTGAAAAGACTAGAGCGGAACTCAATGCGCTCCCTCAGATTGATTATGAGAAAGTAAATGATTTCAAGATAAACTATTTGCACCAAATCTTCGAACAGGAAGGAAAACAAATGTTAAAGAGTGCCGATTTTCAGGCATTTTTTCAGGAAACAGAACTGTGGCTTGTGCCTTACGCACAGTATTCTTACTTGCGTGACAAGTATGGCACTGCCGATTTCTCTCAGTGGCCAGACCATAAGGTATGGGATGAAGCTGAGCGTAAATCATTGAGCGATTCTAAGAGCAAAGCATACAAGGAGGTGGAATTCTTCTACTTCGTACAGTATGTATTAAATACACAGATGAAGGCGGCTCACGAGCATGCTAAGGCAAAGGGTGTTATTCTGAAGGGTGATATTCCTATCGGTGTAAACCGCTATAGCTGTGATGTGTGGGTGGAGCCTAAGTACTTCAATCTCAATGGACAGGCGGGTGCTCCACCTGATGATTTCTCTGCAAATGGCCAGAACTGGGGATTCCCTACTTACAACTGGCATGAAATGTTGAAGGATGGTTGCCAGTGGTGGGTTCGCCGCTTCCAGAACATGTCTCTGTACTTTGATGCTTACCGTATCGACCATGTACTCGGTTTCTTCCGTATCTGGGAGATTCCTGTAGATTCTGTTCACGGATTGCTGGGTCAGTTTGCTCCTGCGTTGGGAATGACGGCAGATGAGATTCGTTCTTATGGTCTTAATTTCCAGGAGGATAGATTCACCCGTCCTTTCATTACCGACTGGGTTCTGAACCGCATGTTCCATGAGCGTGCTGACGAAGTGAAGGAGAAATATCTCGATCGCTTGGATGACGAGCGTTATCAGATGAAACCGGAGGTGAATAGCCAGCGCAAGGTGGAAGCTTTGTTTGAAGGTGCTACCGCTCAGAAGGATATCTGGCTCCGTGATGGTCTCTATGCTCTGATTAGCGATGTGCTCTTCGTTCGTGATCATCGTAATCCGGGATTGTTCCACCCACGTATCTCGGCTCAGTTTGATTTCATCTTTGAATCACTTTATGATAACGACAAGGCTGCGTTCAATCGTCTTTATAATGATTATTTCTATCGTCGCAACAACCAGTATTGGTATGGTGAGGCGATGAAGAAATTGCCTAAGTTGGTTCAGGCTACTCGCATGTTGGTATGTGCCGAAGACCTCGGAATGGTGCCTGATTGTGTGCCATGGGTAATGAATGAGTTGAAAATCTTGAGCCTGGAGCTGCAGAGCATGCCTAAGGATCCTTCTGTGAAGTTCGGCCATCTGAGCCGTAATCCTTATCGCTCGGTTTGTACCATTTCAAGTCATGATATGCCTACCCTCCGTCAGTGGTGGGATGAGAATATCCAGCGTACTCAAGAGTATTATAATACGATGCTCTATCGTCAGGGTCCTGCTCCTCATCCGCTCCCAGGTTGGCTTGCCAAGGATATTATCTCACGTCATCTGACCTCTCCTTCTATGCTCTGTGTGTTGAGTATTCAGGATTGGCTTGCTATCGACGAGAGTCTCCGCTTGCCTGATGCGAATGCAGAGCGTATCAATATCCCTGCTAATCCTAAGCATTACTGGCGCTATCGTATGCACCTTAATATCGAGGATCTGGCAAAGGATGCTGCTTTCATGAATCAGTTGACAGAAATGATTTCACAGGCTGGAAGAAACTAAGATTTCTTCAAAAGCATTGAAACGTTTCTCGTTAGTTTGAAATAGCTTTTGCTTAGAATAGAATGGTTTTTAGTTAGTTTTTTGGGGAAAAGAACGAGGGGTGTGCAAACGTTTGCACACCCCCTTTTTGATTTATTGTAAATTATAATATGGTGTATTTCCAAGATTTTACTAATTTTGCACTGTAGAAAACAATAGCAATAAATATGAAGAAAATCAGTGTTTTACTTATGGGCTTGTTGCTCCCTATGTTTGCAGCAGCTCAGACCGTCAAGTCTCCAGACGGGAATGTGTCTTTGACCTTCTCCCTGACAGGTAATGGACAGCCTACTTATGAGATGAGTTACAAAGGCAAGACTGTCTGTAAGCCTTCTCATCTCGGTTTGGAGTTAGCAAAGGATAAGCATGCCTCTAAGGGGATGGAAGAAACGGATTTGATGGATGGTTTTACCGAGACCGGTAGCAAGACTTCTACTTTTGATGAGACTTGGAAACCTGTCTGGGGTGAAACTTCCACCATTCGCAATCATTACAATGAGTTGGAGGTAAACCTCAATCAGGCTTCTTCCAATCGTAACATTACCATCCGTTTCCGTGTCTATGATTACGGTATGGGCTTGCGCTATGAGTTTCCTCAGCAGGAATCTTTGAATTACTTCGTGATTCAGGAGGAGCACACTCAGTTTGCAATGGCTGGTGATCATACTGCATACTGGATTCCAGGTGATTATGATACACAGGAGTATGAGTACAACATCACTCCGCTGACTGGTATCAGTCCTATCATCGCTGCTAATCGTGAGAAATATAAGAGTAATTCTTCTACTACTGTTTTCTCTGATACGGGCGTGCAGACTTCCCTGCAGTTGAAGACGAAGGATGGTCTTTATATCAATATCCATGAGGCTGCCTGTCTGGATTATCCTACCATGCACCTCAACCTCGACGAGAAGAATCTCGTGCTTGAGTCTTGGTTGACTCCTGATGCTGTAGGTCGCAAGGGCTTTATCCAGACTCCATTCAATACACCTTGGCGTACTGTTCTCGTGAGTGATGATGCGCGTGATATGCTTTCTTGCAAGTTGACATTGAACCTCAATGAACCTTGTAAGATAGAGGATACTTCCTGGATCCACCCTACCAAGTACTGTGGTGTATGGTGGAACATGATTGTAGGTACCAAGACATGGAGTTATACGAATGATCTTCCTTCTGTTCGTCTGGGTGTTACTGATTATAGCAAGTGTAAGCCTAATGGTACTCATGGTGCTACCAATGAGGAAGTGAAGCGCTATATTGACTTTGCTGCAAAGAATGGTTTGCAGGAAGTATTGGTTGAAGGTTGGAACGAAGGATGGGAAGACTGGTTCGGTCATCAGAAACTGGATGTCTTTGATTTCGTGACTCCTTATCCTGACTTCGATATCAAGATGCTCAATGATTATGCGCACTCTAAGGGTGTTAAGTTGATGATGCACCACGAGACCTCTTCTGCAGCACTCAACTATGAGCGTCATTTGGAAAATGCCTTCAATCTGATGAACAAGTATGGTTATGATGCAGTGAAGACTGGTTATGTGGGTGACATCATTCCAAGAGGTGAGTATCACTACAGCCAGTTGATGAATAATCACTATCAGCGTGTCGTCGAGACTGCTGCTAAGCATCATATTATGGTGAACGCTCATGAGGCTACCCGTCCTACTGGTATCTGCCGTACCTGGCCTAACCTGGTGGGTAATGAGAGTGCAAGAGGTACTGAGTATGAGGCATTTGGCGGTTCTGTTCCTTATCATACCGTGATGTTGCCATTCACCCGTTTGCAGGGTGGTCCTATGGATTATACTCCAGGTATCTTCGAGACTAAACTTTCTGAGTGGAGTAACAATCAGAGTTATGTGCATTCTACTCTCTGCGGTCAGCTTTCTCTTTACCTTGTGATGTACAGTCCTTTGCAGATGGCTGCCGACTTACCTGAGCATTATGAGAAGTATGATGATGCCTTCCAGTTCATTCGTGATGTAGCTTGCGATTGGGATGATTCTAAGTATTTGGAGGCTGAACCTGCTAAGTATATTACTGTTGCTCGTAAGGCTAAGGGTACTAACAACTGGTTTGTTGGTGGCAAGACTGATGCTGCCCGTACTTCAGTAGTAAAGCTTGACTTCCTCGATAAGGGCAAGAAGTATGATTGCGCTATTTATCAGGATGGCAAGAATGCTGATTATGAAAAGAACCCTAAGTCTTATCAGATTATTCACAAGACTGTGAAGAAGGGTGATGTTTTGAAGATTAAAGAAGCACGTGGTGGTGGTTTTGCCATCTCATTGCTTGCAAAATAAACTTTAAAATTTTAACTGCTGTACTTTGGTTGTGAAATTCATGAAAAACAGGGCTTTTATATTCGCCGTATTTTCTGTATTTCCGACCGAATGACAAGGTGGAATCAAATACGCTAAAAATGAGCGTGTTTGGTTCTGCCTATTTCTGCATAAAATACGCTCTTGTAGGTGTTTTATGCAAGAAAAAAGATAGTATAATAGCTATTGTTTAGTTAAAAGTCTATATTTATACATAAAATAGAGAATAATTCTTGTTCGGATTTTCTCTCAATCTAGCAAAAACTTAACCGTATGAGCATTAAAAATCAATTATTAGTAGCCTTGACTGCTGTTTTAGTTCCCCATTCATTGATGGCACAAGGTGCTTTCAATGAAATGTCCTATTCTAAGGATAAAACTACTTTCTCTTTGAATTCACCTACAGCTTCTGTTGAAGTAGATGGTGTAACTGGTGCAACTCCACAGGTTTCTTCCAGTAGTGCAAAACCGAGTGTAAAAATCCGTATTTATAAAGACGGTTTCATAGGAAAACCTATCAAAACCGTTAAGATGAAAAGCGTAGGTAAGGACCGATGGGAAGCTACCGTAAAGGGTGACTTGAAGGGAAAGTTCTATACTTTTGATATGGGAAAGGGTGAATGTCCGGGTACATTTGCCAAGGCTGTTGGCGTCAATGGTAATCGTGGTGCCATCATCGATATGAGTCAGACCAACCCAGATGGTTGGGAAAATGATGTGCGTCCTGCATTGAAATCACCTGCTGATCTCATCATCTATGAGTTGCATTTCCGTGATTTTTCTATTTCTCCAACTTCGGGTTTGAAGTATAAAGGTAAGTATCTTGCTCTTACCGAACCAAAAGCTATTGAATATCTTAAGAAGTTGGGTATCAATGCAATACACTTCCAGCCTTGTTTTGATTTTGCTTCTGTAGATGAAACAAAACTGGACAAACCACAGTTTAACTGGGGCTATGATCCGAAGAATTATAATGTACCAGAAGGCAGTTATGCTACTGATCCATATAATCCTGCAGTCCGTATCAAGGAATTCAAGCAGATGGTGCAGGCACTTCATAAGGCAGGCATCCGTGTGATTTTTGATGCTGTATATAATCATACTTTCGACATCAACGGCAGCAATTTCCAGCGTACTTATCCAGACTATTATTATCGCAAGACAGTGGATGGTAAGTATTCTGATGGTTCTGGTTGTGGCAATGAGACTGCATCTGAAAGACCATTGATGCGTGAGTTTATGATAGAGAGCGTGAAATATTGGGTGAATGAATATCATATTGATGGTTTCCGTTTCGACCTGATGGGCGTGCATGATATCGAGACGATGAATCAGATTCGTGCGGCTGTTGACGAGATAGATCCTTCTATTTATATATATGGTGAAGGATGGAGCGCAGGAAGCTGTGCTTATCCTACAGAGAAGTTGGCAGTGAAGGCTAATACGCCACAACTCCATGGCATCGGTGCTTTTAGCGATGATATGCGTGATGCTCTTCGTGGTCCTTTCTCTGATGATACCAAGGGCGCCTTGTTGGCTGGTATTCCAGGAGAGGAGGAGAGCCTGAAGTTTGGTATCGTTGGTGGTATTGCCCATCCACAGGTGGATATGAATAAGGTAAATTACGACAAGAAACCTTGGACTAACAATCCTACTCAGCAGATTAGCTATATTAGTTGCCATGATGATATGTGTCTGGTAGATCGTTTGAAGGCAAGTATTCCTGGCTTGAAGGATCCGTCTGTTTCTGAAAGTGATCGCTTGGCTGAGTTAATCCGATTGGACTTGCTGGGTCAGACTGCAGTTTTCACTTCTCAGGGTGTACCGTTTATCTTGGCAGGAGAGGAAATGTTGCGTGACAAGAAGGGTGTTCACAACAGTTTTAATTCTCCTGATAGCATCAATCAGTTCAACTGGGATCATCTCAAGAAATATCCACAGGTCTTTGAGTATTATCGCAATTTAATCCAATTGCGTAAGAATCATCCTGCATTCCGTTTGGCTACTGCTGAAAAGGTTCGTGAGCACCTGGAGTTCTTGCCAACTGTCAGTCCTGATGCTGTTAATCAGGTGAAGAATGAGGGCTGCCTTGTGGCTTTCATGCTCAAGAACTTAGCAGGCATAGACGCTTGGAAGAATATTATTGTCATCTTGAATGCAAACCGTGAGGCAAAGTCTGTCGCAATTCCTGAGGGTGAATATCATGTGGCTTGTTGCAATGGTGTCATCAATGAGGAGGGTATCGGTATGCCTGTTAGTGGTAAGGAGGTCTTGGTAGGTGCACAGTCTGCTTTGATTCTTTATGCTAAATAAGCATGAAAGTTGGCAATGATTCAAGATATCATCAAGAAAAAATCATTATAAAATATAATTTTACTATTGACTTAATCTATAAGAAAATGAGAAAAATATTTGTATCGTTAATGTTGCTTATGGGTACAATGAGCATGAATGCAGCGGTCTCTGTTGACCGCATTGAACCAACAGACTGGTATGTAGGTATGAAGGATGCTTCTCTCCAGTTGATGGTGTATGGTAAAGACGTGCGAAATGCGGATGTTGAGATTGATTATCCTGGCGTTCGCGTCGATTCTGTCGCAAAACTCGAATCTCCTAACTATCTCTTGGTTTATCTCAACTTAGAGGATGCAAAGGCGGGAGAAATGACCTTGAAATTCAAGCAGGGTAAGTCTGTCAAGAAGGTGAAGTACCAACTGAAAAACCGTGAAATGGCTGGTGATAAGCGCATAGGCTTTAGCAATGAGGATGTGCTCTATATGTTGATGCCAGACCGCTTTGCGAATGGTAATCCTAAGAATGATGCTTTCAAGACTATGAGAGACAAGACTTGCGACCGTAAGGCACCAAGTCTTCGTCATGGTGGTGACTTGGAAGGTATCCGCCAGCATTTGGATTATTTCAACCAACTGGGTGTTACCGCATTATGGTTTACTCCAGTATTGGAGAATGATAGCCCTAATGATGGCAAGAACAGTACTTATCATGGTTATGCTACTACCAATTACTATCGTGTAGATCCTCGTTTCGGTACCAATGCAGAATACAAAAAGTTGATAGATGAGGCTCACCAGAAAGGATTGAAGGTTGTGATGGATATGATTTTCAACCATTGCGGTTTTGAGCATCCTTGGGTAGCTGATATGCCATCCAAAGACTGGTTTAATACTCCAGAGTGGTTGCTTCCTGAATACCAGACTCCTGAACATCTGAAAAAGATAGGTACTGTAGATGGTGCACGCACTGTGAATGATATGTATAAGCAGACCAGCTATAAGTTGACTCCGGTTTTGGATCCGTATGCCAGCAAAGTTGACTTTAAGGAGACTGTAGATGGCTGGTTTGTGCCTTCTATGCCAGATTTGAATCAGCGCAACCCACATGTCATCAAATACCTTATACAAAACAGCGAGTGGTGGATTGAAACAGTGGGTATAGATGGTATTCGCATGGATACTTATCCATACGCAGACCGTGATGCCATGGCTTTGTGGATGAAGACGCTGGATCAGGAATATCCTAACTTTAATACCGTAGGTGAAACTTGGGTAACAGAGCCTGCTTATACGGCTGCTTGGCAGAAAGACAGCAAACTGTCAGAGAAAAACAGTTATCTGAAGACTGTCATGGACTTTGCCTTCTACGATCGTATCAACAGTGCCAAGAAGGAAGAGACGGATGATTGGTGGAATGGAATGAATCGTATCTACAATGTATTCTGCTACGATTATCTCTATCCTAATCCAAAGAGTGTGATGGCATTTGTGGAAAATCATGATACCGACCGATTCTTGGGTGAGGGAAAAGACTCATTAGCTTTGAAGCAGGCGTTGGCACTTCTTCTGACAGTCAACCGTACTCCTCAACTCTATTATGGTACTGAGGTTCTGATGAATGGTACTAAGAGTGTTACCGATGGTAATGTTCGTAAGGACTTCCCTGGTGGATGGACTGGTGATCAGCATAATGCTTTCACAGCAGAAGGAAGAACGAATGCTGAAAACCAGATGTTCAACTGGTTGAGCAATCTCTTGCATTGGCGTCAGGGAAATGAGGTAATTACTAAGGGAAAGCAGACCCAGTTCTGTCCTCAGAATGGTGTTTATGTTATTGCCCGTCAATACAAGGGTAAGAATGTGATGACCATCATCAATGGTAAGAATGAAGCCAACGAACTCAATGTGAGCCGTTATGCAGAGATTATCGGCAATGCGGCAAAGGCTACAGATGTAACCAATGGTCGTACTGTCCTTATCGATAAGAACGTGAAGCTTCGTCCACGCCAGACAATGGTGCTCGAGTTCTAAATATCTGATTTGAATTTTATTATTTCTGATTTGAATATCAAACATATATATTCATTACTTTGATTGATGTCCCAGTAAGCCGTGATTGGCTTATTGGGACGTTTTTTTTCTAAAAATTCTTTCTTTTCAAATATTCTTTGTATTTTTGCATTGAATATAATGAATATGGTGAGATACTTGTTTATATTGATAATGGTTCTGATAGTTAACTTGGGCATCTTTGCTCAGGGTAGCCTTCCTAATCGTTATCATGCCAGTTATCTCAACATGGCATCAGGAATGCCCAACAATTTTGCCGATGATATTTTTCAGGATTCTTATGGTTATATGTGGATTAGCACACATGGAGGCGGTCTGGTGCGCTATGATGGATATGATTTTCTGAATTTTGGATTAGGGGCTATCGGTGTGCAGTTGAGAAGCAATAATTGCAGGAATGTATATGAAGACTCGTTTCGGCGCTTGTGGATAGCCTTTGAGGAAGGTCCGCAAGTTTTAGACCTCAAGACCATGCAGGCTATAGTTCCACCTTGTGAGAATGAGGCACTTGCTCAAAAGCTCTCTAAGGCACTCAAGCAATTCTGTACCCGTATGTATTGCGATTCAAAAGGTAATATGTGGATGCTTTCTCAGGTAGGAATTTATCGTTTTGCCTTCAATGAGAAGGGGGAGATCAACAGCATCCTGTTTGCTTCTTGTCCTTTCAATGCACCAGATTTAGGGCTATGTGATGTGTATGGCAAGGGAACTGTCGTTATCTGCAATGAGGGTAAAGTTAGTGAGTATTATGTGAAGAACAACCGCCTGTTAGCCAGAGATTTAACTTCTCAATTTGCTCCGTTGGGTAATAACTTTGCCGGTGCTGTGATTTATTATCATCAAAAAATCTGGCTGGCTACCAATAAGGGTTTGTTCAATAGTAATAAGCAAGTGTATCATTGTTCTGCTGATACCCGCCATTCCCTGCAGCATGAGGTTGTAACAAGTCTGGCGATTTCTCCGGAAGGCAAACTTTTAGTGGGCTCTCTCTGCGGTGTAGATATTCTTGATGATAAGACGCAGGAAATAGAGCATTGGAATATCAGCAGTCCTGTCAATCCCTTGAGCAGTAACTTTGTTAATTCTCTTTTTTCCCGAGACGGACAGATTTGGGTCGGTACAGAGGCGGGTGGTATTACCAAATTGATGCCACGCCAGCTTCAGTTGGAATTCTATCGTCATGACCCTGATCATTCAGGCAGTCTTTCCCCCAATGCTGTCAATGCCATGTATTCAGCTCCTGATGGTACGCTCTATGCAGGAACGGTTGAGGGCGGTCTCAATTGTCTGATGCCCCATTCCGACCATTTTATCCATTATACAACAGCCAATTCCGGTTTGCCGCACAACAGTGTATCTGCTCTCACTGCCGACTCCAAAGGAAATCTCTGGATTGGTACATGGGGATCAGGTTTGGCTGTCATGAATCTTCAGCATCCAGGACAGATTTCCCGTATCCTAACAGAAGGAAAATACCACGATTTGCTTTATTTCGTGGGTGCTTTGGCTTACGATGGGCGGAATGATGGTATGTGGATTGGAACCAATGTCGGTCTGTTCTTTTATGATTTGAAACGTAAGCAATTGGAAATTCCATTCCCAGAGGCTTTGTCGGTGCCTGGATGTATCGGCAGTCTGATTACCCAGGATGGACGTCTTTTGATGGGAGAAATTAGAGGATATCTGGAGGTGGATTTGAAATCCCGCCATTCAGGTAAGCGCTTTTTTGCAGTTAAGCGACACCCTTATAAGTTGGATAATCCAGAGAGTGGGGTTATTGATAAAATACTCTCTTTCTGCCAGACTCATGATGGCAAGATTTGGATGGGTAGTAATGGATATGGAATGTACTGTCTTTCCACAAATCAGTCTGGAAAACAGGAAATCAGGTCTTTTACGATGTCCAATGGTTTGGCGAATAATACTGTAAAGGGAATCGTGGAAGATCAGCAGGGGATGCTCTGGATAGCTACTGATCATGGACTTTCTGTGTTTAATCCAAAGACCGAGACATTCAGTAGTTTCTATAAGAATGATGGTTTGCTGAGTGCGCAGTTCTATTTTAATGGTGCCATCCGTTCACGCTCTGGAGTCATCTATTTAGGAACGGACTGTGGAATGATGGCAGTCAAGGGGTTCAATCATAATTCCTATACTCAGAAGAATCTGCGCTTTACTGAACTTTTCGTAGATAACCAACCTGTTCTTGCTGGCAGCAAATATCTGGATGAGGATATTTCCTTAGCCAAGAAAATCCGCTTGCATGAGAGTGATAAGTCATTTACCATTCATTTCTCTGCGCTCAATTATGGTAGTGAGACACAGGGAGTCTATCTCTATAGGATGAAAGGATATGAGAATGACTGGGTACAACTTCAGCCAGGGCAGCACAGTGTACGCTATTCCACCTTGCCAGCTGGCGACTATGAGTTTGAGGTGAAGTATGCTCCTTCCATTGCTTCCTCCCAGGAACAGGTGGCGAGCATCGAGGTGAGCGTAACCCCTTATTTCTGGAAGAGTTGGTGGTTTGTATCTATCATCCTGATAGGTATCATTGCCGCCGTACAGTATCTCTATATGCGCCGCCTGGAAAAGATGCGTGAACAGGAAGTAGAGGCACTTTACCGTCCGATAGAGGCGGCTCTGAAGGAAAGTGATGAGCCGGGTAAGTTGCAGAACCGTATTCAGGCGATTCTGGAAAATCAGCGACGCTATCAGGAAAGTCAGGACAAGACGGTTTTAGCAGACAAGGAGGCGGTAGAGAAAAATTCCATACCTTTCATGGATGAAGTGATGAGTATCATGGAGAAGAATTTCCATGATTCTGAGTTTGGTGTCCAGGAGTTGGCTGATGCCTTGGGAATGAATCGCAGTGTGCTCAGCAAGAAACTGAATGCTGAGACAGGACTCCCTACCTCTCAGTTTATCCGCAATTACCGCTTGGATATTGCCAGAAAAATGATTACCGACAATGTGGCAAACCGTAATATCACAGAGATTGCTTATCGTGTGGGTTTCAATGATCCAAAGTATTTTACCCGTTGCTTTACCAAGCAGTATGGAATGGCTCCTTCGAGTTTCAAGGAGGAGATTTCGTAAAGTATAAAGTATTGGCTTTTCGCTTCTTGAAGGAGATTCCGTAAGGCTAAGGCTGTTTATTGAAGAAGAATTCTTTTGTCTAAGGCTGTTTTTTAGGGAGAAAAACGGAAGTAGGGTGTCAGTTGTCCACCTATTATTCCCTTTTGTCCACCTTCGGTTGCTTTGTAATTAGTAACTTTGCGTCCGTAAAAACAAATCGTAAATAATTAAACCTAAGAAACAGATATGAAGAAACTTTTCCTATCAACGCTCTGTCTTTTGTCTTTTTCGGCAATGGCACAGACTCAACTTACAGATTCTGAACTTCAGAATCTGTATAAGAACCGTACCTATAGCGGACGTATTTCTGTTCACGATCCTTCTATTGTTGTAGATACTTTTACCTCTAAAACTACCCCAGTGTATTATGTCTATGGTTCGCATCTGGGTCGTGGAAAAACCTATTCGTCTCAAAACTATCGCAGTTGGACCACATTCAGGGTTGGTGAGGAGAGTACGGATGCCAACAATAGTCTCTTTGCCGGTCCTTCTGGTGGAACTGTCAATTACAAGAATGCTTATTCGCTTCATGTCATCAAGAAGGTAAAAAACTATCAGGGCAAGGAAGTAGATTTCGGTAACTTTGATGCGCACCAATGGCAATATAAAGATTATACAGTGCAAGGCAATCAGTGGGCACCAGATGTCATCTACAATAAAAAGATGAGGAAATGGTGTATGTATATGAGTTTGAATGGCGACCACTGGGGCTCTTCCATTGTTTGTCTTACTGCCAAAAGTCCAGAAGGTCCATGGACTTATCAGGGTCCTGTCGTTTTCTCAGGTTTCCAGGGAACTTTTGAGCATAATGGTTTTGCTGCTGCAGAAGACTGGAAGCATACTGACTTGGAGATTGCAACAGGAGAAACGACTCTGCCGCAGCGTTATAATGTGGGGGGCAGTTGGGGAAGTTACTGGCCTAACTGTATAGACCCTTGTGTGTTCTATGATGATGAGGGTAATCTGTGGATGGGATATGGTTCCTGGTCGGGTGGTATCTTCATGCTGAAACTGAATGAGGAAAATGGTCTTCGTGACTATGAATATACCTATGATTATGAGGTGAATGGGGTGAAGACTCAACCGGGAAGTGCCAACGGCAGATGTACCAGTGACCCATATTTCGGCAAAAAGATTGCTGGTGGATACTATGTATCAGGCGAAGCAAGCTATATAGAGAAGATTGGCAAGCATTGGTTTCTCTTTATGAGCTATGGTGGTTTTGCACCAGATGGCGGTTATCAGATGCGTATTTTCCGTGCAGACAAACCTACAGGTCCTTATAAGGATTGTTGGGGAACAACTGCCATATATGACAGAGCTGTGAAGAACTATGATTCCAACGCTGGCGACAATCGCGGTGTGCTGCTCATGGGTGGTTATCAGTGGGATACAATGCCTGTTGCAGAGATTGCACAGGGACATAATTCCGCCTTTACCGATAAGGAAGGCCGTTCTTTTGTGGTTTATCATACCAAGTTCAACGATGGAAGTATAGGTCATCAGGTACGAGTACACCAGTTGTTCCTGAATGATGAAGGTTGGTTGATGGCTGCTCCATTTGAGTTTAATGGAGAGAAAGTTACTAATCAGGATATTGCAACCAAGGCATCTGTTGCCGACGATGATATTCCGGGTGTATATCAGTTCATTCGCCACAAATATAATCAGAGTGCAGCTTCCAAGGCTTATCAAAAGCCAGTAAATATCCAGTTGACTGCTGATGGCAAGATTACGGGTAGTTTATCCGGTACCTGGAGCCGTACCGCAGGAACTGACTATATCCATTTGGAAATCGGTGGCGTAACTTATCGAGGAGTCTTGGTAGAGCAAAGCGTTGATTATACGAATGTCAAGACGCTGAGTATAGCTGCGCTTTCTTCTTCCAGTGGTAGTCTTGCTATAGGACAGAATAATTTTACATACCAGCAGGAAATCTGGGCAGTCAAGGCAAAACCGGAAGTTTCCATCGCTTATACTAAAGATCATATGGTTGTACCTTTCGCAGATGGAGCTACTATCAATTGCAGTCAGACGATGCCTACCAAGGGACTGATGGGAGCAAAGATTTCCTGGAAGTCCAGCGATACAAGCGTCATGTCCACAGGTGGAGTTGTCTATAAGAATGGTCATGTTGTGATGACATTGACCATCAGCTGCGGCGATTACAGCTATACGAAGGAGTACAATCTCACGGTGGATAAGGATGCAGAGGAAACAACTCCTATCTATTATCCGGTATCTGCACAAAAGAATACAACGAATGCTTATAATACCAACTATAGTCAGGAATATACGCTAAAAGCTGGTAAGAAAGCACAATTCAAGTTCTATAACTATACTGCAGGTACAGCTAATTTTAAGAGTTGGGTATTGGGTGTTTCCAATGTGGCTCATAATACAGCCGGTTATAAGGAGTATGTGATGTTGCGCAATGACAATTGGGAGAATATTGCAGCTAATAATACTGGCTGCACCAATAATTACGATTGGTCAACATTTGTGCAGGATATGAATGGTTCTTTGGTTGATATGACCGTGGAATATGAAGCTACAGGCGCTTTCAAGATGACTGCAGTTATCACCACGAAAACCAAGAAGGTTTATAATTATTCCTATACCAAGACCATCAACGAGAAACCAGCCAAGCTCAATCTCTTCTTTACTGGTGAGAATTCCTACATTGATGGTTCCAGCATTGCTACAGGCATAGAGGCTCCTATCATCATTCAGAAGAAGCAGACTGATGGCAAATGGTACAACCTGGCTGGTCAGCAGGTAGATAAGAACTACAAGGGTGTAGTGATTGTGAATGGCAAGAAATTTATAAATAGGTAATTCGCCTATATATCATTTCGCTTATATATAATAAGGTATAATAACATGAATATATCTGATATACTATTGGGAGCAGCAATCATCATTGCTGCTCCTGCTGTAAATAGAGTAGGAGAAGCCAAGGCGCAGCAAATCCATCCGGATCAGGTTGTCGTAGATTCTCCTTTCGTTCACGACCCAGTGCTGGCGTATGAAAATGGGAAATACTATCTTTACAGTACTGGTCACGGCATTTCGCAGATGACTTCTGCCGACCGTAAGCATTGGACATTGTGCAGGGAGGGAGTGTTGAAGAATCATGAGATACCAGCCTGGACTCATGATAGTGTGCCCGGTTTTCATACTCATATCTGGGCACCGGATGTTATCCACTATAGGAATAAATGGTATCTTGCCTATTCTTGTTCTACTTTTGGAAAGAATACTTCAGCTATAGGCTTGCTCAGTAATACTTCGCTTGCGAATATGAATGGTTGGAAGGACGAAGGCTGTATTCTCGCATCGGAAGGCAAACGGGATAACTGGAATGCTATTGATCCAAATTTTGTGATAGACGATAAGGGAAATCCTTGGATGACTTGGGGGTCTTTTTGGGATGGAATCCAGTTGGTTAAACTTGATAAGAAGACGATGCATGTGAAGAAGGGCGCTAAGTCTCAGACCATCGCCCGCCGTCATGCTTTTGGCGATGCTTCTGCAGAACCTAACCCTACCTCTAAGTTTGCCGGCGCCAATGCCATAGAGGCTCCTTTCATCATGAAGCATGGTGGTTATTACTATCTCTTCGTGAGTTGGGATTACTGCTGTCGTGGCATCAAGAGCAACTATCGTGTGGCAGTAGGAAGAAGCAAGAATGTTGCTGGTCCTTATCTTGATAAGAATGGTAAGGATATGCGCAATGGTGGTGGCACGTTGATTCTTGAAGGCGATAAGAAGGAATTTGAGGCGATGGGCCATTGTTCTGCCTACTCCTTTCCCGATGGCGACTTCTTCTTCTGTCATGGTTACAGTATTGCAAAAAATGGCGCCAGTATCCTGGTTCAGAAGAAGATCAACTGGACGGAAAATGGCTGGCTGACTTTAGAGTAATAAGGAATCATAAACTAAACATAATAAAACCAAAGCCAACAGTAAACTGAAACCAAAACCTAAAAAGGGCGGCAATCTGCATCACGCAGGTTGCCGCCCAAACTGTTTTTAACTAACTAATTTTAAATTTATCAACTATTTTCTACATGTAAATTTAAATTTAAACTCAATATCTTTCTTTTATTTCAATCTGATGATATTCAGCGAGTTGGCTGGAATCTCTACCGTAGCACCATTCTTCTCTGTAGTTACGTAGTTTTCTACAGGATAGATGTTGGTAGGATTATCGATGGTGTTCTCCTCCAGACCGTTCTTGGCTGAAAGGCGAATGAGCTTGCCATTCTTGATCTCCTTGCCCTGGAGATTGATCTTCGCTGTTGTATGCTCGGTACTGGTGTTGGCAATCTTCAGGATTACCTCACCCGTCTGCTCATCAAGCGTTGCTGTAGAGAAAATGCCAGGAAGGGTGTTTGTCTTCAACTTGGTAGCGAATACCTCCTTGCCATCCAACTTGGCGAAGATGCTGTCGCCTACTACCTTCAGCTCGATATCGTACCACTTGCCGGTTTCAATCTTGCCTGGGCAGGTAGCAATCTGACTCTTGGCGCCATTCACGATAGACTCCACACCGTGCTGGGTATTGTTCCAGCCACCGAGGTTCAACCAGCAGTAGTTGTTCTTATCCACGTAGTTGAAGACGATGAGGAAACCTTCGTTGCCGGCATCCTTCTTCGCGCGTACCTTATATATATAACCATTGCTGGTAATCTCGCCTGGGTTCAGACGGATGCAGCTCTCTCCGTTGCTGGTCTGCTTGATGATGTTGCCTTCTGTCTTCCATTGACCGTGAACATCTGTAGGCAATTCCTGCAGTGTCATCGGCAGTGCCTTTCCGTTCTCATCGCTATAGCCCTTGTCTTCAAATGACACCTGAGTAGCCCATGTTCCCATACCTACACGGCAGATGGCTGGCTTTACACGAGCCTGATCATACTTGTATGGATTCTCCTGGTTCACCTTCAATACACGGGTACCGATGTTGTTCGCCATTACGTTCTGAACGTAGTAGGATGGAGTTCCGAATACCTTATCAGAGGTATATTGAATCATATCCGGTGCCCACATACGGTTGTTGAGATTGGCGAAGATAGGAGCGTAGGATGCCATGGTCACGATGTCGGAATTGTTCTCGATGCCCATCATATAGACAGCCTCACCGAGTGCTGCATCGAGTGAACCCATATTGCCGAAGCCCTGGGTTACGGCATATTCGCCTACATAAATCTCGCTGCCCTTGCGGTCGTAGTTATCATACTTGTTGAAGTTTTCTGCAAACCAGGCAGGGTTTCTGTAGTAGTGCTCATCGAGGAGTTCTACGCTCTCGTTGCTTTCCCACTTAGGGTTGTCATCGCCCCAAGCCACCACGTTACCGATGAGGTGCATCTTAGGATATTTTGCCAGAACCGCATCCTTGAACTTCTTGAAGCGCTCGTAGTAATGGTCGCTCTGAGCCGCAGGATCCGGCTGGTTGTTCTCATTACCAATCTCCAGATATTCGATGTTGTATGGCTCCGGATGACCGTTCTTGGCACGGAGCGCACCATATTTAGAGGTAACAGGACCATTGGCATACTCCAGGGCATTCATGCACTCGTCAATCCAAGGCTGGATGCTATCTACCGGAGTCATACCGCCGTGCCACAAACCAACATTCACCACATAGAGTGGCTTGGCATTCAAATCCTCAGCCAACTGCAGATACTCATCAAATCCCATACCGTCGCTGGTACGGTAACGCCAGTTCACGTTCTTATGTCCAGGACGTTCCTCGATAGGACCGATGGTCTTCTCCCAGTGGAAAGCATTCTCCGGAGATTCCTGTCCCTCTACATAGCAACCGCCAGGGAAGCGGACGAACTTAGGATGGATATTATAGAGAAGCTGCGCCAAGTCAGGACGCAAGCCATTCTCGCGATTCTTGAAAGTAGGAGGGAAGAGGCTTACTACATCCAGAACGATGGTTCCCTTGCCATTAGCAACGAGTTCGAACTGCGCCTTTGCATCGTTTCCGTTGGCGGTCAACTCTGCTGTATATTTAGTCCATTTCTTGCCTACCTTGGCATTGAGAGCGGTTTCTGCATACACCTTGTCGCCCTTTGCGTTGATGAGACGAGCCTTCAATCCGCCCTTGTAGTTACCTTTTGCCCAGAAAGAGAGTTTGTAGGTTCTGCCTTGAACGGCATTGATGCCCCAGAAACCCTCGTTGATGATAGAAGCTGTAGCAGCAGGTTTGGCAGCGATGGTCAATTGGAGTGCCTTACCCTGAGCTTTGTTGAGCAAGTCCTTGTTGATAAGTTGCGCATTGATTTTAGCACCTTCCTGAGCGGCAGTTTTCCAAGTAGGAATATCCTTTTCCGAATCCTCGAATGATCGGTTGCTGATGAGTTCGGCATAGAGACCGCCGTCAGCAGCATGGTTGATGTCCTCGAAGAAGATACCATATAAATTAGGTGAAACCTTGATGCCTGGATTAGAGGCATCCACATTGATGGTAACTTGGGCATTGGCAGCCATGGTTGAGGCGAGCAATGCAGAAAGTAAAATCTGTTTCTTGTTCATTGTTTATTCTTAGGTTTTTTATTTCCGTTTTATTTAATTACAGTTGCAAAATTACGAAGAAATGGCAAAAATGGGGTGGACAAAAAGCGAAATATAGTGTAAAAGGTGGATTTTCTGCTGAAAATCCACCTTTTTATGGTATAATTAAAGACTAAAATTACAAATAATCTTGTAAAAAACAAAAGAAAATAGTGTTTATTCTTCAAATCTTTTACCCGTAGAATTTTGTGGGATTTTTGCTTGCAAAGCGAAAAAAATCTTATTTCCTAAGTACAAAAGACTTGTTTGCGACTCGTATCTCTGAAAGATAGGAATCTGTGTTTCGGGTTTACGGGTGGTGTCTTACTTGCGTCCCCCTTGTGCTTATCGGGGGCACAAATGTGCTCTTACCCGAGCACAATGTTGCCTTTACCTTGGCACAATAGTGCCCTTCCTTAGGCACTTTACAAAATAGAAAGGTAGCCACCTTCAATTTTATAAAACTGAAATAGTAGCCACTTCTTATTTGTCGTTCTGTTCGCTTGCGATTTTACTCTTCACCCTTCACCTTTTCGTCTGGAATGCCGATAAACACAGGGGTTTTGAGGGTGAAGGGTAAAGTTCAACCCTTCACCACCCTTCACCGCCCTTCATCTTTTTCTTGTAAGCGGCTCCGCGTTTATACCATTGTAGCTTTCTCGTTTGTTCGTACCTTTG
>ERZ791902.324-NODE-324-length-38075-cov-69.915387_pt1 | contig 38075 bp, 31 predicted proteins | sample MGYA00510149_ERZ791902 | MGnify/ENA primary metagenome ERZ791902 (study PRJEB30046, sample SAMN00792060) | human gut metagenome | study: EMG produced TPA metagenomics assembly of the A metagenome-wide association study of gut microbiota in type 2...
TTTACGTTCCAACCTCTCTTATTCTCCTTTGGCTGCTTTAGAGCTTTATGTTAAATTGGTTAATCCAGATTTTTTTGTTATAGAAAACGTTAAAGGGATGCTCACTTTAAACAAAGGTGCTTTTGTAAAAGACCTTTTAAAAAGATTTGGAGAGGATGGATTGGGTTATACTATAAGTTATCAGTTATTAAATGCTGCAGATTATGGTATTCCTCAGAATAGATATAGAGTATTCTATGTTGGTATAAAGAATAAAAAATTTGTATTTCCTGAGCCGTTTGATTATAAATTGACGGCAAAAGATGGAATCAGTGATTTAGAAGGTGCAACACAAGAAAAATATGGTAGTGAGCCACAGAATGATTTTCAAAGAGCAATGCGTGGTAATCTTAAAAAGCCTCTAAACCAGGATTATACTACTCATACAGAGAAGACAATTTCTATTATAAGCCAAGTTCCAGATGGAGGCAATATAAGGGATTTGCCAGAAGAAATCTGGCATGTGCGCAAATACAATAAAGCTTTTGAAAGAATGGGTACTTTTAAGCCATCAAATACAATAGATACTGGACATAGAAATTATTTCCACTATTCTGAGCCGAGAATCCCGACAGTAAGAGAGTCTGCAAGAATACAATCATTTCCAGATTCATTTGAAATACTTGGAACTCGTGGAAGTCAATACAAACAAGTTGGCAATGCAGTTCCTCCAATGTTGTCAAAAATAATAGCAGAACGAATTAAAACTGAATTATTATGAATATAACATTGTCGGTAGACACTTATAAGGGGGTAGATGGTAGCAGTTTGTCACCTACTCGTTGTAACCAGATAGTTCAAGTATATGAAATGCTTGAACTGTTTGGCGACAAGCCTATGACCTATATAAAAGTACAGGAAGAAGCTGAAAAGCGTAAATTGTTTGGTGAGACTAATGCCAAAAGTGCAATAAGAACTTTTTTCCCACTTTTGAAGAAATTAGGATTTGTAATTTATGATGATACATTTAATGCGAATGATTGCTTTACGGAACTTGGAAAACAATTCGTATTGGCTTGTAGAGCGCTAAATAATGTATCTGATAGTACTCCACATAAAGAAGATATTATTCAAAGGTTAGAAAACATCAAACAAAGTGCTCAGAAACAAGGTCTTGTAACAATGTATTTAAATAAGGAATACGAAAAGCATAATATGTGGGTTGCATTGAAACTTTTGAAAGAATTTCCTGTAATGAGCTGGAATGTCTTTCTGTATGCTTTGCATTGCCTTGAAAAAGGTTTGTCTCTCGAAGAATCAATTGAGGAAATTAGAACAGAAAGAGAAAAGATTGATTCAATGATTTTTGTTAATGAAGATGGTGAGAAGCTTCCTAATACTTGTTATTCTTATATTAGAAGTTTTTTAGAGGAGGCTGGCATCATTAAAAAAGTAAGTTCTAAAGAATCTGAGTTAGTAAATCCTTCAGATAAAATTTTCACTATAATAACTGTATGATATGGGAATTTATGATACTGATATAAAAAGAGATATAGATGCGATAAACGCGCTTCTTAATGGAGTTAAGCCGTCTAAAGAACTAAAAAGAAAAGATAGCTCTCTCCAGCAAATCTTCTATGGTGCCCCTGGTACTGGTAAAAGTCATGCAATAAATGAACTGACAACTGGCAAGGATGTAATTCGTACAACGTTCCATCCCGATTCGGATTACTCTACTTTTGTAGGCGCATACAAGCCTACCACCAAGTCTGTGCCGGTAATGACAGTTATCGGAACTGAAGCAGTTCCGGTTAAAGGCAAGGATGGCAAGGAAATGACGGAAGATAAAATCGTCTACGAGTTTGTGAGCCAGGCTTTCATGCAGGCTTATGTTGAGGCGTGGAAGAAATATTGTACCGTGCAAGAGGGTGAAGAGCCAGTGGATGAATATTTGGTTATTGAAGAGATTAACCGAGGCAACTGCGCCCAGATATTTGGCGATCTCTTTCAGCTGCTTGATCGTGGAGATGAAGGATTCTCTGAATATCCAATCAAGGCTGATTCTGACATGAAGAAACAACTTAAAAAAGAATTTGCAGGGTTGGAAATCAAGGATAAAGTAAGTATTAATGATCTCTTTAAAGGAAAGGATATTGTAGCTCAAGTATTGGAGGGTGAAGTTTTATTATTGCCAAATAACCTTTATATTTGGGCTACTATGAACACCAGCGATCAAAGCCTCTTTCCTATAGATTCTGCTTTCAAACGCCGTTGGGATTGGTATTATGTGCCAATAAGCAATGCTGAAAAGAACTGGACTATTGAAGTAAATGGAGCCAAGTACGATTGGTGGAACTTTCTTCAAGCCATCAATGATAGGGTCTATGATGCAACTTATTCGGAAGACAAGAAACTCGGATATTTCTTCTGCAAGGCTGATGATGGTATTATAAGTTCCAGCAAGTTTGTCAGCAAAGTAATCTTCTATCTTTGGAATGATGTTTTCAAAGATTCTGAATTTGAGGGCAGTGCTTTCAGAGATGAAAATGGTGAAAAACTTTCGTTTGACAAATTCTATTCTGTAGATAATGGAAAAGTCAAAGTGAATGAGGAAAAAGTTGAATTGTTTCTCAAAAATTTGGAATTAGAGCCTGTCTCTGAGAATGATGAAGACAACAGTGAAGATGGATTTGAAACCGAAGGGGACAAGACACTCCCAAGATCTCCAAAGGTGTTTGCAGTTACATTCCCTGACGGAACTGTCATAAACGAGGCTAATAAGTTTGAAACCTATCATAAGGTGCTTTCAAAAATCGGAATAGAAAAGGTAGAGAATATTGCGGCAGAAATGAAATATCATCGCCATCATACGCCTCTGGTGACAAAGAGTAAACATGAGGCGATATTGAATGATTCTACCTATAATTATATTCAAGAGGGCAATTATTATGTTGTTAAAGGTATCAACCAGATTACTATGTATCGCATGGTAATGTTGTTGAACGACCGCTTAAACTTGCAGCTGAAAGTACAATACGAATAAACCTTTTATCTGCAAATAAACTTTCAAAAAGAAGGAAAATGAGAATTCTTATAGAAGAATATCAATACAATGTGTCTGAGGTGCATGATGCCTTGTACGGCATAGATGCAATGGAGAACATTGAGGGCAAAGTGTCAATCCATTATGTAGGGTATTATTATAATGCCCTATTAGGCGACTGTGTATTTATTCTTCCTAAAGTGTTGCTGCGTGATGTTGATGGCAAGGAACTTGCTTTTGGCAAGTACCTGCCATACGATATTATCAACCCTGAAGGTCAGGATAAACTGACAAAAGAGGAGCGTGATTTTCTGTTTGGCTTTTCTGTATGGATATACAGAGCTATTGTGGTATATAAGAACGACAAGAGCAACGACTCGACTATTGTTTATCAGAAGATGATCAATCAGGTGGGTGGTAGCAGCAAGCGAAAGAGCAATACATTTCTTGATATTCTTCTGTCGCTAATCCAGTTTAACAAGGATAATAAGAGTTTCTTCTTCTTCGTGTTGAAGAACCTTCATTCTGGTTTGAATAAGATTAACTGGACCCGTACCATCAGTACTACTTCTGCTATTATACAAGATGGGAATGCTATCTATTTAAGTCCAGTTAACAAGAAACGTAAGATTAACTTTGATGAAGAACTGCTTGTTATCTTCTTCTCGATTCTCAATTATATAGGCGATACATACGGATTTCCTAAAGAGATAAACTGCAATTTTGACCTGATAAAGGGTAAGCAGTTTGAGAAATACAGAAATGGATATGGCAAAGTACGTTTGAGTCAAATTAAGTATAAGTATTTTTCAGACAAAGCGTTGCAGCTTTGGAAACTCTGCTATGCTTTCTTCGACAAATCTCGCCAGATATATGTTAATACCAGTCAGAAAGAGTATTTGCTGGTCAAGAGCTTCCATATTGTATTTGAGGCTATTATTGACGCTTTGGTGGGTGACTGTCCATTGCCAGACGGCATGGACAAGAAGCAGGAAGATGGTAAGATTGTTGACCATCTCTTTACGGCAAAGAGCCTGATAGAAGGCGAATCAAGTAATACTTATTATATAGGTGACAGTAAATATTATAAGATGGGCAATGAACTTGGCAAAGAGTCCGTCTATAAACAATACACCTATGCGAGAAATGTTATACAGTGGAATCTGGATATTTTCAATGATGGTAAAGTACCACAATCGGGTATTAAACTTCGTGATGATGAAACTGAAGGATACAATATTATTCCTAATTTCTTCATTTCGGCATCGATGGATGAGAAATATCGTTATTCTATTGATGGTATTAAGGAAACTGACAGAAAGAATAATAGGTATATGTCGAAGCAGTTCCAAAACAGGTTGTTTGACCGAGACACCTTGCTATTGTTTCATTACGATGTAAATTTCCTGTTTGTCCTCTCGCTCTATGCGAGGAATAATAAGGATGAGCAGTATCAGTGGAAGGAGAATATCAGGTCTAAATTCTGTACGGAGATTCGAAACTGGCTCCAGCAGGATTTTGATTTCTACGCAATGCGCCCGCTCCCTACTGTAAACGTGAAGGAATATGTGGAAACACATTTTAGGCAAGTACTCGGTAAAGTATATACGCCATTTAGCGAAGAAAACATCTTCTCGCTTGCTCTCGACAAAAAAGAAGAAAAAGACAATGAGGCTCTGCTTGCTGAACTTAGGAAAAGTTTTATAGTAAAGGGGTGCAGTTTGGGTACTGACCCACATGATGTCTTGCCTGAAGAAGGTCATGCTCCAGTTGTTACTGCTGGCAGTGATGAGAAGAATATCTTTACTTGCGTAGTTCGCAAGACAGATAATGACTTCATAGCTTTTGCCCAGCATAAGGGTAAGGTATTCATCGTAGAAAAAATTCCATCATTCAACTTGATGAACGTTAAATATCTTTTACCGATGGTTGGTGGCAGAATTGACGGTTATTATGATGTTGTAAGAATAGGTTTTACTGAAAAAGACAATAAGCCTGCCTTACGTTTAAGACTGGGAGAATATCATAGTTTGGGAGATAAATGGGTGCAGATATATGGTGTTAAGATGCAACCAGGTGAACTGATTTCTTTAAACTATACGATTAATATGTACAAAGACTAAACTGTATATAATATGGATGAAGAAGTCAAACGTTCAAGAGCCAAGAAGAAACTCTTGAAAGTAACATTCCCTAATGGGAAAGTAATATGTTATAACAATGCAACGTCAACAATGATAGCTGTGTTGAATGAGATAGGGGAAGACTTGTTTCCTTCAATCAAACTGGAAATGTGCCATTTACCTCTTCTTTCGAAGGAAATATATCCGAAGTACCAAAGGGATATGAAACCTATTTGTGAGGGATGGTATTTGAATGCTCAATCCAATTCAGAAACTAAGTTTCTTCAACTGAAGGCTATCAATGATCAGCTGAAATTACGATTAGAAATAAAATTAGGTACAGACTTTGAGACAACAGAAGTGCCTGAAAAGGAAAAGAGAACTCGAAGTAGAGATAAATTGTTGGTAAAAATGCCAGATGGAGAGTTTTTTGCCAATGATAGTGCTTTGGAAACGTTTCTTGAGGTTATATGGAATTTAGGCATAGAAGACATTAGAAAAAGGGATTTGTCTTGGTGTGGTAATCCTCTCATAACGACAAAGAAGATGGTTTATAATCAGGTGCAAATAGATAATGAAAGATGGATAATTGTGCCTAATACTACAAAAGAGAAAGTTAAGTTGTTACGTGTTATTGGAGCTATGCTCCATATTAAGATGGATATAAATGTAATATGATGGATTTCGCCTCATTTATTCAAGATAATACGGTACTTCGTCCGCATCAGATAGAAGCTAAAGCCAAGATATTTGAAGCGTGGAGTAAGTATGATTCTGTGATGCTTCAGATGCCGACAGGAACAGGTAAAACATATCTGTTCACTTCGCTCATCAATGACTTGATCAATACATACAAGCAAGCTCATAAAGATATAAAGATTTTGATAGTGGCGCATAGAACTGAGTTGCTTGACCAAATTTCTGCTACTTTGAATAAGTTTGGAATTGCTCATGGTTTTATTCAGGGAGCAAGAGAGCAGTATCTGTGGAAGCGTGTTCTGGTTGGAAGTATCATGTCATTGCTGACAGATAAAAACTATTATAATGTATGTAAACAGAAATTCGATTACATCATAGTAGATGAGGCTCATCATTCTCTTGCTGACACATATATCAGACTTTTCGGATTGTTTCCGCAAGCTAAAAAGTTGGGAGTAACAGCTACGCCTTGGCGACTCAACCACGAATCTTTTCTTTTGCTTTATCAATACCTGATAGTTTCGCCACAAATTTCATGGTTTATAAATAACAATCTCTTATCTGATTTTGATTATGTTTCCATCAAGCCTGACTCTGAGGTGCAAAGGCTTGTAGATCATTCTCAAGTTTTGGCTACTGGAGATTTCTCAAATACAGATCTTGACAATACATTTAATAATCAGCGAATCAGGTCGAAATTATTTGAATCATACCTGAAATTTGCCAATGGGCGAAAGGGAATTATCTATGCAATCAACAAATGTCATGCTGCAAAGATTGCGGATCTTTATTCTAATCACGGAGTAAAAGCTGTGGCTATAGACTGTGATACGCCCAAGGATGTTCGTCAGGATTTGATAAGTGCATTTAAGTCTGGAGAAATTTCTGTGTTGGTGAATGTTGATATTTTCACAGAAGGTTTTGACTGTCCTGATGTGAGTTTCATTCAGTTAGCCCGTCCAACTAAATCTCTCTCTCTTTATCTCCAGCAGGTAGGGCGAGGGTTACGAATCGTAGCAGGGAAGGAGAATACGATTATTTTGGATAATGTGGGATTGTATAATTACTTCGGTCTTCCTGATGCTAATAGAAAATGGAAGGCTCATTTTATTGGCGATGAGGGGATTGAACATGAAAATCGCAGCTCAAACGATAGGGATTCCTTTGGAACAACCGACTTTGATTTGATTGAAAGCAAGTTTGATGAGGCTGATGAACAAATGATGATTGTCAGAGGAGCCACATCACCAACTCAGGAAAGTTCTCAGAAATATAAAATGCCAAGAAAACCTATGGTACAAGAAATATCGCTATGCGATTATTATCTCATTATAGGTCACGAGAAAGGCTTCAAAGTATATCCGTTTATTAAGAAAAGAGGTAAGGCTACTGATAGCGTGGGAAATTGTGTGTTTGAATATGATGAGGCTAAGGAAAAAATAGAGTTTACTGAAGATACAAAGCTAAACAAGCAAGAACTCGAAAGTAAAATCAAACTTCAATCCATAATTTCATTTGTTGTAATGCTTGCCAATATCAAGTTAGAAGATGTAGTAAATATCAGTAAGTTGCAAATGATGAGTGATTCGGAAAAAAAGAAAACGGAATGTCTTTTCGATATTTTCGGAATGATAAGTAAAGTTTATCAGAAAAATAAGAACGTCTAATAATCATATTCCCATCAAATGTCAGACCGATTGACCATACAACAGCGTCACAACAACATGGCGGCAATTAAAAGCAAGGACACCAAGCCGGAAGTTCTTGTCAGGAAATTCCTGTGGTCGCATGGATTCAGATACAGGCTCAACCATCCACGCTTGCCAGGAAAACCTGACATCGTGCTGCGCAAATACCGTACCTGCATCTTCGTGAACGGATGCTTCTGGCACGGACATGAAGGATGCAAATACTACGTTGTGCCGAAATCTAACACCAAGTTCTGGCAGGATAAGATTCTGCGCAATCAGCAGCGGGATCTTGAGGTAATGCACAAACTGGCTGAAATGGGCTGGCACACGATCGTGGTATGGGAATGCGAACTGAAACCTGCCGTCAGGGAACAAACCCTGGAATCGCTTGCCTTCACTCTCAACCATATTTTCCTACAAGACTGCAGCGTCAGGCATTATGAACTGCCAGAGGAAGACTCGGCTATGGCGGCGGAGCCGGAACCGAAGCATCGGGAATAGTCTGCAATAATCATTTCAGGTGTCATTAAGGGTGGGTGTCATTAAGTGTCATTAAGCTCATTCTGCTACTTCTTTCCAGCCAAGTAAGCCTTTACCTAAATCATCCAATTCAATGCTCAAGCCTATTACTTTACGTTTATCGCTTTTGAAAGGTTCGAGATAGTGATGGGTTCTTATCTGCTCAGCGCCAGCCGACTTACCTCCATTCTTGGATAGTTTAAGTTCTATCACATAAATGAATCGAGGAGCCTTTGCCACAATATCAATCCGACCTGTAGCAAGCATCTTTTCTACTTGCACATTCAGACCTACTGCATTGAAAAGAGTACTGATAATGAGACGATAACGCTCTTCCATATCCATACTTGCCAGCTTTTTATTGCTGTAAGGGACATCAGCAATGAGAGCCTTCAGATGCTTCATCGCCTCTGATACATTTCCTTCTCGCATAGTCTTCATCAAGAGAGTCTGCACGGAAACTGGCCTCGAATTGTTTTGCATCGTCAAAGCAGGGACCACCATTTTGTACAGCGCCCTCTTGACTTCTTCATTCGGAAAACCAAGCGTATAGACTTCATCTTCATAGCTCTTGATTGTGAGATAGCCAGACTGATAGAGAAACAATTCTGCTCCTCCATCTATCACATCCGACAACTCCAATGTTTCACGGTCAATATAGCATTCCTCGAAACGTTCCAGATCTATCTCTATATCATCCACAAACTTAGGAAGCAAAGAGGTTGCACCAGATGCAGCCCAATAATTTCGCAATTCCCCAGAGTTAAGGGCATAGATGAGGCTGTAAGGATTGTAGATGTCCACCATGTTTCTGAAAGAGAAATGATAACCATCATAATATTCTTTCAAATGATCATGGGTCTTCTGTATGGACCATCCATTCAATTTCCCCATGCTCGCTATCTCTGGCTGGAAGTTTTCTGCTATCTCCTCTTCTGTAATGCCACAGATGGCAGCATATTCTGGCTCGAAACTGATATTGGTAAGATTATTCAAGACTGAGAACAAGGATATCTGAGTGAATTTGGTAATACCTGTAACAAAGACAAACTTCTCATACTCATCGTCGGCCTTCAAAATGGCAAATACTTCCCGATAAATGGCGGTACAAGCCTCATGCTGCACCGTCTTCCAGGAATGCTGTAGTGGCGAGTCGTATTCATCAATAAGAATGGCCACCTGCTGACCGATTTTATTACAAGCAGTTTCTATGATGTTCTTGAATCTCACGGCAAGTGAACTTTCTTGACGTATTACTATTCCATACTCTGTTTCATAAGTATGGAACGCATCATCCAAATAGCTTCGTACACTTTTCGATTCTGCTCCAGCCTGACTCATATCAAGTCTGATGACCGGGCGCTTTACCCATTCCTTCTCCAGTTCCATGATCTTCAAGCCCTCAAAGAGTTCCTTTCTGCCCTCCAGATACATCTGTAGAGTATCGATGAGAACTGACTTGCCAAAGCGACGGGGACGACTGAGATAATTGTACTTATCTCCTCTATTTACCAGATTCCAAATCAAATCTGTCTTATCTACATACAGTAATTTTTCGGTTCTGATTTCCTTAAAAGACTGTATGCCTACTGGTAGTCTCCTATTCATATTCATTTCTGCCATGATCTTGCTCTTATTAGTCATGCTGCAAATTTACACAAAATAAAGGAACCATCCAAATATTTTGGGGTTAATTATAGGAGGAGGGAGATATTTGATACCTCTTCAGGTGTCATTAAGGGTGGGTGTCATTAAGTGTCATTAAGGTTTCCGGTCGTGGTCATTATTTCTGATGCCCCCTCCCTTCCTCCAAAATCATTATATGTAGGTATTGCGAATCTGTCTAAATAGTAGTACCTTTGCAACTCAATTTTATATCAGTGATTCATTAATTTATAACATTTTACTATTTTAGACTTTTAAGAATGGAAATGAAGAATTTGTATTGGGGGAAGACCATTGGATCAATCCTCATCATCCTGCTCCTGATGCCGCTCGGACATGCGCTCATGATCATCATGGAACATACGCTCGAACCTACCACGCTGCACTACTCGGCTTTCGCGATGGGTTTTGTGGGACTCATCGTCACCATCTGCGGCGTGTTCGTGAAAGGGGATACGAAACAGACTTGCTATGGAATGACGGGTGCACTGCTCTTCTGGACCGGATGGGTGGAATTCCTCTTCGCCTACTATGCACAGAGATACGGCGTGCACTGCGACCTGGTGGGCAACGGTATCGTGCAGACGGCTACGGAATATGTGAATGGTGTAGGGGTTCATCATACTTATACGCTCAATGGTACTCCCATCGAGGAATTCGGACGTTCGGAACTTAAAGAAATACGTGGCTCCAGACCTGAATACCTCATCATGCCTGCCTCTTTCGGTATGTGGATGATGTTTATCGTGATGTACGTGTTCTGCACCAAAACGGGCTGCGATTTCATCCGTTGGATTCAAAACCACTGTGGCGTGAAAGAACGTGTGGAACTGCGTCCGATGGCTCATCATCCTGCCATCGTCACCTTCATGGAATGGAACATCATGATGTGGGGTTTGTATCTGCTGCTCATGTTCTGCTACGACCCTGTCTTCCTCGGTTCTACTCATCCTATTACCTACGCCGTGGGCATTCTCTGCCTGATAGGTTCGGGCATGATATTCAAGAAGGAACTGCACATTAAGAGCTGGGGCAGAAACCTGAGAATGGCGCTTGCCAACGTGATCGTGCTCTGGTCGGCTGTGGAGATTGCTGCACGCAACGGCTTCTTCAAGGAGATATGGGTGGACCCGGGAAATCACATCGTGGAGATGGTGGGAATCCTGGTGGTTTTCATCGGTCTGATAGCCGGCTTCTGGTTTTACAGCGGCAAAGACCAACCTGCTGAAATAGACAATTAAGTTTTTTGGGATATTCCGTCTAATACCTACAAATGGGGATTAGGCGGAATACATATTTTTAGGTATTGCACATTCCGGAGAAACCTTGTATCTTTGCACCCCGAAAAGGAACTGGAGGCCTGTGACGGGCTGCCGATTCCTCTATTCTTCCCCATTAAGGGAACAACTCAATAAAAGGTAATAGATTAGTAATTTAAACGAAAGATTGTATAAAATGAAGAAATTCTTTACGCTTATTTTTGCCACTATGTTGGCTTCCTCTATGTCGGCTCAGATGCATGGTGCTCTGAAGTTTTCCGGTGCTTCTGAAATGGCTGTGATGGGCCAGAATACTCCTTGCGAGAGCGATACGGTGAAATTTGAAATGGTCAGCATGTCGGCTGGCAACATCACGCTCCCTGCTATGGAAGGTATGGCTACCATCCCTTCGTTCACTATCGAGAATGTGACGTTTACTAAGGGCGAAAATCATGTCATTACGATGGCTGAACAGACTTTCAGCGCCAAGGTGACTGTGAATAATGAGGAGAAATCCATCACCGGTTCATCGCTTACCGGTACTTATAATATGGCTGACAATTCGCTCACGCTGAAAGTGGTGTTCCAATATGGCAAGATGCCTTTACCGCTCACCTACAGCATCAAGTCTTACTACATCAAGGAAGTGAGCAGTCCGATAGCTGTGAGCATTGGCGGTATGATGAATTATGAGAATGCGGGCGTTACTTATCAGGTGCGCAAGTATATGGATGGCGAGACGCAGAAGATGGACGTGACCGTGCCTACCTATACGCTTGACAATACTGTGATGGGCAACATGACTCTCGGCACTTACACCATCAAGGGGCTTACCTACGATGAGGCGAAGGGTGGTTTCTATCGTGACTACAAGAACGACGGACTGAAATTCCACGTTGTCTGCAAGGGCGGAAGCATGAATATGGACAATGATTATAGCTTCAACGCCGAGAAGGACAATAATATCCTCGTGAAGTATGAAGGCAGCAAGGTGACTGACATCATCAACAGATTCCAGATGGGGGCTATGCCTTTCTATATCTCAACCAACTTCAAGGCGGTGACCAACGGCATCGGTGCTGTGAAGGGCGAGACTGCTAAGGGCAAAGAAAAGATGTACAACCTGCAGGGCCAGCTGGTAGGCGACAACTACAAGGGTGTGGTCATCATCAACGGTAAGAAATTCCTGAAAAAATAATTTTGATAAACTTGTTTAGCAGATGATATTTCATTCAATCATGAATCATCTCAAAATGACCGTTGCTGGAGTGGGAATCCTGATGCTCACTTCCTGCAACGGTATTTTTGACGATATCTACGACCAGCCGAAGGAGATAGTGCCGGCGAAAGGTCAGCTCTTGATAGATGCTACCAGTTGGACTGACTGGTATTATGTGGACCTGAACCTGCTGCAGCGACTCACTGAGGCGGGGGATGAGGAGGCGCTGATGAAGGCGCAGACGGAATTTGCGGCTTACCCGATTCCGATGACTGCCACCGGCGAGAAGGACGAGTCGGAGGCGGGACATGAGGCAGCTACACAGGGCAGAAAGGCGGGACAATATATGTACTGGTTTGATGTCTTCGGAGAGGGAATCAAAAAGAACACCTTCTCTTATTATACGCCTACTGAGGGGCAGGAGGAGCCTGAGGAATGGACCTTGGCCGTACACCGCAACAATGTGAGAACCAACGGCGGGGCGGTGCTGGAGACTTCCTATACTTCGATGGACGAACTGCCGGAGAGCAGCGAGGCTTTCAGAAACATGAACTTCCAGGAGGATGAATGGAGCGAGAACCTGGTGTGGGACAGTCAGGACCTGATGCTGATGGGCTATGTGCCTTCGCAGGGCATCAGCGTGAACAAGGTGCTCTCATCATGGCTCAGCATGAAAATTCCACCTATGCCGCCTGCTTTCAGTCTGAACAATCATGTGTTTATCCTGCGCCTCAAGGACGGTACTTATGCTGCCCTGCAGCTGGAAAACTATCTGTCGCAGGAGGGAAAGAAGTGTTTTCTCACCATCAACTACAAGTATCCTTATTAGTAAATGCAACGGGTTTCCGATGCAATCCTGATTTTTAGAAATAACAATGAAGAAATATATTTTATTCTCCATGCTCATGGCTGGGACGGCGCCGGCTGCGGCTGCGATGGACTCGGATGATGCTTACGTGGACTCCGTTTGTCGCCAGTTCGACCTCAACGAGGTGGTGGTGACGGGCACTCGTACGCCTAAATTCCTGAAGGACACGCCGATTCAGACGCGCGTGATCAATGCCAAAGAACTTGCCCTACTGGATGCTACCAATGTGCAGGACTTGCTGCAACAGGAATTGCCGGGCGTGGAATTCTCGTATGCGATGAACCAGCAGACCCATCTCAACTTCTCCGGTTTCGGAGGACAGGGTGTGCTCTTTCTCGTGGACGGCGAGAGACTGGCGGGAGAGACGATGGACGATGTGGATTTCACCCGTCTGAACATGGATAATGTGGAACGTATCGAGATCGTGAAGGGTGCGGCTTCGGCGCTCTACGGCAGCAATGCTACGGGCGGCGTGATCAACATCATCACCAAGCGCAACCGACAGCCCTGGACGCTCAACGTGAACGCCCGATATGCTAAGCACAACGAGCAGCGATATGGGGCTACGTGGGGGCTGAACTCGAAGCACTGGAACAATATGCTTTCTGCCCACTTCAACCGCATGGACAATTACGATGTGCACAGTGCGGCGAATCCCGTGACCCGCATCATCTCTACGGTATATGGGGATAAGACGGTCAATTTGAAGGAGCAGTTGACGTGGAGTCCTGTCAGCAACTTCAGTCTGACGGGGCGTGCGGGATATTTCTTCCGTGAAACGGTGAGGTCGGCCGATCAGCCTGAGCGCTACCGTGACTTCTCGGGCGGTCTGCGCATGAACTGGCAGATTTCGGATGCTGACGACCTGCAGGCAAGTTATGCGTTCGACCAGTATGACAAGTCGGACTATCAGCGCATCACCCGTCTGGACATCCGTGACTACAGTAATGTGCAGAATTCCTTCCGCCTGCTCTACAATCATACTTTCGGGGGTGGCGACGTGCTGACCGTGGGTTCCGACCTGCTGCACGACTATCTCTACAACACCAATCTGGAGGGAGAAACCAGGAAGCAGGACAGTTGGGATCTCTTTGCCCAGTACGACTGGCGCCTCAACGACCAGTGGGAACTGGTGGGTGCGCTGCGCTACGACTATTTCTCCGATGGCAAGGATTCTCATCTCACGCCGAAGCTGAACGTTTGTTACAAGCCATTGCGCAATCTTGCCATCCGTGCCGGCTATGGTATGGGATTCAGGGCGCCTACGCTGAAGGAGAAGTACTACAACTTCGATATGTCGGGCATCTGGATCGTGGAGGGCAACGAGCATCTGAAATCGGAGGTGAGCCACAACTTCAATCTCTCGGCCGAATATACGAAGGGCCACTACAACTATACGGCCTCTATATATTATAATAAGGTGAAGAACAAGCTTTCTACGGCGGCTCCTTATTTCAAGACAGCGGAAGACAAGCTGCCTTACCTGCCTTATTCTAATCTGGACGACTACAGCGTGTGTGGTGGTGAAGTAGGGGCACAGGCGAAATGGAACAATGGTCTGGGTGCTCGCATCACTTATGCTTATACGAAGGAGCAGCTGGCGAAGGACAAGGACGGGAATTCCATCAACAACCAGTATATTCCTGCCCGTGAGCATGCGCTGAACGTTCGTATGGACTACGATCGCCAGATAAGCAGCAACTATGGGCTGAACATCGGTTTGCAGGGGCGTGTGCTTTCGGGCGTGGAGAATGTGGAATACAAGGACTATTATGATGTGAGCAAGGGCACGATCTCCGTGGAATATCCTGCCTACACCCTCTGGAAGCTCTCGCTGGTGCAGCGCATCGGCAAGGCGGTGAAGGTGAATGCGGCGCTGGATAATCTCTTCGGATATAAGCCTAAGTTTTATTATCTGAACAGTCCGATTACGGATGGAGTGACCTTCCAGGTAGGTGTCTCCATTGATATTGACAAGTTTTTCTAATGTTCATTTAGAAAATTCTCAAGTTGTCTTTAGAAAACTTACTGAAATTAACTATAATTTCTTCTGCATGATAAAAATCCCAATCCACGGAATTGATTCCAAAGGATTGGGATTTGTTTTTTTCCTATTTTCTTTTTTCGCTTCTCTTCTCTTTCTTGAAAATCTTCCTTGAAAGTCCTCTCTTTCTCTTCTCTTTCTTGAAACATCTTCCCTGAAAGTCCTCTCCTCTCTTTCTACTTCACTACAACCTTCTGAACATGAGATTGTTTTCCGTCGGAAATGCGGAGGATATAGATTCCCTTGTGCTGGCCCTGGGCTGAAACCTGGATGGTGTTGCCCGATTGACTGGCTGAGGCTACGAGGCGGCCATCCATGGTGAAGAGGGATGCCGACATGGCAACAGCTCCTGCTGTGTAGGCTTCGAAGGTGTTGTTGCTGAGCGAGCGGATCATGAAGCGCTTGTTGTCTGCTATAGGCGAGAGGACGGAGGATTTCTGGTCGAGAATGTATTTCAGACCGGCATAAGCATCGATTTTGCCGCTACCTGCCTGGTTGCCATCGTTCTGCTTCGTGTAGTAATTATTGGTATTGCAGTAAGCATCCAAAACGGCTGTCTGCTGCGCAATATTCCTTATCTGGGTGTGGGTGAGCGTAGGGTCTGCCTCCAGCCAGAGGGCGCAAATGCCCGTCATGTAAGGTGTGGCCATGGAGGTTCCGCTCATCTGTCCAAATTCATACTTGGTTCCGCCTACTGCGACTTCCTGCATCACGTCTTCTTCGTAATTAGCAGCATAGTGGTTGAAACTGGATTCGATGAAGAGTCCTGGGGCACAGACGTGAGGGAGTTCTCTGCCATCTGCTAACTTGCCGTAGCTGGAGAAGAACGTAATGTCGCCCACCTTGTTGCCGTAGTACTTGTAGCCGTAGAAAGCATCCTGGAAGGTGTAATTGTTTCCATCGGCACCCTTGTAGGAATTGGCGGTATTGTAGGCACCTACAATAATCGGTTCGGTGCCGCAGGCAATGCTGTTGATGGTTCCGTCGTGGGTGATGTGGTTGCCGCATCCTGGTACTTCTGTATCAAAGACGGATGTGCTCTCCAGATAGCTGGTAACGGTTTGTCCTTCCTTTCCTCTGATCACATAGCCGAGGGAGCAGTTGCTGTTTAAGAGACTGATGTCGGTAATGGCGAGCAAATAGCCCTTCATCCCATTGCCGATGTCTTCTGACTGAACGGAAACCTTGCCATGGAAGTTCGTGTTTAAATATGAATATTCCCTTCCGTCAGGATGAGTGGAGTTTACGAATTTCCAGGTATTCTTGGCAGTCCCTGTATTTGTATTAAAGACTACAACGTCGATTTCTATCTGTTTCTCAGGATGGGTTACCGTGATGTAGTCATAGATCTCAGTTACGTCCATTTCGCCGTCTCCGTCAAGATCAGAATTGAATGCAGCCTTCATCGTTTCATCAGAGCCACCCGTGAAAGTGTGGCGCTGCACGATATCCAGGTCAGCCTCGTTTCCTGCGGCAATACAGTCAACGATGTCGTATTTCTTGATGATTTCGTCCATGAAGGCCACTTCTGGGTCGGTCGTGTCATGGCTTCCGGCATTGGCTCCGTAGGACATGTTGAGCACCAGGCGCTTGTTGCCATTCTCACGGCACCAGCTTACCATCTTGTCAAACATCTCATAGTCACTATCATAATAAGGAATCGGACCCATCAGAAGGTCAGCTTCCGGAGCCACTCCCTGCAACTGGAAGGTACTGTTCTGACAATTTCCTGCTGCAATTCCGCTCACATGAGTAGCGTGGCTTTCGTTCTGATCATCTGTCTGGAAGGCTGCAATCTCGGCTGAGGTGGTGAGATAGGTGAGAGGTTTATTCTCCTCTTCGCTTTGGCAGATCATCTTGAAACGGCTTTTGCCTTCTGCATCCTGAAACATGATGTGGTTGGGGTCGAAACCGTCGTCGATCACTCCGATGGCTACTCCTTTTCCGGTGTAGGGCTGGGTGAGTCCGGTGCCGAGGTGAATCTTATCTACGCCTGTAGATTTGTGGGCCTTGTTGAGCAGGAGACGCTTTCTGCGCTTTCCGAAGCTGATGCTTTCCACATCGCTACGCTCTGCTAATTTCTCCAGTTGGGAGAGGCGGATGGTGGCGATGGCAAAATGATTGACCACGGAAGTGATGGTGATTCCTTCTGAAGCAAGGGTAGAGGCGTCGCTGCCCGGAGTCATTCTGACAATGGCACGAATGGTACGGTTGTCCATCTGCTTCTGCAGGGCTTTCAGGCGGCTGCCTGTAGCCTTGCTCTGGATAACGGTCTTTTCTTCCTGGGTCTGCAGCTTAGACAGTTCTATCTTGCTGGCTGCGTTGATTTTACTGCTCTTCTTGAGCTGGTCGTAATCTATGGCCATTGCTCCTTGAGCGAGGAGAAGGGCACAAATGAGGGAGTAATACTTCTTCATTGTTTATTTCTGTTTTTGGGGTTGAATACTTTGGAAATGGTCCTTTCTTGAAATCTTCTCTCATAGAAAATCTTCCTTGAAAGTCCTCTTTCTCTTTCTTCTTTCTTTGAAAAATCTTTCTTGAAAGTCCTCTCTCTGAGAGTCTTCTCACTTTGGAAGTCAGTATCCTCTCTGTTTCTCGTAAATAAAGCCGTTGGCGATAGGTGAGAAAAGAGGGTTAAAAATAATAGGTGCAGCCGATGGTGGCGGCGCGGTTGCCAAAGTGCTGGCTTGCCATGTCGTGGAAACGGCCTTCAAGCGTCCAGTGCTTACCCAGATTCTTATATACTCCCACTTCGGCATAGAGATTAGCCGGGGTATAGGCATTGCTGCTGCGGCGCGTGCACCAGATGATGTTGGAAGTGAGGCGCCAGCCATCAGCTAACGTGAACTGCGGTGCCAGTTTGAATACGGCAAAATGGTTGTAATCTGCATCGCGCTGCTGAGTTCCCTCAGAAGGGGTCTCGCTACGCTGCCAGAAGTAGTTGATACCGGCAGTGAGGCGCATGATGCCCTTATGCCAGAAGGCGGTGGTTCCGATGCCGAGCGTATTGTCGTGGATGGAGTTGAGCAGGTGCTGGTGAATGTTCTTTACCGAGGTGCTGAGCACGAAGGCTGGGCGGCTGTAGGTATGCTTGAGTTCTATCACGTTGGCCATACTGTTGCCGATATCCGCAGTATAAACCGGCTGCCAGGCACCCTCCATATCGCCTGTGGTTATGAAATCGCCGAACTCAGGATTGAAGGTGCGGCGGCAGTAGGTGACCTGCAGGGTATGTCCCGGTGTGAAGGTGTAATAGGCACTTGCCGAGTAGATATGGTTGCGGGTGGTATGCTTCCAGTGCTCTTCGGGCGCTATCTGCTTAGGTCGGAAGTTGATGATGCGGAAGCGGTCGCCTGCCATGAATCCCCATTTGCCGATGTTGTAATCCAGCTGGGCATAGAAATCCTGGTAGTTGGAATGGTTGATGTAGCCGGCAACGCAGTTCTTCTCGATGGAGAGACCGCCCTCGAAACCTGCCGTAATCCAGAGATTGGAGGTGATGACCGGAGTGGCGTATTCTACCACCATGAAGGGGTAGGTGGAGTGGTTCTGGTAGGGCGCAGTCTGGGTTTCTTCCAGCGTACGGCCGTTGTCGCTGATGTGCTCGGCACCGAGGGTAAAGAGGATGCTGGAGCCGTTGTCGGCGAGCGTGCGGGTATAGTCGGCCTGCAGATGATAGGCGCGCACGTAATCGGCTGGGGTGTGGGTGAAATGGTTGCGGGTATAGGTCTGCATCGCATCTATTTCGAGCACATCCTTCGCGGTAGGCGTCCAGAGCAGATTGAGTTTGGCACCCTCGTGGGAGTAGTGGTTCACGGTGGTTCCTGAGATGCCCTGGTAGGCATCCTTATCGCTGCTGGAGGTGCGCTGGAAGTTGCCTTCTACATGACTGAGCACACGGAGTTTATCCTGCTGGCTGATGACGCTGACGATGCCTTTTGCGCCGCCGTAGGTATCACCGAAGAGTCCCCATCTGCCGGTGGTTCCGTTCTCTTTCTTGCGTAGTGTGATGTCGATGACTTTCTTCAGACTGCTGCATCCCTTCATCACTTCAGCGTTCTGGCACACCTTGATGGTTTCTATCTCCCGAGCCTTGAAATGGTGGAGGAAGGTGGCGTAATCGAGTCCGTATTCCTGGTTGTCAATACGGATGACGAACTTGCCGTAGAGGTTGGCGAAGGGATCTCCGCCGATGATGTTGTTGCCGTCGAGCGAGATTACTTCCGGGCACATCATAAGTACGTCGAGGAGTGATTCTTCGCCGGTGAGTTCCATTTCCGGTAGATGCATGATGTATCTGTCGCCGATATGTTCAATCGGTGCAGCTTGTGTCTGGTAAGTAGTGCTGACCATCGCCAGTGAGATGAGGAGCAGGCTTTTTTCGTTATACTGTTAATCTTCATTTCTGTTTATATGATTGGTAAAGGATTATAGTTGCAAAGATAAAGCAAAAATCGGGGAATAACGAAAAAATGAAGGAGTTTTTTCGTTTAATGTGTAAAATAAGGTGTCATTGCGTAAATAAAAATCCCCTGGTGCTTTCTGTTGCATCAGGGGATTCTTTTATTTCATTACGAAAAGAGGAGGGTGATGAGCGGGATGGTGATGATACTGCCCACCGTAGTGATGAACGTCATTTCGGTGATGAGCGATGAATTGCGGCCGTATTTCAGACAGAACATCGTGCCGAAACTCGCTACAGGCATCGCAATGACCACCGTATTGATGTTGTTGACCTGATTGCTTACCCCACATACTCTGAACAGAAAATAGATGCTCAGAGGTACTACGACCAGGCGCAGCAGAGAGGAAAGATATACCTTCGGACTGCCGATAATCTCCTTCAACGGCAATTTGGCCATCGAGGAACCGATAATCATCAGAGCCGCCGGAACCGTAACATTGCCCACCATCGTTACTGGACGTGCAATGATATCAGGAGTATGAACCCCGAAGGCTACCAGGAGAGCAGCCCCGAAGGCAGCAAGAAGGGCCGGAGAAAACAGTACCTTAGGATTGAACTGCTTAATGCTGTACTCGCCCTTGATGAGCATGACGCCTGCTGTAAAGATAAAGAATGTGTTCGGCATGTTGAGCAGGGCTGCATAGAAAATGGCCTTCGGACCGAAAATGCTCGACACGATAGGGTAGCCGATGAATCCTACGTTGGCAAACATCAGGGCAAAGCCAATCATGCCCTGATCATCATGATTGCGTGTGATGAGACGGGGCACCCCGAAACCGAATACAAGCAAAAGAATGTAGGTAAGGAAACCTACGCCCAAAAGCGGGAGGATGAGCGTGCGGTCGGGCAGCTCATCGCCCATTACAGACGAGAGCACCAGCAGAGGGCAGGTGATATCTACCACCATGCTGGATAACTTCTTGTCAAACTTGTCGCCCATATATCCTAACTTGCAGGCGACGTAACCTAAAATTACGATGATGAAAAGTACCACCATCACTTCCAAATTCTCCATTTATCCTGAAAAACTATACCTTATATATATATGTATGCCGGAATCCCGATATTCTATCGGAATTTCCGGCAAAAAACGGTTTAATCAATGAATCGCCTGGTGATATCTCCGTAGTTCTCGATGCGACGGTCGCGGAGGAATGGCCACCAGCGGCGCACATCCTCACTGTGCTTGATGTCGATTTCTGCCACGATGCTTTCTTCTTCATTGTCGCTGGCACGGTAAAGAAGCTCGCCCTGAGGACCGGCAATGAAACTGCTGCCCCAGAACTGGATTCCGCCTGTCTGCTCGCTTGGATCTGGTTCATAACCAACACGATTGACGGCTACTACAGGCAAGCCGTTGGCAACTGCGTGGCCCCTCATCACAGTGGTCCATGCTTCACGCTGGCGCTGCTGTTCATCCTCCGTATCATACTTGGCGTAGCCGATGGCTGTAGGATAGATGAGGATTTCTGCTCCCTGAAGGGCCATCAGTCGCGCTGCTTCTGGATACCATTGGTCCCAGCAGACGAGCACGCCGAGCTTGCCCACGGAAGTCTGAATAGGCTGGAAACCGAGGTCGCCAGGGGTGAAGTAGAACTTCTCATAGTAGGCTGGGTCGTCTGGAATGTGCATCTTGCGATATTTGCCGGCGATGGTTCCATCCTTCTCAATCACTACTGCCGTATTGTGGTAAAGTCCTGGTGCGCGTCGCTCGAAAAGAGAGGTGACGATGACTACGCCGAGGTCTTTGGCCAATTTGCCGTAGAAATCGGTGGAGGGACCAGGAATCGTTTCTGCCAGGTCGAAATTATCCACATCTTCTACCTGACAGAAATAAAGCGTATTGTGCAATTCCTGTAATACGATGAGTTCTGCGCCGCGGTGGGCAAGGTCGATAATGCCTTCTGCCAGGCGACTCTTGTTGTCGGCAATATCTGCCGTAATATGTAACTGTAAAAATCCGAGTTTCATTTTTTCTTATTCTTTTTCTTTTTTTTCTTCCGAAAATCCTTTCTTCTTTTTCTTCTTTCGAGATTTTTCTGAAAATTCTTTCTTCTCTTTTTCTTCCGAAAATTCTTTCTTCTCCCTTCCAGGATTTTCCTCTTTCTAAAAGCCTATAATCCAGCTAAATTTCTTGGTCTTTAACAAAATACATCTTAATAGATGAAAGTCGTTGTAAACCATTTTAAAATTGGGCTGGTGCCTGCATTCTGATAACTCCTTCCGGCAACTGCATGGTGAGGCAATGGATACTTCCATGCTGGCGGACGATGGTGAGCGAATCTACACCGATGATTTCTCTGTCTGGGAAGGCGAGCTGAATCTGCTTTTTAGCTTCCTCGTCTTTCTCAGGCTGGTTGTAGGTAGGGTAAATCACGGCTCCATTCAGGATGAGGAAGTTGGCGTAGGTAGCTGGCAGTCGATCGCCATCATCATAGATTGCGTCCGGCATTGGCAATTTCAGCAGTCGGTAAGGATAGCCTTCGAAGGTGAAGAGCTTCTTGAGTTGGGCTTCGAGTGCCTGGAAATCCTCATACTGTTCATCCTCTGGGTCATCGCACCCTACATATAATAAGGTGTCGTGGGGAGCCACTCTCACGATGGTGTCTATATGACCGTCGGTGTCATCGCCGATCAGATTGCCATGGTCGAGCCAGACGATGTGCTGCGCCTGGAAGAAATTCTTCAGAAGCTTTTCCAACTGCTCACGATTGAACGGCTGGTTGCGATGAGGCGCCAGAAGGCACTGGGAGGTGGTGAAGATGGTGCCCTTGCCGTCGCTCTCGATACTGCCGCCTTCGAGCACAAATCCCTGATGGTTGTTGACCGCACAGTTCTGGAAAGCTCCCTGATAATACAGGTTTTGCGTGATGGCATTGTCTTTCTCCCAACGGAACTTTTCTCCCCATCCATTAAACTTGAAGTCGAGGAGGGTGAAAGGCATCATGTAGCCTGAGTTCTGCGACTTGCACACCAGAGTGATCGGACCATGATCTCGTGCCCATGTATCATTGCTGTCGATTTCAAAGAGGTGGACACGGTTCATTTGGTCGGCCGACAGTCTTTTGGCAAGCATCGACCTGGTGCTCTCCAAGATAGGAGTAGCCACGAGGAGGTGTTCATATCGGGTAATGATATCAGCCAGTTCCAGATAAGTATCTGTTATCTGTCGCAGATAGGGTTTCCAGTCTGTTTCAGCGTGAGGCCAAGTGAGCATAATGCCGCTCTGACGTTCCCATTCGGCAGGAAGTACGAATTCGAAAGGTAAAGTTGAGTGATACATAAGCGTTCTGATTTTTTTAAAACAATTTGGTTGCAAAAATAAGGAAAAAATGTGAATTGGGCGAAGAGTATTCGGATAATTTTATCGGAAAGTATTAAATTATATTAAACAAAAGGAGTGTTCGTGATATTTTTGCGAATAAATGCGTAACTTTGCACTCTAAAGCATAGTTTTGCACTCTAATCGGGATGTCTGATAGGACATGAAAAGACGATGAAAGTGCATGAAAATAAAATATTTTAAGAGCGTGAAAATATATCAGGTAGTTGATGCCCTTGAACATTACGCGCCTCTGCCCTTGCAGGAAGGATACGATAATGCCGGCCTGCAAGTTGGATTGACAGAGGCGGTAGAAGTGTCAGGGGCATTGTTGTGTCTTGACGTGACTGAGTACGTCGTAGATGAGGCCATCCGAAAGGGCTGTAACCTCATCGTGAGTCATCATCCGCTGATCTTCCGCAAACTGGCGAGAATTTCAGACGAAAACTATGTGCAGCGCACCGTGAGGAAGGCTATCAAGAACGATATTACCATCGTATCCATGCATACGAATATGGATGCGGCGAAGGGTGGTGTCAACTTCAAAATAGCTGAGAAACTCGGACTTCGCAACCTGCGTTTCTTCGGAGGCGAGAAGGAGATTGACGGTGTGAAAGGCGGAGAAGGAGTGATAGGCGAAATAACTGACGAGGCTGATACGTTGCATGCAGACGGAATAGCTGCCGACGACCTGGTGCTGATGCTCAGGGAGCGTTTTCAGGCGGAATGTGTGCAGTGCAACCAGTTGCTGCGCAGGCCTATCAGAAAGGTGGCGCTTTGTGGCGGGGCAGGTTCTTTCCTGCTGGATGCTGCCATCGCGGCTGGTGCTGATGCTTTCATTACGGGCGAAATGCACTATCATGAGTTCTTCGGCCATGAGCAGGAAATCCAAATCTGCGTCATCGGTCACTATCAGAGCGAACAGTTTACAAGCGAAATCTTCCGCAGCATTATCACGGAAAAATGCCCTGGAGTGAAGTGTGAAATCTCGGAAGTCAATACCAATCCGATCATTTACCTGTAAGGGGGGATAAAATTAGAAATGAGAAATGAGAAATGAGAAATGAGAAATTTTTCGTGGGTTCTAATTGGGGGATTTTCTCTTTCTCTTTCAGGGGTTCTAATTGGGGGTGTTTTCCCTTCCTCTTTCAGGGGGTTCTAATTGGGGGATTTTCCTTCCTCTTTGTCCTTTTGAGGGCAGAAGGGAAATTTTGTAAGAAAATAAAGAAGAATAAAAATAATTTTTTAAATATTAATAATATGGCAAAGAAAGATCCTACAGATTTGACAGTGGAAGAGAAGTTGAAGACTCTCTATCAGCTTCAGACCACCTTGTCTTCTATCGATGAGAAACGTGCGTTGCGTGGTGAGCTTCCACTGGAAGTTCAGGACTTGGAAGATGAAATCGCCGGTCTTGCAACTCGTATCGAGAACATTGATCGCGAAATCCACCAGTTTGACAGAGCTTTGTCTCAGAAGCATGCTGAGATCATGGACGCTCAGGCAAGTGTAGAGCGCTATCAGGCTCAGTTGGAAACTGTTAGCAACAACCGTGAGTATGATACTTTGAGCAAGGAAATCGAGTTCCAGGAGTTGGAAATCCAGCTTTGCAACAAGAAGATCCGTGAGGGTGAACAGAAAATCCGCGAAAAGCAGGCTGACCTGGATCATGCTTTGGCACAGAAGCAGGACCGCGAAAGAGGTTTGGTTGAGAAGCGTGCTGAGCTCGACGGAATCATGGAGGAAACTCGTGAGGAAGAGGAGAACCTGAAGGAAAAAGCTGCTGAACTGGAGAAGAAGATCGAGCCACGTCTGCTTGCCAGCTTCAAGCGTATCCGCAAGGGTGCCCGCAACGGTTTGGGTATTGTATATGTACAGCGCGATGCTTGTGGCGGTTGCTTCAACAAGATTCCACCTCAGCGCCAGTTGGACATCAAGATGCATAAGAAGATTATTCCTTGTGAGTACTGCGGCCGTATCCTCATCGACCCAGAATTGGCTGGTGTTAAAATCGACAATCCTGTAGCAGAGGAGAAACCAAAGCGCAAGCGCACTATTCGCAAGAAGAAGTCTGAGGATGCAGAATAAATCCCGGCTGAAAACCTCTGCAGAATAGATCCTTCGGAATGACTGATTATATTCTTTGGAATATACAGATTAAATCCTTCGGAAAAAAACTGCGGAAAAGATAAATAAAAAGCTCGTCAGAATAATCTGGTGAGCTTTTTGTATTTATCCGATATTTGTTTATCCGATATTTTATTCTTCATCGGATAACACAGAAGTAACAGATTTTAGTCAGCCTCCTCTGTGTAATTCAATGAAGAATGTAATTCATTATAATCCCCTTGCTTTGAAGATTTTCTCCTTAGCATCGTTGATTTCCTGGAATTTCTTCTCGGCAGCTTTGCGCACGTCTTCGCCCAGGGCAGCAACCTTGTCTGGATGATGTTTGAGCGCCATCTTGCGATAAGCTGCTTTCACTTCATCATTAGTGGCTGAAGGGGCAATTCCTAACACCTTGTAAGCATCGTCGAGACTGCTGGTGGCTGAGGAACCGCTGCGTAGATTGAGCATCTGAATGACATCTTCTACGGAGAGTCCCATGTGAATGGCCACTTCCTTGAGGGCTGCAATCTCTTCTGGACTTACTACAGCATCGGCCTGCGCTATCATGACCAGGAAATTGAGCAACTGAAGGCGCTGCTCATAAGCCATGTTGGCACGTATCTGATGACAACTGTCCTGTATCACCGTACGATATTCGGCCATGCCCAGGCGCTTCTGCTGCTCGAAAAGCTTGAGCAGGATTTCTTCACCCTGCTGCTTAGCCTGTTCTCCGAAATTCTGACTCAGAAACCGGCGCACCAACTCCATTTCTGAATGCATCACCCTGCCGTCGGCCTTGATGATGTAGGAGGCAAGTACGAGCAGCGAAAACATAAAACTGTTGCGCTGACCCTCATAGCTCCTGTTGGAGTGGGCGTATGCCTGCTGGTTGCTGTTGTCCTCGTTTACACTGTCAAGACCCTTGTCGAAAAGGGCGCCAAGGGCAAAGCCTGCAAGTGCTCCGAGCGGACCGCCTGTCATGAAACCGAGAAAGCCGCCAATCCATTTTCCTGCTGCCATATTCTTCTCTTTGGGGAGTGATTACTGGAAGTAGTAGAGGAAGGTTGCAATGCCAGAAAGTGCTGGCTTGCGCTGGTCTTCTATCTCGATGTCAAACTTGATGCTGGTCTTGCAAATGCCACGGAGATTGGCAATCTCATGCAAGGTAGCTACGAGGCGAACACGGGAACCGGTGATGACTGGCTGACCGAAACGCATCTCGTCCATACCGTAGTTTACCATCATTTTCAGGTTGTTCACTTCGATAATCTGCTGCCACATGTAAGGGAGCAATGACAGGGTAAGATAACCGTGAGCGATTGTGCTGTGGTAAGGGCTCTCTACCTTGGCACGCTCTACGTCAACGTGAATCCACTGTGGATCGAGTGTAGCGTCTGCAAACTTGTTGATACGATCCTGATCTACCTGCAACCATTCTGACTCACCCAACTTCTGTCCGAGGTGAGATGCAAATTCCTCATAGGAATTAATTACTAATTTTGCCATTTTTCTTATTTAGTTTATTATTTGTTATTTCTTTATTATTTTATCTTTCGTTATTTTTAGAAGATTCCCTGCTTTCAGGAGTTTTTCCCCTTTGAGACTTTCAAAGGTGATTTCCTGCTTTCAAGAGTTTCTTCCTTGAGTCTTTTTAAAGGCAATTTCCTGCTTTTCAGGAGGTTCTTCCTTGAGTCTTTTTAAAGGCGATTTCCTGCTTTTCAGGAGGTTCTTCCTTGAGTCTTTTTTAAGGCGATTTCCTGCTTTTCAGGAGTTTTTTCCTTGAGACTTTCAAAGGCGATTCCCTGTTTTTTCAGGAGTTTTTTTTCTTGAGACTTTCAAAGGTGATTTCCTGCTTTCAGGAGTTTTTTCCCTTGAGTTTTTCAAAGGATTTTAATCTCTTCTGAAAATGTCTCGAGTGTAAACTTTGTCCTCTACATCGTCCAGGCATTTGTCGTAGCGGTTGGCAATGATGGCCTGGCTCAACTTCTTAAACTTTTCGAGATCATTGACCACCAAACTGCCAAAGAATGTGGATCCGTCCTTCAGCGTAGGTTCGTAGATGATGACCTGTGCGCCCTTTGCCTTGATGCGTTTCATCACACCCTGAATGCTGCTCTGGCGGAAATTGTCGCTATTGCTCTTCATCGTCAGGCGATAGACTCCGATGGTACAGGCTTTCTCTTCCTCTGCGCAATAATTATTTTGGTAGGCATAGTCATAATAACCAGCCTTATTGAGCACACGGTCGGCAATGAAATCCTTTCGGGTTCTGTTACTTTCCACGATGGCCTGAATCAGGTTCTCAGGAACGTCAGCATAGTTGGCGAGCAACTGCTTGGTGTCTTTCGGGAGGCAATAACCTCCGTATCCGAACGAAGGATTATTATAGAAAGTTCCGATGCGTGGATCGAGTCCTACACCATCGATAATGGCTTTGGAGTCGAGTCCTTTCATTTCTGCATAAGTGTCCAGTTCGTTGAAATAGCTTACACGCAAGGCGAGGTAGGTGTTGGCAAAGAGCTTCACGGCCTCAGCCTCGGTCAGTCCCATAAACAGGGTGTCAATATTCTCCTTGATGGCTCCTTCCTGCAACAGTTCTGCAAAAATATGGGCAGCCTTGTTGAGGCGCTCATCGCTTTCCGGACGGCCTACGATGATTCTGCTGGGGTAGAGATTGTCGTAGAGAGCCTTGCTCTCACGGAGAAATTCCGGTGCAAAAATGATATTGTCACAGCCGTATTTCTGTCTGACATTCTCCGTATAGCCCACAGGAATCGTGCTCTTGATCACCATGATGGCGTTTGGATTCACCTGCATCACCAGTTCGATGACTTCCTCAACATGGGTCGTGTCGAAGTAATTTTTTACAGGGTCGTAATTTGTTGGAGTTGCAATGATGACGAAGTCTGCGTCTTTATAGGCTTCTGCTGCATTGGTCGTGGCCTTTAGCTGGAGTGGTTTTTCTGCCAAATACCTTTCTATATATTCGTCTTGAATTGGCGACTTTCGGTTGTTGATAAGTTCAACTTTCTCAGCCACCACATCCACGGCTGTTACCTGATGGTGCTGGCTGAGCAAAGTGGCAAGGCTAAGTCCAACATAGCCCGTTCCTGCCACAGCTATTTTCATGTTTTGATTTACCATATTAATAAAGATTACGTTTCAATCTCGTTAGGCTGAGATCATATTTCAAACCCTTTAGTCTGAGATGATATTTTAATCCCTTTAGTCTGAGATAATATTTTAATCCAAATAAACTCTGCAAAGATAATGTAATTTGTGGAGAGTACAAAAATAAATCGAACTTTTTATAAAAAAATAACCCGCTCATATTTCTCGAATTTCAAATCAGCTGGCCAGTTGCCCGGAAATCTCAAAAAATGAAGGGGGTTAAAAGGGGAGAATTACGGAACGATTTTCTATAAAGTTCTGGGATTTTTTCTCCCTTCTCTCTTTTTATTCTGTCAATAATTCTTTGTAATCCGGAATATCCTCTAAGAATAAATATTTTTTATCGTTATAATCCATTTTGCAAATATAGTGTTGCAGCCCATTACTTACCACTAAGTAATCAACATGGAGGAGCATATTATATATGGAAATCTGGTCGAATACTTTTTGTGTGATGGGAATATGAGGAGCTTTGTATTCTATAATCATTCTTGGTTTCAGGTCTCTGGAGTAGAGTACACTGTCTGCCCGAAGTGTTTTTTCACCCACTTTCAGTTGGATTTCATTTGCCATGAGTGCTGCAGGATAGCCCTTGTGTTCTACCAGAAAGTGGACGAAATGCTGCCGCACCCATTCTTCTGGAGTGAGCGCAATATATTTTTTTCTCAGAATATCGAATATCTGAGGTTGCGCTTTGGTGCCGCGCAACTTGATTTCAAATGGGGGAAGATTCAATCTTGTCATGTCTATCTTTCTTTTTGAGGAAATGCTCCTTATACCTTATTATATATATAGAAAAGAATTCCTATACCTTATTATATATATACCTTATTATATATAAAGGAAAGATTTCCTATACCTTATTATATATAGTTTCAAAATTATTTTGTACCTTTGTATGCAATTAATAATAGCTTATGCTTTGCTCCGCAATCTGCGAAAAAGGCATTGCAAAGATACAAAAAATATCGGAATGGCAGAAAAAAAACAAGCAAATAGTTACGAGTCGATCATGAAAGATCTTAAGGCTCAAATCTATTTTCCCGTCTATATCCTGATGGGAGATGAGTCTTTTTATATAGATAAACTGTGTGATTATATCACAGAAAATGTGCTTCAGCCGGAAGAAAAAGACTTCAATCAAGTGATTCTTTTTGGAGCGGACACGACAGCTTCGCAAGTTGTTGATCAGTGCAAAGGGTATCCTATGATGGCTGAGCATCGGGTGGTGATTTTGAAAGAAGCTCAAAATTTGAAGAATTTTGATGCAATCGAGAAGTACTTCGAAAATCCTGTAAAATCAACCATCTTTGTGATGAGCTACAAAAACGGAAGTATTGATCGAAGAAAAAAGTTGGTTCCGCGCGCCGAACAGATTGGTGTGGTCTTTGAAGGGAAAAAACTCAAAGACTATCAATTGCCTGGTTTTATAGAAACTTATATGAAACAGCAGAAGGCAACCATCGAACCGAAGGCCGCCCAGATGGTGGCTGATCACATCGGTGCTGATTTGCATCGACTGACTTCTGAACTCGACAAGCTTCTGATTTCTCTTCCTGAGAATGATAGGAGAGTGACTCCGGAACAGGTGGAAAAGGTGATTGGTGTGAGCAAGGATTTTAATGCCTTCGAATTGAGAAATGCGATTGTAAACCGTGATGTTTTCAAAGCAAATCAAATTATCAACTATTTTGACAGCAATCCGAAGAGTGGTTCGCTCTTTGCTTTACTCCCGATGCTCTTTTCTTATTTCCAAAATCTGATGCTGGCTTATTATGCACCCAATAAACAGGATGAAAAAGCGCTTTCATTATTCCTGGATTTGAAGTCAACTTGGGCTGTGCGTGATTATATTACAGGAATGAGAAACTATAATGGAGTGAAGGTAATGCAGATTATCGATAAATTTAGAGAGGTGGATGCAAAGAGCAAAGGTATCAGCAATCCGAATACTTCGGCTGGTGAACTCATGAAAGAATTGATTTTCTTCATTCTTCACTAATGATGTGGAAGCTTTCAAATTCTTCATTTTTGAGGAGGTTTTGCTGAGAAATGAGCCTGCTCCTGAACCATGTTTTCTGAGCTGAGTTTTCAGTTTATGAAGGGTGGGGGATTGTTTTTTCCTCGTTTTCTGACAGCATATTGAAGAGGTGATCCGATAAGGAATCACCTCTTTTTTTGTTTTTTTCACCCAGATCCTGGTAGGGTGGGATGAGGGGTTTTTTACTTGTTTATCTCAAGACCATTGAGGCTGTCTCTTTCCCAATTGTCGAGAGAGAGGGCTTGAAAAATGTAAATTTGGGAAGTTTTAGTCTGTTTATGGGGATTTTATAGGCTTGAAAATGGTTTCAAAGGAGGATTTTTGCCTATATTTTACTTATTTTTGCACTTTTCTGAGCTATATTCTTGCTTTATCTTGAAGGGACATTTCTTGCGTAAATAGCAGAAAATCAGTATGTTACGTATCTTTTCTTAATTTTAGATGGTTCAAAACTCTCGAATTTAAGAGTAGATTCGGACTCGTCTGCGAGAACGAGAAAAACAGAAAAATAGAGCATTTTAGATTTTCTAAAATTTAGCGTTAACATTTAGTAAGGTTTATGATTTGAAAGTTTAGTTATTTAAATGTGTAAACCGAAATGGAATTTAAAATTTAAAATCATAAATATTGAAAACTTAATATGATTTTTATTTATTCATATTTATAAATATAAATATAAATAGAGTGTTTAATATTCTAAAGTGTATAAATATACGTAGATATTATTACGTTTGTAAGTAACTGGAAACCAGTATTTTAACTTTTTTAGTTAGAAATAAAATGGGTGAAATTCATTGCTTGAATCTTAAACTTTGCATAAACCGCATAAAACTACGATATTATTATGTTCTAAACATGGATAACCCAGTAGATTATATAGATTTATTAAACTAATTCTTTGTAAAATAGATAGAATTACAAATGTAGATTTATAAATATAAACCATAAAACCGACTTTTATAGATTATATCTATAAATATAAATGTTGAAATCTAAAGTTTAAAAATGCAAATAATCTTTAGATTTTTCTTTTATTCCAAAAAAAAGTTTTATCTTTGTAAAGTCTAAGAAAAGAGGGCTTTTTTAGCCCTATGAGACCCATTGTTCCGAAATTGCATATTCCACAGATGGCTTTTAGGGGGCTTCTGGTGGGTCTTTAGAAAACTTAATAAATATAAATTTCTACAAGTTAAAGATATGAAAGATAGAATCAGACTTATCATGGAAGATCAGCATCTCACCCAGAAAAGTTTCTCGCAGCTTACGGGAATTGGTGAGGCTTCGCTGAGCAGTATTTTTAATGATCGTACAAAACCGACGCTCAATCACATAGACGCCATTCACAAAAAGTTTCCTCAGGTAAGACTCGAATGGTTGCTCTATGGAACTCCTCCTATGTATATAGAAAATGAGAATCAGAATGATGCTTCCTCTACTCCATCTTCAAGTTCGCCAGATTCTTCTCCTGCCATCGGTGGACTGGCTTTTGACTTTGATGACGATGCATCTCTGTCTGCCGCTGAAGCTTCTTCTCGTGCTTCATCTTCCAATGAGTCTTCAGCAGCCTCTTCACAGATGCATCAAGGATCGCTTTTTGATCAGCCTAATATGCCCGGTGTAAATCGTACACCAAAAAAACAGCCTCACGAGAACGTGAAATATATTGACAAGCCTCAGCGAAAAATTACCGAAATTCGTATCTTCTATGATGATCAGACCTGGGAGACATTTGTTCCCAAAAAGTAGTCGCGATGTCGTTTTGCATTGAAGGCAAAATAATGTCGCAATCATAGTCTCTATATCGGTTGTATAGACGCCGACAATGGTATGATTAAAATCTGGCTAAGATCAGAAATGACGTTTGAATCATTGTCAGAATTGCACCATGATGTGGGCTGAATGAAATATCATATGATGGTCAGAATGACGTCTTGACGCTGGCTTGTATTTCCGTGAAGAGGCATTCATGATGTCCTTCATCATTCTTCAGAATTGAATATTTCGTTCTTTTAAAAAAGATGCAGAATCATTCCTCAGGGTGTGATTCTGCATCTTTTTCCTCTATAAAAATAAAATATGTGTATTTTCTTTTGTATTGTCGAAAAATTGCATTACCTTTGCATCATGCTTCTGATTTTTGCCCGGTAACCTCATCCGGGACGATGGAAAATCATGCTGGGCAGTAAGTGAATCATATAGGCTGAATGCAGCCAAAAGTAGTCGAACAAGAAACATATTAAATCGTAGTGATGAAAAAGTACATTATAGATCTTAAAGTAGTTTCAGTGGAATCATTGAGTGACAAGCATGTTTTGATTAAGCTTACCGATGATAAGCCACTTCCTGAAATGTGTCCTGGACAATTTGTAGAAGTCAAGGTGGAGCATGAACCTAATACTATGTTGCGCCGACCTATCTCCATCAATTTTGTAGATCGTGACAGAAATGAACTTTGGTTGCTCGTTGCCAAGATTGGTAATGGTACTCGTCAGTTGGGTAATCTCCAGGCTGGCGATTATCTCAACTGTGTGCTTCCATTGGGCAATGGATTTTCCATGCCTGCAGAAGCCGGACAGAAATTCCTTCTTGTGGGTGGTGGTGTTGGTGTGGCTCCTTTGCTCTATTTCGGAAAATGCATCAAGGATATGGGGGCTGAACCTATCTTCCTCCTCGGTGCAAGAAAGGCAACTGATCTGCTCGAACTTGATGAATTTGCTAAAATCGGAAGAGTATGTATTACTACCGAGGATGGCAGTGCTGGCGAACAGGGATTTGTAACCAACCATTCTGTTTTGCAGCATGAGAGCTTCGATATGATTTCTTCCTGTGGTCCTAAGCCGATGATGGTGAGCGTGGCTAAGTATGCGCAGAAGGCCAACGTGGAGTGCGAGGTTTCACTGGAGAACATGATGGCCTGCGGTCTGGGCGCTTGTCTCTGCTGTGTGGAGAAAACTACCAAGGGAAATCTTTGCGTCTGCAAGGAAGGACCGGTTTTCAATACTAAGAAACTTCTTTGGAATTTGTAAATTAAATCAACCGAGCGTTTGAAGAAAATCAGAACGCAAATGTAATATATTATTATTGTTATGGCATCATTAAATGTAAATATACATAATCTGAAGTTGAAGAACCCGGTAATGACAGCTTCCGGCACATTCGGATATGGTCTGGAATTTGCCGATTTCGTACCATTGGAAGAAATCGGTGGTATTATCGTGAAAGGTACTACTTTGGAATCGCGTGAGGGTAATGATTATCCTCGTATGGCTGAAACTCCACAGGGCATGCTCAATTGTGTGGGACTGCAGAACAAAGGTGTGGATTATTTCTGCAAAAACATCTATCCGCAGATTAAGGACATTGACACAAATATGATTGTCAACGTTTCGGGGCATTCTCCTGAGAGTTATGCTGCCTGTGCTGCTCATATCAATGAACTGGATAAGATTCCTGCTATTGAACTCAACATCTCTTGTCCTAATGTGAAGGATGGGGGAATGGCTTTCGGAGTGACTTGCGAGGGGGCTTCCAGCGTGGTGAAGGCTGTGCGCCAGGTTTATCACAAGACCCTCATCGTAAAGCTCTCGCCTAATGTTACCAATATTGCTGATATCGCAAGAGCTTGTGAGGCTGAGGGTGCAGATTCTGTTTCTCTCATCAATACACTGATGGGAATGGCGGTAGATATTGAAAAGCGACAGCCACTGTTGAGCATCCGTACGGGTGGACTGAGCGGACCATGTGTCAAGCCTGTGGCTCTGCGTATGGTTTATGATGTGGCTCATGCTGTGAAAATTCCTGTAGTGGGACTGGGAGGAATCTCTACTGCCAAGGATGCTATCGAATTCCTGATGTGTGGAGCTACTGCCATCGAAATCGGTACGGCTAACTTCGTTGACCCAGCTGTGACCAAGAAGGTGAAAGACGGAATCAATGACTGGCTCGACCAGCATGGTTGTACTTCGGTACATGAAATCATTGGCGCCATCAAGTAATCGAATGTTGGCTAAACTCGTGCCATCAGGCAATCAGAACTTTCTAACTTATAATATAACTTTTTATAAAGATAATGTTATCGGATATTGAAATTGCAAAATCAGTAAAGTTGCGTCCTATCAACGACGTGGCAGCTGAACTGGGTCTTCATGAGGACCAAATCGAAAATTATGGTAGATATATTGCTAAGGTGACTACCGGGGCTATTGACAAAGAGAAGTTTGCCGGTCATCATCTTATCCTTGTTACTGCTATCAGTCCAACTAAGGCAGGCAATGGTAAGACTACGGTGAGCGTGGGTCTGGCACTTGGTATGCAGAAGATTGGCAAGAATGCTGTGGTGGCTCTCAGAGAACCTTCGCTGGGTCCTTGTTTTGGTATGAAGGGTGGAGCTGCTGGCGGTGGCTATGCTCAGGTGCTTCCTATGGATAAAATCAATCTCCATTTTACAGGCGATTTCCATGCTATTACTGAAGCCAACAATATGATTGCTGCCCTTCTCGACAATTACCGTTATCAGCACGAGGCTGAAGGATTCAAGCTCAAGAAGATTCTCTGGCGCCGCGTGATGGATGTAAATGATCGTGGTTTGCGCCGCATCATCACCGGTCTTGGCGATAAGAATGGCATTGAGACAGAAACAGGCTTTGATATTACTCCTGCTTCTGAGATTATGGCCATCATGTGTTTTGCCACAAGTATCGATGATCTCCGCCGCCGCATCGACAATATCCTGCTTGGTATTACTGAGGATGACAAGCCTTTCACAGTGAAAGATATGGGAGTAGGTGGTAGTATCGTGGCATTGTTGCTGGATGCGTTGAAGCCAAATCTCGTACAGACTACTGAGGGAACGCCTGCTTTCGTACACTGTGGTCCTTTTGCCAATATTGCCCACGGATGTAATTCTGTAATGGCTACAGCCGCTGCTCTTGAATACGGCGACTATGCTATTACTGAGGCTGGATTCGGTGCTGATCTGGGTGCAGAGAAGTTCTATGATATCAAATGCCGTAAAACTGGATTGCAGCCAGACCTGACTGTGCTGGTTGTTACTCTTCAGGCGCTGAAGATGCATGGTGGAGTGGCTCTGGAAGATATCAAGGAACCAAATATCGCTGGTATGGAGAATGGTTATTGGAATCTTGATAAGCATGTCAGAAACTTGCAGAGTTTCGGTCAGACAGTTGTCATTGCCTTCAATAAGTTTGCTACTGATACAGACGAGGAGATTGAGGTGCTTCGTAAGCATTGTGAAGAAATGGGTTGCGGTTTTGCCGTCAACAGTGCCTTTGCTGAAGGTGGAAAGGGAGCTGTGGAATTGGCGGAATTGGTAGTGAAGACTATTGATGAGCGTCCTTCTTCGCCTCTTTATCTGGCTTATGGTGATGATGAATCTGTGGAGAAGAAAATCGAGTCTGTTGCTTTCAATCTTTATGGAGCAGGTAGTGTAACCTTGAGTGATTCTGCCAAGACTATGATAGATGAAATCAAGAAGTTGGGTGCAGAGAAATTCCCTGTTTGTATCGCTAAGACACAGTATAGCTTCTCTACTGATGCGAAGGCCTATGGTCCTACAGATGGCTTTGAATTGCATGTACGCGATATTACAGTTAATATGGGTGCTGAGATGATCGTTGTCATTGCAGGTCCTATCATGCGTATGCCTGGTTTGCCAAAGAGTCCTCAGGCTGAACGTATTGATGTTGTTAATGGTGAAATTACCGGCTTGTCTTAATTAGCCGGAATTTCTCTTAAGAAATCGTTTTCTCAAGAAGAAACTCAAAAAAGGTCTTTTCTCTCAAGAATAGGCTTCTTGTGAAACAAGTTGAACATGATTTTTTGTGCAGAAGAACTTTACTAAAAAAAATCTTGAAAACATATAACTATAATAAAAATGCCCAGTTTCTAAAACCGGGCATTTTTATTATAGTTATGTTTTTCCTTTCCTTCGCTTCTTTCCTCCCTTTCTCCTTTTTTATTCTTTCTCTCGATGATCCGTTTCTTTGTTCATTGCGCTGGAGGAAGCAAGACTGAATTCGCAACCGCAATAAAGCTGGTTATAGAAATCGTAGATATGGAGGAGTTCATTGCGTCTCATCTGAAGTCCTCCTTTTCGCCAGTTTTGTTCCCACCATTCCACATCAGGGCAGTCTTCTACGGCAATATGTCCAGCCATATCTATCTGTCTGATATTCTTCCAGCGCGATGAAGCCAGAGTTGTTGTCAGTAGATGTATTCCGTGCGTTTGAGCGTAGGCAGCTGCTCTTTTTAGGCGAAATTGAAAGCATACGGAGCATCTTGAACCGCGTTCTGGTTCATTTTCAAGCCCAGTGACGGCTTTTCTCCATTCGTCATGGTCATATTCGTCTTCAATGTACGGAACTCCCTGTCGGGCAAGAAAACGGATGATTTCCTGCTTGCGGGTTTCATATTCTTGAAATGGGTAGATATTGCTATTAGAAAAAAAGACAGTTGGTTTCATACCATTGCGCAACATACATTCTACAATGGCAGATGAACATGGGGCGCAACAGGCGTGCAGCAAAACTTCATGCCCTTCAGCTTTGCTTCCATCTGGAAGTAAAAGCTTTACATATTTATATTGCTCTTCTGGAAGTATCTTCATTTTGTTTATTCTGTTTTATAAATGGAGTTTATTGATATCCTTGATAGTTTCCTTATCTATCCCTCAATTGATTTCTTTCCTATCCCTCAATTGATTTCCTTTCAAATCGCTCCGTTGTTTCCCTTAGGGAATTAAAATGAAATGTTCATTTTTTTGTTTGCCGTTTTAACATATAGTCTTATAAAAACAAAAAAACAAATGGGGTACAATCTCACGACAACCCCCATTTGCCCAAATATATGCGAAAACTAATGCAAAGATACTGTTTTTTTTCTAACTTTCAATTTTTTAGAGTTATTTTTTTTGTAAGATGCTGATATTTAACTAATTATTAACAGAAGTATTAGTTGAATACTAATGATTGTTAACTGGCTTGCGTTAATCTGTCTTAAATATTATCCCTTTCTATCGAACGTATAGTTTTTTTTATTAAATTCGCAGAAAAAACTAACAATAAGACGGAACTGTTGGCAACTAACAACATGAAGAAATGATTCACAACTAAACAATATGGAGGAATGATTATGAATATCAGTACAGGCATCAAGCAAGCGGCAATTTTAGCTATAGGCATCATTGCACTTGGATATTGTATCAAGTCAGGTTTGGAAGGCTTGGCGGGTAAGGATCGGAAGGTTGTGGTAAAGGGCTTATCGGAAAAGGAGGTGGAGGCCGACAAGGTGACATGGCCTATCCTCTCGAAGGAAATAGGTAATGATTTGCCTAATCTTTATCAGACCATCAATCATACGACAAGTACCATCCGACAGTTCTTGCTCGCAAATGGAGTGAAGGAGAGCGAAATCAGCGTGAATGCTCCGGTGGTCATCGATCTTAATGCTGAGCGCTATGGAGATAATCGTCAGCCTTATCGCTATAATATTACTTCCATCATCACAGTCACTTCCAACAATGTGAAACTCATCAGGAGCCTTATTGCCCGGCAGGGAGAATTGCTCCAGAAAGGTATCGCCGTTGTAGATGGAGGATACGATAATCCTGTAAAGTACGAATATGTGGCTTTTCGCAAGATGAAACCAAAGATGATGGAGGAGGCGATAGCAAATGCTGAGCAAACCGCAGAGCAGTTTGCTAAAAACAGTAAGAGCAAGATAGACAAGATTATGAATGCGGATCAGGGACAGTTCTCTATTGAAAACCGCGATTCCAATACTCCTTATAACCCGTTGGCGGAATTAATTTAGCGCATACTTAACCCTGCCAACCGGTCTG
>ERZ791902.325-NODE-325-length-38050-cov-4.608922_pt1 | contig 38050 bp, 66 predicted proteins | sample MGYA00510149_ERZ791902 | MGnify/ENA primary metagenome ERZ791902 (study PRJEB30046, sample SAMN00792060) | human gut metagenome | study: EMG produced TPA metagenomics assembly of the A metagenome-wide association study of gut microbiota in type 2...
TCATGGGATGGATAGGCTCACTCAACGTCCATTTGGACGCTTTTTCTTTTGGAGTGCATTGTATTTTTGATTGTTGATATAGTTTTCCACTACATCTTTACTCATATTGCCAAGCGTACTCATATAGTAGCTGGGAGACCATAAATGACCACCCCAATATTGTGATTGTCGAATTTCTGGATGTCGTTTGAGAAAGATGAATGCACTACGCCCCTTTAGTGCTTTGATAGCGCTGGTTGGCGCCTTGCTGGGTGGAAAACTGATCAGTACATGAACATGATCTGGCATTACTTCCATCTTTTCGATTACAATTTCGTTATCTTTTGCAACTATTCGCAATATGTCTTTCATTTCGTCTATCAGTTCCTTAGTTGAAAAAGTCTGGTGACGATACTTAGTTACCCAGATTAAGTGATAATGAAAATTATAGATATATCGACGGGTATAGACTGCGTCTTGAATTTTTTCTTTAGTCATTAAGAACACCTCAATCGTCATAGTCATTAGCTGATGATATAATTCAAGTTAAAGGAGGTGAAAAAATGAAGTCAATGGCACAGCTAGAATATCATTATGGATTGAAGGTTCGCATCTATCCAAGCGATCACCAGAAACAAATAATCAAGGTTAACAGTGATGCCAGTCGTTTCGTCTATAATGAGATGGTTGCGATCGGTAAAGAACTCTGGCAATTAAACCGAGTCAAACTGTCAATTGATACGGTTCAGGATCGGATCCAACAGCTAAAGCTTCGTCAAAACGCTAAGCAGATGTCAAATCATTTCCAGTTTTTAGAAGATAAGCGTATTGACAGTCTTGCTAAGGCTAATGCAATTCAAAACTATCACAAGGCTTGGAACGCTTTTCGCAAGGTTCATGAAGCCGGTGTGCCAAAATTTCATCGTAAAAGCTATGCCTGGCGATACCAGACCAACTGTCAATATCCAAAGCAAAAGACAGCCCGGCTAGACAACGGTACCGTCTGCTTTGAAGACCATAAACATATTGTGGTGCCCAAACTAGGACGTTTGCGGATCAAAGGCGCTCAGCAGCGACTATTGGATCGTCAAGGCGAAACACGCATTGGTACGGTGACCATTTCCAAAGATGCCGCCGATCGATTCTTTTTGTCGCTGCAATTAGGTTCAGATACACCGTTTGTTTCTAAGCTTAGCCGCACTAATCGGCAAATTGGCATTGACCTAAACACAGAAAACTTTCTGACTGCCAGTGATGGTCGAACCATCGCTAACCCACGCTACTATCGAACAATCAAGGGAAAATTAGCTAAAGCACAGCGCACTCTTTCACGCCGCCAGCGCCGGGCTAAAAAAGAGCAGCGTTCTTTGCGGGAAAGCAAAAACTACCAGAAGCAGCGTTTGTTAGTCGCTAAGATCCATGCACGGGTATTTGACCGACGCCATGATTTTCTCCAACGCACGTCTACAGCACTGATCAAGAACCAAGATCTCGTTGTAGCCGAAGAATTGAGGAGTAAGAATCTGTTAAAAAATCATGCCTTGGCAATGAGCATCAGTGATGTTGGTTGGCGGTCTTTCTTGGGTATGTTGTCATACAAAGCCGACCTTTATGACCGTCAATTTATCACGGTCAGCCCTAAAAACACGACCCAAACCTGCCATGACTGTGGTTTTGTAATGGGAAGTGCCGGGACCGAAAAGCTGACACTGGCAGATCGTGAATGGATATGTCCACAGTGCCATGTTCATCATATCCGTGATTATAATGCAGCACTAAATATTCTTGAAAAAGGACTCCAGAAACAACAAAAGGCCTAGTCAAAAAGCTAGGCTCATTCCTATGGCAACCTGGGAATGTAAAAGGCATTGGTAATTAGATGATCACTGCTCAAGCAACTGCGGCTGTTTGAGTAAATCGTCCGTATCTATGCAAATTGTGGTTCAGGCACTCAATACTGGGGTGTTTGCCCACAAGCCATCGACTTTAGCCGATGGTGGTTGACAATAAAAAAGGCCCGGCATTAAAGCCGAGCCAGTTGCGCGATATGGACTAGTCCCGACCAGGTGCGCTGAGTCTGGTCTTTCCATACCATTATTATACCACTATTCAAATTTGCCGTAAGCTTCGCCGGTCTTTGCGTTACGGACCGCAACATAGCCGTAGCCGTTACCGCGTGGCTGACGTACGTAGACAAACTCGTTGCCTCGCGACCAGGCGTCATACTTGACCACACTGCCCGCCGGCAGGACTGCAATCGTGGATGCGCTTGGTCGAGCGCCCCAACGCAGATGCAGAGCTGTGTTGCTGATGAACTTGCCATTTTCGGCATGCCAGACCGCACCGAGATTGTCCGTCCACGTGGTCTCCTTGCTGACGGGCTTAGGCGCTGGCGTAACAGGCTTTGGCTCATTAGCGCTGGTGTCTGCATTGGTGTAGAACCCGCTAAAGTCGTACGACATATCAACGCCGGTACCGGCAATCTTATAGTTGTCAGTCCATTGCCATGTGCCCACGTTATCAACGCCTGGCTGACTGACATCATAGTTGGCAACCCACTTGTTTTTTGCAATCAGTTGAGCTGCGTTAAGTCGGCCAGACCAGAACCAAGATGCCATCGAGTAAATGTCTACCTTAGGATAGCCGGCATCTTTAACGGCTTGCAGGAAGGCATTGGCATCGCTGGTTGCATACTTGGCGTTAGCTTTGTCTTCGATGTCCAGTGCCAAGACTGATTCTGGCCCCAAGCCAAACTTTTTAGCATGGTCGACAAACCATGCAGCTTCGTTGCGTGCGTCTTGATTGCCGTTAAAACGCGCATAGTGATAGCCATGCACGAGCAACCCTACAGACCGTGCATTGTTAATCTGCGCTTGTGCCTTAGGATTGACGTAGGCATCACCATCTGCCGAGCCTTGTGTCAGCTTAACGATGACGGCTTTAACGCCTGCATTTTTAGCAGCTTGAAAAAAACTAATTGTATCTGGTTGATACCCAGATACGTCCATGACGAGATTAGCCATTTTTGTGATCCCCTTTCTTAGCGCCGGTAATGGCGTTGTAGTCTGTTGCGTCATAGTCTGACTGGAGCTTGACCAGGATTGCCTTGATTTGTGGCGGCAACCACAGTCCCATCTCACCCCAGTTCTCGGTGATTGATGTTAAGTAGTTGATGATGTAGCCCCATACGATCGTCTGTGCCAGCCAGGCATAGTCCAGACTGATCAGATACGGGTAGATGCTGATGATCGTCACCAGTACGATTGTGTGCTTGACCAACCCAAACAGTCCTTTAGTCGAGTTGGTCTTGCGGACAAACGCTGCACGAACATAGCCCGTGATGACGTCTGCAATCACGCAGCCAACGAAGGCAACAATCAGCGGGTCATCAACCATATGTTTGACTTGTTGCATCATTAAAATGTGATATGGCATTCATATTTCCCCTATCCAGCCGCCCCATAAGGTACTGTTAGCTTTCTTTGGCGACAAAAATAAAAAGATTACGCAGCCACGTAATCTTGTCCGGTGATTTCCTTAAATTGCTCGGTGGTCAGCCAACCGACATAAACCGCGTCCTTACATTGTTGTACCGTGAACAAGCCCATTGGGTAATACATTTTGAAAATAGAATACATAGTTTTTACCTCTCTTTATTTAGTTGCTTTTGCGTTTTCCAGTAGTGCACTGGTCAGACTAGCGATTTGCGTGCCTTGCTGCTTAACTGTCATTTGCGTTTGCAGCAGTTGAGCAGTAAGCACACTGATAGTTTGATCATCAGAGCTTGGTTTGCTATTTGGAACGATGTAACCGCCCGTCATATCATTTAACTTGTGCTTTTCGGCGAAAGCTTCTTCGCTCAAACCTACCCAAGCAGTACCGTTCCAAACGGGGTCAAGTAATCCCTTGCCTTCGGAATCAACCGGGCGAATTTTGGTTGCGTTGCTTGGAATTGCTTGACCATCATCGATTAGATCGGTGTAGGTAAATTCTTTACTTGAAGGATCATAGAAATAAATTTGCATTTTAAAACCTCGCTTTAGTTCAACAGTGGCGTGTCCTTAGAAAACAAGATGGTCCCTTTGATGTTAATAGTGGTTCCACTTGTGATTGCAGTTCCTACATAGATGTTTAACTGGCCCTTTCCACGATCAATACCAACATCACCGACATGTGAACTATCTGATGTGTTGAAAGTTAATGGCAACGATGGCCCACTTCCTAGATATCCAGTAGTATAAGATGCCGGAAACGATACAATCGTGTTCCAACCAGGGTTTAATTGAGCAGTCGCGGTAAACTGCATGTTTACAATTGCCAATGCGTTATCGCCTAGCTTCAGAATGCTGATTCCGCGAAAATACCAATTTTTATCAATCGTAACCCCATTTGCTACCCACTGGCTATCTGGAATTTTGATTAAGTTAGTCATAGCACCTAACTTTTCAAAATTGGCTTGGATAGCTTCAGGCCCTTTATCCATGCCGCTAAAAATTTTAGTAAGGTCCATTTTTTCACCTCTTAATTTTTAAAATAAATAGCCTTGACGCCATCAAATGCGCCAAAGCTACCATCATCTAATCTTCGCATTAGTTGGTTGTCGGAAAAGTTGCTAAATTTATTCGTGATTTCTAGCGTGCTAATACCGTTAGAAACACTGACAACTTTAACCGGCAACGTTTTTCGATTGCCACCACCAAAGAAACCACTTGGCTCAGTGCCGATTGGTACGATACCAAGCGGATATTCAAGATAGGTTACGTTGGCAGTTGAACCGACCGTTAAAGCCGTAGGAACACGAATGCGAATGCCTCGTGTCAGTACGCTGATACTTCTACTTTCACTTTCTCGCAAGCCATTATAAGCAGCTACGCTTAAGGTGTATGCCGTGTTAGGCGATAATCCCGTTACCGTGTAGCTCTTACTGCTTGTCGTTGCGATTAAAGCGGTGCCGTTGCGTACTCGATACTGCATGACATCACCTACTTTTTAAGTCCAACTCAAACCAACGCTGTTAGTAGTTACGTTGCTCGACGTAAGGTTAGATACGTTGACCAGTGCTTCATAGACCGTGATTTTTACCACGTTTGAAGTCTTAGTGCCAACAGTTGCTTTGATCGTGGTAGTACCAGGCGCAATTGCCTTGACATTTCCAGATTGATCAACCGTTGCAACCGTTGGCGTTGTACTGCTCAACGTGTAGTTTCCGTCCGTTTCGTTAGCTGGCGTTACCGTTACGCTGACCTTAGCCGTACCGCCGACTTCAAGTGCAGTCTTGTCAATTGCAATCGTAATAGATTGTACTGGGATTTCGCTAGTCGTTACCGTTACGATGTTCGACTTGGCACTTTCACGCAGCCCGTTATAGCTACTTACGGCGAAACGATAAGTCGTTTTCGCTTGCAGACCCGTAACCGTGTAGGTTTTCTGGTCGGTAACTTCCGCAATCTTTGTGAGTTCCCCGCTTTCGCCTACACCTTGATAGATGTAATACTTCAACTTAAATACCCCCTTAGTTTAGTTGCGCCATTCTAGCCGTTGCGTATGCTCATCGATGTAGATAGCTCGTAGATCAGTAGGGCTCGTTGGCTTGCTGAAATAGCCTGAACCGCCTGCAAGGGTGCTCTTGCCTTTGCCCTCTCCAGTCAGTGCCAGTTGCGCGTTAACGTTACCCAGACTGACTTTAATAGTTTTGTAGCCATCGTGAACATACCATGCACCAGCACTCGATTCAAAGTTAGGAGCGTCGCTTAAATAGAAATTACGCGGCAACCGTACCTTAATCGTGTTGGCATCTGGATACGTAGCCATGCATGGAACTAGCTTTGTGTTAGTTTGTCCAAAACCGCTTGGGCCACTCCCAAGCCCGTTTGGCTCGGTACCAATTGCATACTCGTAGTACATGACTTTTGGTTCTGGATAATCAGCTTGATTGTGTACGATTGTGATTTCGTACCCGTAAAGCAAGTCTTCCAGACTATCAGCCGTAACCATGCTTGCGTTACGCTCGGCAACCATGCCATTAGACAGTGCAATGACGTTGGTACCGTCTGGGGTTTCGTCCTTATGCTTAACGCGAATTTGCCAAACAGCACCATGCCCGTCATCGTAGTTATCCCAACCCTTCGTGATTGCAAGGTCGTTCGCAGCTAATGCAGCATAACTTTGCATGGTCGGGACATCGCTGAATTGCCATGCTCGATCGTGGAACTGAGCTTGTTTCAGCGTTTCTTGGATTTGTTGCGTCATCTCCAGCAGTTGATTATAGCGAACGTACAACCCATTCTTAGGGTCGTTCACTTCTGCCATTGCGTCGTTCAACGATTGCTTGTACTTAGCCAACCATTCGCTGAATTCCTGACTGTACGTTTCGCCCGCTTCATTAAGCTTGTCCTTAATCGCGTTGCCTTTGTCGGTTACTTGCTCAAGGATTCGTTCAAACTCTCCGATATAATCTCGGCCGGCATTCCCAACGTGTGCAAAAAACTGGTCATCGATAACATCAAAATCCATGTCAACGGTTGATACCGTTTGACCATCTCGCCCGATGAACCGAACAAAAAACTGTTGCCAGTGTCCAGGCACGTTAAATGTGCGCTCGTCAAAGTGTAACGTTACCCGTCCCAATGCGATTTGGTCGTTGCGATCATTAGCTTCAACATGGTAGATATGCTTGTGAACGTATCCTTGACTGTCGACACCGCCATATTCGTATTTCCAGCCCCGCATATCAACGGGAAGGCTGTTGCTGGTGATATACACCGGCAAATAATCGTCCGTATCACCTACACGGCCTTTGAAATAGCCGCTAATATCTAAGATCTGGTCTTGATAGCGCGTTAGATCAAGCGTTAGCCGTGCTTTTTCTCGTAATGCCATTTATTCACCTTCTTTCATCGTTCATTTAAAGTGTCTTCGTCAAGCCCGTATGAATCAAGGAAACCGTCTACTTTATCTTGCTTTGCAGCCAACAGCTCAAAGCCCTTTGCGATAGCTTCCCGAACATCTCTCCCATATTGGGCTTTGCGTATCGTTTCCGCAATGCTTTTCATATCATCGGTTGTTGCCATTAGTTAGCTCCCTTCAACAACTTATCAACTTCGGCTTTCAACACGTTAAAGTCTGCCTGTGATACATAGCCTGCCGGTATCTTATCGTTAATGATTGTTTGCAGTTGACGCATGTCAAACTTAAGCTGCGTTACATCTTCACTACTTGTCACGTTCTGAATAATCGTAGTCGTGCTTGAAGTGTGAGCCTGGCCGCTCGCTTGAACCTCAGCTACACGGCTAACGATAACCTTAACCCGTTCCAAGTCTTGCGCTTGACGGTTCGTTTCCAACTGGTAGTCGGTCAGCCCTAACGACTTATCGCCGATAGTCAGCGTTGACTTGTGCGGTTGCAAGAGATCCACTTCTTTTTGCACCACTCGCAGCAGTTGTGTTTGTGCTACATACGGATTGATAAACATATACCGATCAGCAACTTTGAAATGATCAAAGTTAGGCAAGTTTAACTCAACCGCGCTGACTTCCCAGCTCTCCGGTACTCGTTGTGCGTCAATCCATGCTTTGGCTTGGTTCATCAAGTCGTTAGCGTCGGTTACTTCGTTGAACTCAATCGTTCCGTTGATAATGCCAAACTCATCTTGCAAGCTCGGTATATCGATATAATCTCGCCCTTCGTTGACGCTAGTAATCGTTAGTTTTGGCCTAGCAGCATTTGAGTTGCTGATCTCTTCTTTCTTACTCTCGTCTTCAGATTGTGAGCCATCGCCACCATTTTTGATCAACGCTTGCGGGTCTAGCCAAGTACCATCGTTCACGAACGATTTCTTGACTGCTTCATAAAAATCGGCTTTGGTAACACCAACGTGCAAGTGGTCAGTGTTTCGCCAACCGATAATATCGCCAGTTTTGACCTTATCACCAATATTGACGCGAATCTGACCGGCACTGCTGAATGCCTCTTGATACACGATATTAAAACCGTCCGTACTGTGCGTTACAACATAGTTGCCAAGCCCGCCCATGTAGCCTTTGAAAACTACCGTGCCACCGTGAATAGCATGCACTTCACTACCCGGGTGATCTACGGAACCAAAATCTAATCCATCATGAAATGAATTAGGTCTAAAGCCACCATCATAGCCGAATTTTTGAGCTTGGCTAAAACTGCCTTCGCCAACGCTAGGAAACGGCCAGCCCCAACCATTTGTTGTCGTCGTTGTCGTGGTATCACTAACTGGCCCGTTAACTCGACGGGTACCAGTTGGGCTCCAACCACCTGCAACCGAAATATCGGCAAGCCAGTTAGAATCGTTGAACAGCGCTAAAAGCTGATGGAATCCTTTATGAATGTCTTCGTAGCCTTGCACCTTCCAGGAATCGAACGTCTGTTGGATATACTGTAACAGCCCCGTTGACGGGTGGCCCGCCTGCGCGTTGCTGTCCCAGTTGTTCGTGACGGTTTCGCTACCCCCAGATTCCTGATTGATACGCCTTAGAACAGCGTTCAACCCGTTCTGGTCAAGGTTGACGTTCATCATCTTCGCAGCATGCTTAATGGCTTCTGTCCAATCGCCATTAATAGCAGTCGTTGCCCCACCGCCAGTCGTTGTTGTTGAGTTTTCGCCGTCAACCTCGACTTTTTGGGGCTCTAACTGTTTGCCCAACGGGACGAGCCTAGTTATGACCTTTGTAGGGTCAATCGTAAGGCTAGCCGATTTCATGTTAACTGCTAACTGGATAGGCGTATCGCTCTTGTGATCGTTGCCAATATCAGTTACATAGTCAAGCATGTTCGGGCCGTCCTGCTTGTACTCAGTTACCAGATACCCGCCCAGCTCGTTAATCAGCTTGTCTTTGATTGCGTCCCGTGTTTTCGGGTAGTCGATTTGCCGATAAGCATCATCTTTGTTGTTGGTAACGTTGCAGTTACGCAGTTTGAACTGCTTATACTGTGGTACTTGGCTATTGTGGACATCAATCAATGATTGAAGAAATTCTTTCGGGGTTAGTCCAACCGCTTCATAGAAACGCTGAATGCTATCTAGCAGATATGCTTCAATATCTTCGAACGTGTACGTCCTTGTAAAACGTCCGCTTGATTGCATTTCTTTCTTCGGTTTGATAGCTCGGCCACGAAACAGCAGTTTATCGTCATCGTAGACTTCAACATGCGTGTGCATTGGTTTCACATTGTCAAACAGCAAGTTATCACGATTTACAGTTAACTCCAGATCATCAATATCAGTTTCTTTGATCGTCAACTTGCCTTCGCTGACCGTGCGATTTACTCGTTGATCAAGCACGATAAAGCCGTTTTTGTCAGTTGGTTCGTTATATCCAATGATTCGATACATTAAACCATCTCCTCGCGTTTGAAAACAAACTCAATCGTTCCGTTGCCAGACAAGTTGATTTTGTTATCGCCAATATCAAGAACTACTTGCGTTTGCTTGTAGTTTCCTTCGTTTAACGATACTTCGCCGAAACTTCCTTTTGCCTTGACGTTACCAGTTACCACAAATGACGACAAAACCGGCCGTGAGCCAATGTTTTTAACATTCACGTCCTGACTGCCGTTGACGCTGAACTTAACTGGTTGCCATATCCAGTGTGGGAAGAAAACATCGTCCCAGTAATCTGCACCTTCGTTGTGGTTCGTGTAAGCATAAGGATATGCCGTAAACACGATTGACGCTTCAAGCGTTTCATTGTCGCTGCTATCGTCAACTTCAACGCTCTTGCACTTGGCCCACCAGTAGTAAACCGGTTCGTGAGTATCAACCAACTTGCCCCAGTTGTGGGGCATTAGTTGCCGTTTCAGCTCTTGTTCAAAGCCTTTGCGGTTGTGATACTCTTCGCCGACATATAACAGCTTGTAGGTGATTTCTCGATTGTTGAAGAACCGCTCGTTATCGATCATCGAAAAATCATAGCTACCTTGACGATATGGCACGTTTTCAGTGATTTCTTGCTCTTCTGGCGTTGGTGCCGTTCGTTCGGTTAACCACCAACCAGATTTGACGCTATCGAATTCAGCGAAAGCGAAGCCTTCAACGTTTGGCAACGTGTCAACGTCAACATCGGTTGGCGGTAAATCTCTGAATATAAATTCCATTAACTCCACCTATCCTTTAATGCCGTTCGTTGCCCTAATCGTTGATCGTAACTGCCAGCCGTTGCACCGACAAGCACGCCAGAATCAAGAATCATCGTTGTATCTTTACCTGCAATTTGGCGCAAAAGCGCGTTGTTTCGCATTTGCAAAGTGCTGTCTTGCATAGTCAGCGAACCGGCGAACCGTGATTGTACATCGCTCGCCATGCCGTTTAGACGGTTAGCAAAACCAGATACATCAGGTTGCATTGCGTCAGTGATTTGCTTGTTCATCGCCAGAACAGACTTTTGAATATCACTAAAGCCATCAACTAACCCGTTGCCCAGACCGTTCATAATTGCATGACCGGCGGGAATCAGCAAACGCCGGTCAACACTGATAGGCCCTTTGTGCTTCGGGAACCACTTGGTAATTCCACTGACAAATGACTTAACGCTTTCCCAAGCTTCTTTAAGTCCTCTTAAAAGACTGTTCATGATTGCCTTACCGTTAGCTGATAAATCAATATGAGCAACCGAATTAATGATCTTGCGTCCAACCTGTGCCATTGCGCTGCCTAAGCTGCCCATCATTTGCAGAATACCTTTTATCAAAGCAGTTATAATTTGTACCCCTGCTGCTATAATCTGCGGTAAGTTGCTAATGATAGCCCCTGCTAATGCAACAATGATTTGTAACGCACTAACCACAAGCAATGGCAGCACTTGTGCAATGCCATTAATTAACGCTGTAAGAATCTCTACCCCAGCTTCAATGATCTGTGGCAAATTGCTGATAATAGCATTAGCAAGTGCCATAATGATTTGCACGCCGGCCGTAATAAGCATTGGCAATACGGTAACAATGGCGTTAGCAAGTGCCATGATAATTTGCAGACCAGCCGTAATGATCATTGGCAAACTTGCAACTATGGTATTGATAAGCGCAATCAGAATCTGTACGCCCGCAACTATCAGTAGTGGCAACGCAGCTGTAATCGCTGTGGTCAACGACGTAATGATTTGTGTACCAATCGCAATGATTTGTGGAAGGTTCTCAGAAATACTGTTAGCAATACCTACAATGACATTAGTTATCATTCCGACAATCAGCGGAATGTTTGCGACAATAGCGTTAGTTACGTTCGTGATAGTATTGCTTAACTGGTCGAAAACTTGAGTAATACCATCTGCGTTTAGCTGTCCGGTTTGCAACCAAGCTGTTACAAAACTAATGACAGCCCCCGCAGCAAGTCCCCAAGGGCCAGAAATTCCTAATGCGGCTAATCCTATTTTGGTTAAGGTGCTAACAATCGTAGAAGCAATACTGCCAATGCCGCCCATTTTGGTTATAAATCCTTGAATAGTTTGGCTAACACCACTCAATACATTTTTTACCGTGTTACAAGCAACGCTAACAACATCACTAATTTTCCCCCAAACAGATGTAGCGATTGTCGATAGTGTTTGCCATGCATTTGATAGCCACGAAACAAAAGATTGCCACATTTGGCGCCCTTTTTCAGTTTGAGTGAAGAAATAGACTAATGCAGCCACAATTGCAATAATAGCCGCAATCACAATCATTCTTACCCCGCCAAAGACTTTAAAGGCAGCATTGAGTTTTTCAATTGATTTAGTTACTGGGTCAACTCCCAACATAACATCATCAAATGTCATGGTTTTCATAATCGCTTTGAATGTTGAAATAGAAGTTTTCGCACTATCAACAAACGATACAGCCTTCTTCAATAAAGCCATCTGTCCAGCAAATGCACCAATTCCGATAGTTAATGGTATAAGCCAATCCTTGTTAGCGTTAACGAAATCAAACATTGACCTCAACGAGTTCAAAATAACCGTCGTTCCTTGCGTAACAATTGGCGTTATAGCAGTAAAAAATCCGTTAATGCCAACTTTCATGTTATCAAGTACTTGCGCGATAGAACCAAAACCGGCTTTGCTAAAACCATTGTTAATGGCAGTTAGCATGTTTCCAAGGTTCTTTACGACACTAGCTTTCAAGTTTGCAAAACTGGTTGCAATCCCGGCACTGTTTTTCTTCGCAAGTTGTGCAAAACCATTCTGACCCTTGTTAAGTTCGATAAATTTATCGTTCAACTGGTCAACCGAAATTTTCCCGCTTTGCAACGCGTTAAAAAGGTCCTGTTCAGCGGATTTGCCAGTGAAACCAAAAGCATTTGCAACCTTACGCAGCGCAATAGGCATAGTTTCCATTAAGGTCCGGTAGCTCATCATATCGACTTTGCCAGTTGATAACATTTGCGTGTACTGTTGCAGACCCCGACTAGTATCAGCAACGCTTGCCCCACTTGCCAAAAAGGCGTTGTTAAGGGCTAACGCTGACTTACTAGCCTTTGTTGCGCTACCCGTCAATGGTGCTAACTGCTGTGCGACCGAAGTGATATCTTGCAATGACGTTGGTAATCCATCAATGCCTTTTTGCATTAGCTTGCTGGATTTGGCAACATCTCGTGCCGAATACCCTAAAGCGTCCATGACGACTGGATACTTGTTAAGTGTATCGAAACGGTCAATCGCCCCACCGATTGAATCTTTAACAACGCTAAATGCTTTGCTTGCAACCGCAACAAGCCCTAACGAAGTTGCAAGATTTTTAACAGAACCGGTTGCCGATGTTGTAGCACTTGTCGTTTGGTTACTTTGACTAACAACCTTGCTAAGGCTATCAACAGCCGATTCCATCGTTTTGGTGAAATTCTGATCGACGGCGGAAAGAATCGCCTCGATACTCATTTCTTGTGCCATTCTAACCGCCACCTTTCCATGCTTGCATATCAATCAGACCGCGCTTTTTAAGCTCTTGAAATTCCTTGTAGCGCTGTTGAAACAGTTTCGTGGTATTTTCCTTGTCATTGTCGTTAGAACGTCCATACTGGGCGTTAATCGCCGATAATGACTTGGTAATGCCGACGTCTTTAAGAAATCTCTGGACAGACGCATACTTCCACTTTGGATTCTTTCCACCGGTGGTTGCTTGAACAGCATAGTTGTACCACGCTTGATATGCCTGGTCCTCACGTTTGCGAATTGATCGCAGTTCGTACGCTTCTAGCCGTAGTTGATACTCAGCTAACGTGATACGTTCTGCCTGTTTTACATCATTAAAGCCTAGATATGCCAGGCAGTTGACCAGAATCATGCGATATGTTTCTTCGCTAGTCTGGTCGTTCTCTTGACTATCTAGGCTTTCAGATTTTTTGTCGCAGTCCGCGCAGCATTGCTTGACTTGAGTTCACGTTGAACATCATCAAACAGCTTGTCGATATCGGTGTTCTTGTCGTCAAGAAAAGCATCAATATCGCTCAAAGACGGGCGCTTTTGATTGTCCCATGCAGCACAGTAAAGCAAGTCAGCCAGAACAGCGACATCATAGCTTTGCAGTGCCGGGATAACCTTAGTTAGCGCCATACCGAAATTCTGCTTAATGCCTTGAATAGTTAATGTTAAACCAGCTTTTTGGTCAAGCTCGCGAATGAACCGAACGCCAAAGTTAAGGTTGACGTCCTTCCCGTTAACTTTAATTTGCATTAAAAGCCCTCCTAATTGTCGCTAACGCCTTGACCGGCGTCAGTTTCTTTGCTCCAAGCCTTACCAGCGCCATCAGTACCATCGTTCTTCAGTGAACCTTCAATTGCGCCAATACCACGGAAAATGTAAGCCAATTCGGCTTCTTGCTCTTCGCTCAGTGTTACCCAACCACGAACCGGGCCATAGTCAACCGTGATAGTAGTTTCACGGCTTGAAACATCGTCCGGATCGTTGTCGTTGCTGTCTTCGGTTACCTTACCGCGCAAATATAAGGCATAATATTGCCCTTCGGAATTTTTACGTTGTCGGTTAACAGCCCAGAACTCCATTTCTTCGTTGTCGAAAATGGAATCAAGCAGCTGGTCGGCGATCTTGGACCAGTTGTTCACGAATTCAAACTTGAAATCAGTTTCCAAGCTCGACGTAGTAGTTACCGTTCCAGACTTAGTTTTCTTTTTGTCAGAATCACGCTGTGGGTCAATGTTTAAACTTGTCTGATATGGGATAAGCTGACCGGCAACTTTAGCAGCCTCCGCCAACTTACGGGCATAGACAACGACATTAACACCTTGGATTTGTTCTAAATCGTTTGCCATTCTCTCACTCCTAACTTAATTGAAAAACAAGCGACACAATGCCGTGCATTAACACGGTATCCTGCACGCTTGTATCAGTGATAATTTGATTGCTGTTAAGCGACGGCCGACCAACGAACCGGAAATTTTCGGAAAGTAAAACGCCCTGTCCGATTGCAGACAAGGCGTTCATCATCTTTGCCACGTTGTAGCGATTCTCTCCAGTGTCCCACACGTTAAGCGTGATGTCGATTCTAGCCCCGTAGGCGTCCTTATATGGACTTATGGTGGAATTTACATCACCAACGTTAACGAACGGGTATGGGGCATTTTCACTCTCTAACGGCAAATGATCATACACGGTATAGCCTAGCTCTTGTGCTTTGGTGAATACCGTGTCGAATAGTTCCTGTTCAGGTATCATGCCATCGCCTCCTTACTTCATCATTTTCTTTAAATCGTTAACAAACTGAATACTTTGATATGCAAACGCCGGCTTAAGTGTAGGCCGTGCCGACATCCACCTGGTGCCCAATTCTAGATACATTTGTTATCGTAAAGGCTTTTTATCCTCTACTTCTTACAGTCACCTGTAAGTTCGGCATACATTTTCAGCCACTTTTGTGGTTGCCGGTCACTCGTGGGGATATTTTATTCTGCGCAATAAAAAAAGCACAGGTTCAATCCCTATGCTCTACGGTGATATTAGCTTTTTGATTCTAATATTTACCTCGGTATCTTCTAAGCATATTGCCATTGATAGCCATAAGCCGTTTTTATTTTTCCACGACAGCAAGCAGAAACATTTCCTTCATCAAAGCCATGTCTTCCAGCTTCTGCCATTGACGGCCATACCTTTATGATACTGCCATTAAGCATTTGCTTAATTGGTTTTGAATTTTTACCATTGGTCAAGCTCTTAGCTTGCCTTTGAGAGCGTGTACCATAGTGTTCATTATAATGGTTAGTACACCATTCTAGATTATCAACGCAATTATTCTGCTTATTCTCATCTTTATGGTTCACTTGTGGATAATTATTAGGATTAGGAATAAAGGATTCAGCAACAAGGCGATGTACTGTCAGGGTTTGGCCCCTGCCTTCCTTACTTAAGAAAACTTCAACATAGCCTTTGTGGCTAATATGACTACTTAGAATTTTCCCTTTACGATGCTGAATTACATTACCACGAATAGTCACACATCGGTCAAGGCTCTTTACTCTTCCGATGTTTGAAACTTTATAATATCCTTCATAACCCTTTACAGGCTTCCACTGCTCATTTAATATAGTCATTGTAAATCACACCTCTATTGTGGTTTGCCGAAGACCGGAGTGTTCCCGCACTGCCGGCCTTTTTTATTTACCTATAATTAAATTTTATCATATAAGATGTTCTAAAAAGCATAATTTTTGTTTAGTTTTTTACCGATTTTGACCAGTGCTAAGTTACATATTACTATGCAACAGCCCTATCTTCATAAGGGAAATACTCAGTGTGTGGTGCAACAGCTACCGTCATGCCAGCGTTTGAGAACGTAGTAGACAGCGAACGTCTAGTAGCACCAGTTGCATAACCAGCTGTATACGCAGCAGCCATGTTTTGAGCCACTTTCTTTTCAAGCAGTGCACCATGTTTGGCTACAATCGTTTTCGTTTGCGTTGCCATCATCATAGGTCGCTTAGTGATTGCTCGTTGTAGCTCCCTAGCGCCCTTAAGTTGAAACGTGATTTTAGCCATTGCTTTCACCCACAATCATCGTGAACAGTTTTAACGGTTTTCTCATTGTCTGCAATACATACTTCTGCTTTCCATCATCAATGGTCAGATAGGACCACTTAGGCGGTGCAGCACAAAGTCGTATCACTAGACTGTTCTGTTTATAGTCGCCGAACAATTGCACCGACTTAACCGTACCAACGTCAGTTACGTTTCCATGTAGGATTGAAACCAGTTTTTCACCGCCTACATAGCCGTGTGTTTTCGGGTCATAGTGCCGTTCTGACTTATCGTAGAACTTAATCACGTGATCAAAACGCATTTAATCGCCCCGCTTCCAGTAGAACGGGTCAACCGTAGTTAGTACGCCATGACTATGGCGCTTGCGCCAGTCGTCGATATCAGCCTGGAAATCATCAAAATCGTTACTGTTAAACGTGATACTTTCGCCTTCTTGAGTGTATGAAGTCATACCCTCGTTTTTTAAGCGATTATAGCGTCGTACAGCGACTTCAATCGGGATATAGGCCAATTCGCTAGGCACTTGCTCGCCAGTGTCTAAGGCTAACTTAAACCGCAGTTGTAAGTCAGTGTTTTTTAAGATCAGCGCCAAAACAGAATCTTGGCTTGTGTCATCAGTCGCAAGCCCTAGCAGTGTTTTCAGATCTTCAAGACTTGCCATGATAAATCACCTTATCTACTAGTGCTCCGTACTGCCGCTAGTTGCTGCTTGAACCGTTGCGACAACTACCTTCGTGTCATCGTACAGGTAAGCAGCGAAATGCTCATCGGCCGTCATAATCGTTGACTTAGTAACGATATCACGTTGGGTTTCAACAGCAACATTGCGCTTCATAACCAACTTAAGTGCTGGCGACGTTGCGTTAGCCTTAATCAGAATCATTTCCGTATCAGCTAACTTCTTGCTCCGTACGATTTGAGCGCCCAGAACATCGTAGTAGGTACCGGTGATCACTTGGTTTGCACCGGCCTCACTGCCCATTTTCTTGTTGATTGCGTCCATGCGCAACTTAGATGCGGTCTTTGGGCTCATAACAGCTACAACCGTAGAATCGTCTTCATCGTTAAACATATCAAGCGCGGTTTGCATGCCCTCAATCGTTGGCGCAATAGTAACTTTTTGCGTGCCACCCTTAGCAGCGGTCAGCAGTTGAGTATCAACAAAATCAGCAATGCTCATACCCAGTTGACGGTTGGTTTCGCCCATTACATCGCCATAGCCGGATAGGATAGCTTCATCAGTGATTCGCGTACCCTTCGCAGCCTTTTGTACCTTAACGCTGGCTTGCTTAGTGCCCAGCTTGTCCAGTGGGATTGGCTGACCTTCCGCAACGTTCTTGGCGTCGCCAATGTACGTGAACTTAGGGAACTTCAGCGTATCGCCCGCGTTACCTACCAACGTAGAATCAACTTGCGCAAGCGGGGTAAACCGCATTGCATGTTCCATCGTGTATTGTACAATCGGTGCATTGACTTCTGGATTTACCAGATCTGCAATCATAGTAGTTTGATCTGCCATAATTAATTACCTCCTAAAATACGTGCATACTCAGCGGGGTTTTCTCGTTGGAACTTAACTCGTTCAGCCGTGCTCATCTTTACAATTTCTTGAGCTGATACCGGCTTGATTTTCTTCCCGCCTAACGTAGGCGTCTTCCCCGCTAATAGTTTGTTTCGTTCATCTTCTCGAATCGCCTCAATCGCAGTCAGCAACACATTTACGTTTGCTTGAGTGCTTTCGGCGGTGTCAGTTACAACCAGATCAAGCAGACCGTTATCAGCGTTGTTAAAACCGCCGTCCGCTAGCATTTGCTTGGCACTATCGCGCATTTCGTAGCGTGCCAGCTTTGCAGCAGCTTCTTCAGCCCGCTTGTTTGCTTTCTCTAATTCGTAGTTAGCCTTTTGTTCAGCGTTCATGCGGGATAACTTTTTGGCCTCGTCTTCCTTTGCCTTAAGCTGTTCCTTTTGACGTTCCAAACGTTGGCTAACAATCTTGTTAACTTCGTCTTGCGTGAAAGTCTTGGCTTGTTGCTCGTCCTGCTTTTCTCCGCTATCGTTTGGCTGTTCTGGTTCGGTATTTGGTGCACCGTCCGAACCTTCGTTGCCTTGTTCAGCGAAAAATTGCAACATCATTGGCAAGCTATGAGTTTTAACAAGCCCGCTTTGTACTAACTTTTTGTACATAGATACACCCTCGTTTTAAGCCCGGTCGGCTATATACTCCGAACTTGTTCTTTTGGGCCTGCAAGTAAGTCAAAAAGGCCAAAATTTAAGCATGAAAAAAGAGAACCCTTGCTATGCATGAGTTCTCTCGGTTTTGTTTTTAATCTGGAAAATAAAAAAGGCATAGCCGCAGCTAAATCTTTATATCAATGGCAACCAATCTTTAACTTCTTTGAAAATTCGATAAGCCTTTTTCATCATTGAATTTTCAGCTAAATATTGAAGGCCTTCAATGGTGATTTTCAAATCCAACAATGACGAATACGTTTTACCCATCTTAGTGCTATGAAATTGAATACCGCTAATATATCCATGATCAGCAAGCATTTCAAGAGTGTTGCCAAACTGTACTTTACTAATGTTAAATGTATCAGCGTTTAATACATTAGGGTCTGGCGTTTGCCCATTCTCATAACAGAATTTTAGATAACTCAAGATCTTGTAAGCTACCGTAAAGAAATCATTGTTGCTCATGCTAGGCACTCCATTCATTAATAAAAAAAGCCTAGCAAACAGCTAAGCTTTTTAACGCGTTCTCATAACTATTATTCCGGTTCGATTTTTAATTCATCACCAGATACTACACCATCAACTTGAAGCATTAAGATCTTTTTCTTATCTGCTTCAACCGACGGGAAATTGCTACTTATAACTTTGACTTTGTGATTATCCTTGTCAACCAAGTACGAACCCCATTTAATAAAACTAGCCCCTTGGACGATAATTGCATATTTACCTGCCACTTTAAATTGATCTATAACTTTCAGCATTGCAATCACCTTCCCTTATAATCAGCTAATTTACGTTTCCAATATCTCAGATTTCGTTTTAATTCTTTAATTTCATTATAGGACATGTTGTGTTCTTTTGCATACTTTAACAAATAGATTTGCGCTTCAATTTCCATGTTTATAAGTTCTTCATCTGACGGGGCACCATCATATCGCTTTAGTTGATTAGCATGAAATGCTTCTTCCCGTACTGCCATTTCAGTAGCAAATGTTCCAATTAAAATTGTAGAACTATCAAGAATTGAAGCTGAAGCCCCTTGAGAACGCAGCCACTCATCTGTTTCTTTGCCCATTTGAACGGACCCACCGCGCCGAATAAACGAACCAAGTATCTGGTTCATTAAATCAGTTGGCACGTGGTCATTTCCCTTAAGTTGATGGGTACTTCTACGCATCATTTTTAATCTAGTAGATTGCTTACCACCGACAAGGTTATCATCTTTGCCTTCAACCCACGTTTCGGATATGCTGCAACGGCAGTTGGGGTGTTCTGGAATCTTTGGCACTTTAGCAACCTTGTAGACACCTTCGCCGTACCCACTATCACGGCTTGCAATTGCTCGACAAGCAGGGCACGCTTTCGGCTCAGCAATCCATTGCACGTAGTTATAGCCGTGCTTTTTAATCGATTCTAACTGCACGTTAGTTTGAATTCTTGCGCTCTCAGTCCGTGCTAATCGCTCGGTTACATATCTTTGATTGCCGACCGCTGTTTTAACCTGTTCTCGTAGCCGTGTAGCCATCTTACGTGGATTTTGGCCCTGTATCATACCGACACTTAAAACTTGGTCTAGCTTTGCTTTAAGGGCATCTTGATCAGCCCACAATCGCTGACTAAACGTTGCACCGTTGGTCTGTGCCATTAGGATTTTAGCAGCATCTTTGCCAGTCCAAGGTGATCGTTGCGCGCTATCCATCATGATACCGGCTTGCCTAATAACTTCTTTCTGATAATCACCGCTTAACTTGTCCCGCAGACTGGAATCAACTTTGACACCAGCTCGCAGCATATCAAGGCCTACTTCGGATTTCAGATGTTCAAGCCGGTTGATTCGCATTGTAGCGTTGTAGACTTTCAGCCGTTGGTTAACCTGATCGCTGAAATCAGCATACGTTACCTTTTGACCATTAGCCCGCATTTTCTCAGCCTCAGCCACAATCGACTTGGCTTTGGTTTCATACGCCTTGACGTCCATTTGCGTTACTTGGTCTTTGCCTACTCGGTTAAGCTCTTTTTCAATACTATCGCTAATATCATCGATCGCTTGGTTGTAGTAGGTTTCAAGCAACTTGCCAAACTCGGCATCATTTTCAAGCTGTTTGAGTTGCCAGGCCTTTTCTTGCTTTGCTCGCTCTTCCCAATAGCTACTCGGCATTTACATCATCGCTTTCGGTGTCCTGCTTTTGCTGATCAGTCATGGACGGCATCGCCTGCAAGTTGTTTCGCACGTCTTCGGCTTGCTCTTCTCGCATACGGTCGATTTCCTTCTTAGGGTCATCAACAATCGACAACGTGCTTAACTGGGTTTCCTTCGATACGATACCTGACAACATAGACGCAGTTTGTGCCTCGTTCTCAACGTCAAGCGGAATGTTACGCGCTGGAACGATTTGCAAGTCTTTCATAACGTCAGCTCGGCTAACCGTGCCAATCGCTTTGCCAAGGCCTAACGCAGTACCTAGCAGTTGACGCAGACTAATGGCAAACTTGCGGTCTTCAAACGCAGCTTGGTTCTGCATGCTTAACAGCTTGTAGCGAATCGCAACCCCACTTGCGTTACCGCTAAATGCTTCATCGTTAAGGTTAGCGACCATCGCGGTTTGGAAAATATCATCTTTCAAACGGCTCAGCATGTTTTCTTGCATGTTGTCGCCGTCTGGTTTGGTGATGAAATCGACTTCACCTTGCGCAGCATCTGCACTTGGCGAGTAAAGCACGTGGTCTTGTTCAAGATTGAGAACCGTTTTGCCATCATCGTCTGTTGGCAACGGAATGCCCAGAATCTTAAGATAAGCGTTGTCAAAGTAAGCAACTTGGTTAGCCTTTTGACTGATTGCCCTATCGTACTCTTCAACCAACGTATCAATCTTGCCAATCAGCGAAAGGCGCTCATCGTTGGCATAGAATTCAGCAGCAGGAACAAGGCCAAACACATGGTTGGTTTGTTCTTCTACCTTGCCGTCATTACCAAAATACGTGATTTCTTTGTCGGTATATACTTCACCGCTCAACTGGTTGTTGTAGCTTGAATACCGCACGAACGCAACAGGATTCCGTTTAATCGTAGTGTCGTAGATCATGAAACTACTATCGGGAGCAGCAACCGCAATTTCAGTTTCGCTATTCTCGTTCTGGTAAGCCATCATATATGACCGGCCATAGATAGCAACTTGCTTGGCAACTTCGCTCAGCTTGTCCTGGAACGAATTGACGTTCAACCAGTCTTGCAAGCGTTCGTTAGTGCTATCATCATCTAACGCAATCTTAGGTGGCTTACCGATAAAATAGCCGACATACGTATCAACGACGTAGTTAGCCCAGTTGCTAATGATACGGTTGTCAGGTCTAAAAGATCGATCATGTGGCTTACGTAAAATATCGTGGTTACCGCTATACAGATCATAGTAATGGTTATACTTCGTAGACCGTTGGCGATTATCGTTGATGAACTGCATTAAGCTGGTCGTGTCCAGCTCTTCACCGGCAAACAGATATACGCCTTCTTTGGTTACATAGCAGTTTTCACTAATCGTTTTTTGAATTGCCATTCTCTCACCTCTTTTTCGTAGCTATTAAACGCGTACGATACGCGTAAAATCAGAAATATCTCGAGCGAATCGTACGTGCTTGGTTGTCGCGGTGTTGGTTATATACTGCATAGCGCATGGAATCCATACAGTTATCCATTCTCTTAATTGGCACTCCCTTGTCGCTATCCCACACATATTCGTATATTTCATCAAGAAATTTTACTGGTGCATTTTTAAGGACAAAAAAATGGCCGGTAGTCATAAGTTCTGAAACAGACTCGATACCAGTCAAAATATTTTTGTTAGCGTTACGGGCTTGAATACCGTTCATTTGCAATTCTGATACATATTCTGGCCTAGCAGGATCGCACCAAAACGTTAAATTATAACCGTGCCTTTGCTGTATATCCTTCATTACCCGAATCCAGTAATCAATATATCTATGCGTAGCAGTATGCTCTTCAGTTAGGTAAGTGTTACCTTGCTGATCGTCTGCCCAAACAGTGATTGAAGTAGCGTGTCCTTCCGCAAAACCAAAGTCAACGCCACAGTAGTACGTATAGTCGCCATTAGTCGGAAGCTCATCAATCATCATCCGGTCTTTATCAAAGTCGCTGTAAACTAAGCCTTCTGCCGATACCCAACGACCATAAATAGCTCTATCTGTAAACATTCCAGAAGGGGTTTGTGCTTTTAAGGCATTAACGTATTCAACAGGCAAGAAGGTATTGTCGTCAATTGTGAAGTTGAAAGACTTAATTCTCGACTTGGGATCATCTGCCTTGTCAATATAATCAACCTTTAGCCAGTGATTAGGGCTATCTGGTCAAGGGTTGGTATCACAGATAATTCGTGAGCCTTTGTAACTACACCGCTGCAGGATTTCCTGAAATACGCTTTCAGCCGCAAGTGAGCATTCATTAACGTAGGCCCCCATTGCCGTCATACCACGAATGCTATTAACGCCACGATCCGTACCCGTGTAACTCTGCACAATATCAACGCCAAATAAATTGTAGTGTTGATGTCTGTCTGGTCTTAAATCTAAGCCAAACTGATTAGACAGTGAACTTATTACATTGGTAAAAATAGAGTTGCTAGAGAATCCGGCTAGAATGTACATTGGTTTCTTTATGTTATGTTTCCTAGCTAACTCTGCAACTCGTCTAATCTCCATTAGAAACAGCCAATTATCAATATAGGTTTTACCACTACGAACTGCTCCACTTAAAATAAGAATTCTCCAATCATCATGGAGATAGCTTTGCAATACTTGGTTTTGTTTTATTGTTAGAACATCTGATAATGCCAACCTTGACCACCTCCTTTCAAATAAAAAAGCACTCATTAAGAGTGCTAATCATTTATTAAATATATTTCCAAATATAGCCTTTGTACGTTTTTAATTTTCCAATTGCGCATTTTGATACACTCGTTTGCTCGTATCCATGTCGTCCAGCCTCGCGAGTTGAATAATACGTATGAAGCAGCTTGCCGTCTTTGGTAAATTGACCAACTTTCTTACCTCTTGAAATTGCAAACTTCTTTGCACGATTGCCATAGTTTAAATTTGCGACGTGCTCAATCCATTCAAGATTATCAGCCCTGTTGTTTAGCCTGTTTTCATCTTTGTGATTAATTTCAGGTAATTTATTCGGATTAGGTATGAACGTCTTTGCAACAAGCCTATGAACATATTCGTATTTAACATGCTCGTTAATCTTCATTCTAATTTGCCAATATCCAGAGTTAGTTTTCACTGGGCGTATAAACTTGCCTTTATAAAAGCGACGTCTTCCATCTTTGAAGATAATTTCACGGTCGCAGCTCCTAACTCTTCCCATGTTACTAACTTGATAATATCCTTCGTAGTCTTGAATATCTCGCCATACTTCTTTAGAATTATCCATGTAATCATATCCTTTCTATGATTGCCATGCTCTAGGGTGTTCCCGCACCGCTAGGGCTTTTTCTACTTACATTAATATTATACTACTAAAGCTCTAACAATCCTTGATATATCAGCCTTTCTTGTCGCTTTCATTAACAAGCTTATCCATAATTCTATCAAGAGCTTTTTCGACATCTGCACCATTTTCTTCAAGCGACTTTGCCCTTGCTTCTGCAACCCGTGCATCAGCATTAGCCTTACGGACCTTAGCCCGTGTAAGCTCAGGCGTATCATTATCAGACAGCATACCAGCCATTTTTAAAATGGTAGTCGCTGATTGCAGCTGAACCATTTCAGACTTGGCGTTCAATAAATCAATTAATGTCCTAAGCGCCAGGCTCTTGTACTTCCCCTTGATTGCTTTGGAAGCATAAGCATTAAAGGCTGGCTCATACCATGAGCGCTTGCGCCAATGTGAAACTGTGGTTTCATTCTTCAAGCCAATCTTAGGAGCAATTTCTTTATTACTATGTCCGCCTTCAAAGTCAAGCATGACAAGGGTTTGCTGAGCTTTTGTCAGCCTTGAAAAAGGATCGTTTACTGTTCCATCTTGTTTCTTACTCATCGCATATCACCACACCTCACTTTATCGAAAATAAAAAGCGACAACCGTTGCTATCACACTTCGAAATATTTGTCTCGCCATATCGACCTATCAAATCGCTGTTCAATTGTGCCAGCCGGCAACAAAATCATTTCATAGCCATCTTTGCATTTTGCCGTAAGCGTATCGTAACCGGTTTCGCCATTTCCATAGGTTTCAGCGACTATCAAGCCTTCTATGTCGCTTGCATTGATAGCGTGCATTTTGCCTTCAATATCAGGAACCAAGTAAATAACGTTTGATCGTTCCATTTTGCACCTCACAACTTCATCATAGGCGGTTTAACACTATACCTGGTCTTTTTATCAGTCTTTGTCTTTACGGGCTTGTGTCGTTCATTCTCGGCATTGTGTCGCTCTCTGCATATCCGGTCAGCATGAGCCAACGCGATATACTCAGACCGGCTACTGACTAGCCCGTATTTCTTTGTAATAAACATTCGTTCGCTCTCCCGACCAAATAAAAAAGACGGGCCGAAACCCGTCAATTGAAACTGATGCATAAGCAGCACGTTAACGACCACTGTCAACGTACTCTCTAACTATTAACTCAATGAAAAGTGAATTTTTTATTTTCCCCTTATGAGAACCAATAGTTTTTTTGCCCGTCGGCAACGTATCCCACAGGAATCGAACCCACATCTTCCGCTATACATGGCGGCTGCTCGCCCATTGAGCTAAAGATACAAAACCCGCCGGCGTTGATAAGGAACACCATGCCGGAAGGATAATATATGCAAAGGATTATGCAACCCGTTTAATTTGTGCCATTTCTGGCAAAGGATAGGTAGTGGACTCGCACCACTTTTTGCATGCTGCTAACGCCGGTAGATCGTTCAAATAACGTTAACAACAAGCCCACCTGGGACCTTCCAACTACTCGTCGTGTCTTTCGAGTAGTAACACCGTAAGACGGAATTGCACCGCCTCGCAAATGATCAATATTGGAGCGATTAGGTTTAAGGTTTACGGAAGTGATCATTTGCCATCTTATACGGTATGAAAAAGCAAGTTTCCTTGCTTAGTAGGTATAAAGTCGCTTTGCAATCGCGAATATTTTTTCTTGCGCATGCAAGCCTAGAAAATCAAAGTATGACTAATTTAAACAATCGTCTTGAAAGGATTTCATTTCCAACAAAATTTGAAAGACCATCGGAACAGAAAGGTTCTATGCCATCTCTGGCACAATACCAATATACCGCATTTTCAAGGGTTGTTTAATCCCCTCTTAGTACCCCAGTTGGTACTACCTTATATACCACTTTTTAAGCCGTTGCTTTCTTCAAGATTGTAAACGTAGGAAACAGCTCTTCAACTTGGTATTTCGCAATAGCCGTTTCGATTGTTTCTGAAAACTCATAGCATGCGAACTTCTCTGATTTATGCCAGCTTTTATTGCTACTGATATGCAGCAGCTCTTTGACGTCTTCCACTTGTTCACGCTTGACAAACCGGTTTTTCAGAATAACACGGCTTTCTTCACTCAAGCAATTGTTGATTGCGTCATACACCGCGTTTAATGCCCGTGAATACTCTGTGTGAGCGATAAAAGCGTCTTCGCTGTGATTTCCACCACTACCACTGGAACCACCGTCAGCAGACAATGACGGGCTTTTAATGTCGCCTGACCCTGCCTTGCGCAGAATGTGGCTAAACGTCCGCTTGTTAAAGCCATCATCAAAAAAGAAATCACGCACCGCTTGGCGGGTTGCCTGCTCATCGATTTCGTCGAATAATTCTGCTTGTTTAACTGCCATGCCCTAACCCCTTTCGACTTCATAGCGTCCCAGATACGGCTTTTCTTGCCGGCGTTTCAGATAGTTGTACAGCGCTCTGGTCTTAAAACCTAACGACCGTTCAGCCACTTGAATGCTGTTATAATGCATAACTTTGCCTAGCTTCAAATCTTTAATGGTGATTTCGACGCCAGGCCGATTTAATGACGGCAACTTTTGATGCATAACCTTTAACGCACCGTTTCTTCGTACGTGGTAAAGATAGCTTGTTCTAGGGATTGGCACGCTCTCAAGAACCCAGTGCCAGCTCTTTCCTTGCTCTAACGCTTCCTTTTGCTTTTCATAAATCTCTGCTTCGATTGCGAAGTTATCAACGCTTTTCCCGTGCTTATGATAGCTTGCCCGCATTGCCTTAATCATCTCTTGCAGCTTCTTGTACTTCGCTGTTGCCGTTTCACCGTCTGGGCAACCGTCATCGTCTAAGAAATCGTACTCAAGATATAAATCGGGATACGTTGTTCGATACCAGTTTTCAAGCTGGCAAAACTCTTGCATGTCTACCATCTAACCGCCTACCACTTTCAACGTTGCCAAAACTACCAGTGCCCAGAACACTAAGCATGCAGCAAAGACAAAACCTAACCCGTTCCAGTTACGCATCATAGATCACCATTGCCGTGTAGTAGTTGTATGAGCCATGAACACCATAAGCAGTTGGTGCTAGCTTAATATCAACTACTGCAACCTTGTTCTTGGTCAACCACTCGTTCATTTTTGCTTGCAGCATCGCGATGTTTGAATCGCAGAAAAACTCAACCTTCATAACGTTCCTCACTTTCGATAACATGCCTACCCGTCGTATATACGCTTTCCCAGCCAGTGAGAATTTTCGGGAAATGCTTTGAATAATAGTGCCCTTCGTCGTTGTACATTTCATCAAGCAGCACGGTTTTGTTCATCGCCAGCACCTCTTATAATTTCCGTCCACAATATGGGCAATACTCTAGATCATACTTTTCTTCTAGATACTCAAAATCGCTCTCATCATCTGTTTCTTTTGCGCATTGAATCCCTACGGCACCTAATAGATAATCAATCGTAACTTCGAAAAATTCTGCATATGCTATCAGCGCTTTGATGCTTGGCTCACGTTTCCCGTTTTCATATTGAGAAAGCGTGTTATCCTTTACGTTCAATAAACCTCGTTCATCGAACAGCTTTGATAGTTGCTTCAACGTTAACCCGTGTTCCTTGCGTACCTCTTTCAATCTGTTCATAGTCAGCACCTCTTACAGTTTCCGCCCGCAGTATGGGCAATACTTGAAATCATACATTTCTTTTAGAAATTCAAAATCGCTCTCTTCATTTCTTTCTAGTGCGCATGGTGTCCATGCAACACCTAACATGTAATCAATGGTTACATCATAGAATTTAGCCATTTTTACAAGTGTTTTGAATTTCGGGAATGATTTACCGTTTTCATAGTTGTTATATGTTGCTCTTCCGATTCCAAGCTCTTCTTCAATATCATCAAGCGTTAAGCCTTTATCTTCGCGCAGCTCTTTTAATCTGTTCATGGCTAACCCTTTCTTTTGTTAGCTAACTCGTTGAAGTTTTTACCAAGATCAATGAATAATTGGCCTAAATTTTCAAAGCTAGTAATCGTTGCTTTGCTTTCATATCCAAAAAAATCATTTGGCGAAATATCAAAATAGTCTAGTAGCTTTTCAAGTGTTTCGTACTGAATGCCTTTTCCCGTATTGTTAGCAATTTGCATTAAAGTTGTTTTTGAAATGCCGGTATCTTTATATAGATCAGCAATCTTCAATCCTCGTTCAGCCATTAAAACAGCTAGTTTGTTCTTCATTGCCAACGCCTCATTTCCTTTTCTCGCTCCGTTCGATATGCCCGCCAACGTGGACCGGAAACACCTGGCCCGTTGGCACGATAGCAGCGCTTGAATGCTTTCAACGCAAGCACAAGCGCTGCATGTTCTCGTGCCCGTTTTGTCATTTAGATTGCCCCTTCTTTCAGAAATTTGGCAATCCGCTGTTCGGTATGGTCAACGTGCGCAGCATATGCCTGCATGGTCTTAATCTCATCATCGTTGTTTGCCGTCTGCTTGATATACTCGTCAAACGCAGCACTTAGTTTGCGTCCGCAGTACCAGCGTCGCAGCTCAACAACTTTGCCATTTTCCTTGTTAATGCCAAACTTAACCAGAATGGCTGGGTTGTAGCTATCACTAGTGATGTAATAGCTATCGTCAATCTTGATTTTCATCTTCTTGCCCCTCTATGATGTCGACAATCTGTTCTGGTGCAATCGCAATCAGTTCGCCGTAAATTCCATCTGCTCTATATAGCGTTCCGTTTCGCCGTGCATAATTGATCTTTGCACACTCGTTCCGAAAAACACCATTGATATAGTATTTCGAATAACTATTCGTGGTTTGCCTTGCGGTCAAAACCAACTGCTTTGGCTGTTCGTTGTTTTCAGTCCCTTTGTAGCTTGATACCATGCTTTAATCCTCCTCGACTTCTTCCGCAGCTCGCCATAAATCCATAGGGTTCAAGTTGGCACATAAATCACTATTTGCGATTTCGCTGATTTCACCAGCCGTGAATGCCACTTTCTGATTGCTCATCTTGGCAATCTTGAGCGATGTTACGCTCCACGTATCTGTGCCTTCCACTCTTGCCAGATACCCATATTCGGTGTTTAGCAGCTTGATATAATACTTCGGCTCTAGTTGTTCATCGAAATAATCGTACAGTTGGCTGTTAATATCACGCAGCACTTCACGATCGGTCTTGTTGCTTCGTTCTGGAGTGAAATCAACCGTGAACCAACCGGGCTTATCGCCTTCATAGATAAACGAGTTTGCGACAAGCTCTTCGCTAATAGCGTCATACAGACGAATTGTAAAGCTGTTTCGTGAGCTTACTTTCCCAACGGTATAGGTATAATGCAGCGTTCCGATTGCTTGCTTGGTGATTTTTGATAGTTCCTCTTTAGTCAACATTTGTCATACTCCTAACTTCGATTTCGATTTTTGGTTGCTCCATATATCGTTTTTCGGCAACCATTTTTACAATTGCGTTATCATCTACCCATAAAACGCCCGTGAGTGCGTCTAAGGTGCTTTTAATGTAATTATCCAAGTCCGGCTTTACTGTCGGTCTATGGCGCCCTAACAGCCTTAGTTTGCGTTCTTTTTTGCTTATCGACTTCTGGACAGCTCGGCCAAAGATAACTGTTACTTCCAGTTCGCCATCTAACGGCTTACCGTGATAGTTTTCCTTTGCTAACTTGTGCAGTGAACGTTTGAATTTTGCTGTTTTAGGTGGGTCATACAGCCGAATGCCTTTGCCGAACCTTCTTGCTCGTGGCCTTGCTTGTGCTACCGGTTCAATCGGTAAGATCAGCTTAATCATCAATGGTCTAATGACGTGCCGACACAAGCGAAAATTAAAGCGCTAAAAATAGCAGTTACCGTTGCTTTGACACCTACAATGGCGTTAACCCATAATGCCCAGAAAAAACCGACCGCTGTTGCCAGCATTGCAGCAATCGCTAATGCGTAAAATAACTTTGCTAAAATTTTCAAATTCCTATACCCCCATATCGTGCATTAAGCTTGCGTCTACTTCGTTGTTGCTGTCCCAGTGCCCGGAACTCTTCATGATCTTTACGATTGCCGGGTCAATACGCAGCATGCCATCGCCTTCACAGAACGGGCACTTGCGTTCGATCGTGTCCAGATAGCCTGAACCTTCACACCAAGCGCAACTCTGCTCGGTGTCTAGCAGCATACCGTCTTTCGTTAGTTTCATCATTTTCAGCCCTCCTACCATAATATTTTCAGGTACCGATCATCGCCCATATCGTCGAAGCCGAGCAGCCGATAGCCATACGGGGTGAGCCAATAGCAGTTGTTTTTGTTATCGTAACAATCGCCTGGCAGTGTCTTAAAAGGATTCTCGCCATCAGTTGTAAAGTAGTTGCGCCCAGTTGGTTTGCTGTTGTAATCCAAACCAACTGCATGTTGAGCGCACTTATAATCGTCTACATCAATATGGTTATAAATTTGCTTGGCTTCGTAGCAACTATTAGCATGATATCGGTGCGCGTTGCCACAACTCATGCAAAGCATCGTATAAACCTCTGACTGTTGATAAACTAACCGCATTGTTGGCAATCCACAATCTAAGCAAATGTTAATGTCGTTCTTCAACGTGTACGGAATGTCTAACCATTCATCTTTCAAGTAACGTTTAATGCTAAATGGCACGTTGGCCGGTTTCTTATGTTGTAAAATTCGTTCAGTCAGCATCGCTATTCCCCTTTAAATCATCGATACGCATTTCTAAAACATTCGAATATGCCGACATAGCATCACGCTGCACATTTAGCAGATTCAGCTGCAGGTCGCTAATAGTCTGACTGTCTTCTTGGTCCATAAGAAAGATGACTAGTTTCAACAGCTTTTTGTCGAGCTTGTCTTGTTCTTTTTTCAGTTTCTTGATCAATTCTTTATTTTCCATTTCTAATCTCCTTTAGATCATGCTTGCTCGAACATCTACCATGCCGTTAAACGTCAAGCGATGTTCTGGATTGCGTGTGATTAAGCGACTTAATAATTTTTCGTTATACATCTCTTGTAGCTCGCTCGTTTTGTTGTTCGTGGTAACAATCGTTGTAAACTTGCCAAACCTTGCGTCCGCAACGCTGAACAGTCCTTTTTGCATATCAACGCGGACTTGACTTTCGGTGTCAGTTCTCATACCGCCTTCAGTGCCGAAGTCATCAAGCACCAGCACATCAACCGGTTCGATTTTCAATTGGCGGTTTCCCTGCATTAAATCAAGCAGTTCATACAAGCGATTTTGAGTTGCTTTATCATCGAACCGCCGGTCGTATAGCTCGGCCAACGCGTCCGTTGAAACAAACAGCGCAGTCTTTCCACTTTCGTTACGAATCTTGTCAACCATTGCTAAGGCTAAGCTTGTTTTTCCAGTGCCTGGATCACCGGAAAAATAAACATTCATGCTCTGACCACCTGCAATCATCTTTGCCAACGTCCAGGCGCGATTGCCAATTTCAGCAGCCTGTTTTTTGTCCGCTTGTTTGTCGACTTTCCAATCGTCAAACGTGAACTTAACCGGCTGATTGCCAGTCCACAAGCTCTTTCGATAGACCCGATTAAAGTTGTGCATTGCGTTCTCTTTACGCCACTCGTCATGCAACGGCTCTGCCTTCTTTTTCAGATAGTCAACCGCTGCTTGCTTGTCTGTCAGATCAACGTCTGGCAGTTCCCAACCTTCTTTAGCGAATATTTTCTTCAAGCTCTTAACGCCTTCTTTGGCGCTGTCTTTTACGTTTAGCATGTTTCACCTCCTACCAGAATTCATTTTCCATTTGGTATCTCGTATATCCGTTAGGGTCTGGCTGACCAGTCATCGGGTTAATCTTTTCGGTGTAGTAAGGATCGTTCTTGTTCTGGTCAGGAACTCCCTTAACTTTTTCGTTAAGGTAGTCTTCAAACTTTGTGCCAAACAGCGTTAACGGTCGTAGATATTTGTTCATCTTGCCGTCTTTCAGCCAAGTAGCAGTCTTCTTATCGATAACCGTTTTAAAGTCATCAACGGTGAATCCTTCTTTAAGCCTTGCTTGAACTAGCTGCTTGGTCTTTGGTGTAGTTGCTTTATAGTGGCTATCTGTTTTTTCGTTTAGATAGCCAACGATTGTTTTAGTCTTTTCAGCTACACCGTCAGGCTCTGCCTGACTATATATATCTGTACTATTAACTGTATTATTAATACTTGTACTATTCTCTTTAACGTTTTCTAAATACCCTTGTTTAGGATTCTTAATAGGCTGTTTAGGAAATTTAATACCCCTATTTAGCTGGCTAACTACCCTTATGACTCGTTGCTTGATTTGTTTTCCTTCTCGTTGATACTTGACTGTGATATATCCTTTATCTTTGAGTTGGTTAACCAGCTGTGATATGCGGCCTTTGCTCAGACCAAAAAAGTTAGAAAGATAAGCGTTTGAAGCGAAGCAGCCTTTTTCGTTATCTAAGCTCTTTATTTCAGTTAGTAGTACAACTTCCATAATGCTTAAGTTTTCATCTAGCCAAAATTCGGCGGGAATCCAAACACCTTCAAACTTTCGATCTTGTTTAACGATTTTTCGTTCCGTCATGATAAACTCCCTTCATGCCGATTCGTTTCAGTGTTTCGGCGTTAACCTTCACACCTAAGTTAGTTAAGCGATACTTCTTACAAAACATTTGATAACCAATTTGATGGAATTCCGTATGATGCACCCGGCATAAGGCTGATAATCTTGCTTGCGTATGGTCTAACTTGTTACGGTTACGCCCCATGCCGACCTCATCAATGTGGTTGATGTCAGCAGCACGACCGCAGATCAGACAACGCCTTTTTTGAATGCACTTAAATTGGAAATAGCTTTCATCACGTGGCAACAATGGATAGCCATCGTTGATTGGGACTTGATAATCAAAGATGAAATCAATCACCAGGTTTATCAGTTCCGTTGCGTCTGATACCGTGCTAACAGTATCGTTCGCCAAGCTAATCTCTTTACCGGCTGTTTTAATCGTGTATTGAAGGTAAAAGTATTCCTTCAACCATTCAGCCGGTTCACCTGACCAGCGATGAATATCGCTTAACAGTGCGAAAAATAACCGCCGTTGTTTTGGTCTTGCCTTGCGCCTATCTGGGATTTCGTACTGCACCGGTACACCGCTTGTTTTGCCGTACATCGTTTCAATATGCGACAAGTCAGGCGTTTCGTCCGGTGCAATCCACCACCCACCCTGCTCCCAGTAGGCTTTACCGCTCCGCAGCATTAGAACGGAACATCATCGGCGCTATCGTCAAACGGCAAAGCGCTGTCGAAAGGCTGTTGGTAGTTATCGTTCTGGTAGCCGTTTGTTTGTTGATAACCGCCTTGTTGGCTTTGATCGTTGTTCTTCTTGGAATCAAGAAAAGTTATGTTCTCGGCTACTACTTCTGTTACATAAACTCGCTGGCCTTGATTGTTCTCGTAATTCCGAGTTTGGATTCGGCCTTCAATGCCGATCAATGAGCCTTTACCGCAGTACTTGCAAAGCAGATCAGCAGTCATGCCCCACGCTTGAATGCCAATAAAATCAGCTTCACGATTGCCGTTTGAATCCTTGAACCGGCGGTCAACTGCTAACGAGAAGTTGACAACGGACGTGCCTTTGTTTGTTTGGTGCTTTTCAAGGCCTTTCGTGATACGGCCCGTGAGTGTTACGCTATTGATCATTATTTCTGTTCCCCGCTTTCTAATAATGCTTTTACCGCGTTTACATATTCTTGCCCGTTATGTTCGCCTTCGCCGAGAGTGCCCTTTACAAGCTCTTCAGCGCGTTTTGAATCACCATTAAGCCGATTAATCAACTCCATCATCAAACGCCTGTATTCGGCTTGCAATTGCGTCATTTGACGTTGCTTTCGGCGCTGCTCTTCATGTTCTTTGTCAGCTTCGTTGATGTCAGCCATTGGCAAGTCTTCACCGGCATAAATGCTTAATCCAAGTCCTGCAAGGGCAAGTGCCTTAACAAGGCAACGTTTTTGCGTTTTGTTGATTTCCTTCATCGTTGGATTGATAACAGCGTTGTTGTTGTTATCCATGACATAAAGGCTTTCCGTATACGGTTCGCCTTCGATTGTGATAGTGCATTCGACCATTGTTCCAGTCATCGTGGTTAGATATGGAACTTCTCGATCAATCAATTCGGCATGCTTAACGACTGTTCGATATTTGGTGTACTCTTGATTGCCATACTTGACCTTGTACGGCTCTTGAACCGTTGTTAATGCCATTTCTTTATACTTGGTAAACTTTGGCGTTGGTGTATCTGGATAAATTGACTTAACAAAGTTCCATGCCCAAGACCAACTGACATAACTAAGCGCTGGGCCTTTCTTCATCTTGATAACTTCAACGTGCTTTGAAACGTCAACCGCAGATAACGTTTCAAATACGGACTTCTTCTTTTCGTCTGCCATTATTTGATAACTCCCTTGTAGTTAGTAGCCAGATAAGCACCTGGCACTTCCTTCCCTTCCTTGATTGCCTTCTTGATTTCAGCCTTAACGGGCTTGCGGTCAACTTTGACCGTTTCTTTCCAATAGTTATCTGGGATCAAGCTTTCATCGCTAAATTCGACTGTTTGCGACTTACGCTTGCTATAAACGTGCTTATCAGTGCGAACTTTCGTTGTTCCTGAGTTAGCAACGATATAACCGATATACTCTTGCAAGCGATCAATACGGGCTTTTGCCTTGTCCCGTTCTTTTTTGATTTCTGTCAGCTTTTCCAGCTCGTGGTTGTAGATAGCTAAATCTTTTTCGGTGTCGTTAATCAGCCAAGCAATGGCGTCTAGCTTGTCGGCCAGTTCAAGCTGCAAGGCGTCGATCGTATCCGTGTAGGATTGCTGATCGATTTCGCCGTCAGCTCGTTTCTGGTCAACGGTTGCGATAGCAGCAATAATTTCAGCTGTGTTCATTCGTTTCCTCCTAATCGTGTTTCGGTTCGTCTTTCAGATAATCGTTGTTTTCGTCAATCAGTGCGTCTTGATAGCCTTCTTCATAGCCTGACTGCCAAGCTTTAATCAGTTCAGCTTTCGTATACGTTTCTTTCATGCTATAATCACCTTGAATTTTGTTTTTTAATCGGCATTACCGGCGATCGGTAGTGCCTTTTTTAGTTGCACTGATCGTTGTTTGTAAAGCGAATAGCACAATCCAGATCAAAGCGACCCAGTTTGCTTTGATAAAGTGATTGGTCATGTAAAAGTACATGAATCCGCCACTTAACAGCGACCAAACCGCAGCCTTAATTGTTCCCATGACGTCCTCCTCCTCGTTTGATACCCGCTTGCTTTTCAAGTGCAGCAACCTTGTTGGTTAGATCTACAAGGCCGATGAACAAGACTGCGACTAGCAGTCCTAATAGAAATACAGCGATAGTCATTTCTAACTCCTCCAGTTAAATTCGCGGTAGTGCTCGTTGACCCAAAGGCTGGCATCGTAGGCGTAGATGATTGTGCTACGTCCAGTGCCTGGAAATGGGTCAACGATAAACCCACCATTCTCAACATATGTTTCTGGGTAACGATCAAAGATTTCACGCTTGACCCATGCCCGGCCTTTACCGCCTAAGCATTTTTTGCGGAACTCGTCAACGTCCCACGTCTTGCCCTTCAACGTTTTTTCAGGGACTAGCCCCAGTTTCTTGATCGATTTCTCGACAGAATTGTCAAGAATCCAGTCATCAATTGTGATTTCCATTTGCTCGCCTCCTATAAACGCAAGATTGATATAATTAGCTCATCTCCTAATGAAAGAAGGTGGACCTATGAACCAAAAAGATATTGACGCTATAATCGATAAGAACATTCAAGAATCAAGCGAATATTGGAACAAAGAAAACTTTGAAAAACGAATTGCTCCATATTTGACAAATGGTTCTATCGATATTCACAGCGCAATGGATTTCATGCAGAAACAATCAGCTGACTACTGCCAACGTTTTGTTCGCAATGTCTTGTCTGATTTGCTAGTTGATTCCGATAAATGATCGATCAACTTATTTGCGTCTAATTTAATGTCGCTGTTTTCAAGACTGATTAACTGCTGCAACAGTTGATTAGTCTTTTTTTGTTCCGCAATAATCGCTTTTAGCCCGTCTGCTAATTTCATGTTTAGTCCTCCGATAAAATGCTATTTGGTTCATAACGTTTTTTGTTTCCGTTGCTGTCGATTGTGTACATTGGAATGCCGTTTTCACGTGCGAATCTTTCAATGACGCTCTCACCTGTTTGGCGTTTGTGCCAATCGCTGATAACGGTCATCGCTTGAACCGCTGCATAGTTAATATCATGGTTTAGATAATTGAGAAGGAATTCGAAACCGCCATTGATTTTTTCGTCCCAACCGATCTCGTCATCAATGTACTTTGACACTGACAAATAATCCTTATATCCCCACTTTTGACCGTCATAGGTCTTTTCAATCGGGAACACTTGATCAAATAAGCGTGGGGTTAATGCCCCGACGGTTTTGTCTAACGCACTTGCCCAAGCTATACGTTGTTTCCAACGCATTTCGTCAACGAAAATCGCCTCTTTTACAAGCCGATATAAAATGACTTGGTTATGAATATCTTGATTGCTTCGCATAATCTGGCCTCCTAGTTAACAAGCGTAACTGCAGTTACACTTGTAAAATCTTCGTTTTGGATAAAGTCCCCAAAGTTCTGTTCAACTGTGTTTATTTGATTGCTGATTCGATAGCTTTTACACCTTTGTCAAAGTAAAGCCACTGTGGCACTTCTTTGTCTGAGCTACGCGACTTGCTGTTAGCCCAACGACCGTATTCGTTTTGCCCAGGCTGTTCAGCTTTTAACCCCAACTGGTTAGCGATACGACCAACTTTGTTAGAAGTGATGCCTAGCTTTTGCCCAATTTGTGTTGCCGTGTACTCTTTGTGTTTCATGACTGGCACTGTCATTTCACCAGTCAACTCTTTAGCAGCATGAGCTAGTAGCGATTGACGGGCTGTTTCTGAACTGGTAGCCATTGCGATTTTGTACATCATGTTGGCTTTACGAGTAGCAGCGTTGTCTTCCATGATTGACAATCGTCGTTGCTGTACCAATGACGGGCTGTTTTTCTTGATTGCTACTCGCATATTGAAGTAGTTGTCTACCAGCTCGTCGTAAATGTCCCACGCTTTATCATCATCGAGCACTTTTAAAAGTTTTGCGTAGCCTCGCTCAGAAAGCAGATAAACGTGCTTTGCGTTGCCCCATTGTGCTTTGGTGAACCCATAGTCAGAAAACATATACTTTGAAAGTATCTGTTTTAAGTCGATTAAATCGATGCCGGTTTTAAAGTGCTTAATGTTGTCGTTGATTAATTGGTTGATCTTAAATAGCGGGCGTTCGTGAATGTTTGCAATATCTCTGGCAAGCATTGACTTTTTGCCTTCCCCAAACCCGCCTTCGATTCCCAAAAATTCAAAACCGGCGATACGTTTTTCACCAATTACTTTGATTTCTGGAACGTTTTCCAGAACTTTTTTTGTGTTGATGTTTTCCATTTAATTACTAAAAAACAGCAAAAAAATATCGCTACCGCTAACGCCTAATGCATTAGCGAGTGCTTTAACGTGGCGAGAATTAGGATTTGAAATACCCCTTTCCCACTTGCTAATAGATTGAGCTTGAACGCCAACCTTTTTGCCAAGTTCTTCTTGGGTCAAGCCTTTGCTTTTTCGCAAGGCCATAAGACTGTTCATGTAATCACCTCTTAACATTTAAGTACAAATACTATTATATACACTTTAGTTGATAAAGCAATACTTTTTTAAACTTTTTTCAACTAAAAAAACTATTCAACGTTATATTACGTTATAATTTAGTTACTAAGGTCGGTATAATGTTATATAGTTTTTTATAATGCGCAAATATGCATATTAGCTTAATTTAGTGATATATAATGATATATAAATTTTATAACCGTTGCACTTTTTGTTGCACAAAAAAACGGCCGTCATAAGACGACCGCTTTATTTTTTACGTGGATCTTTAATGCCAGTTGCAGCTTCCATTCCCGCAGTTGTTACTACTAAGGTTTTTCCGATTACTCTATATGTTCCACTGGGCCATTTTTGAGGGCTTTGACGAATAGAGTTACGCACATACGCAATATTTTTGCCCCAAATCTTAGCAGCATCAGTTGCGCTCATAATGTCTGGGCTGTTTAAATCAATATCCATTTTAAGGTTTCACTCCTAACCATTGTAAAATAATCAAAATGATAATTATTATCGAACATACTAAGACAATAGTGTGTGCTGTTTTTTTAGTCATAGTTGATTAATCCCCTTCCATATTCTAAAATACGGAAATAAGGGTTTGGGTTTCCCCGCGCCCCTATTTCAAAGAGTGTTAAGG
>ERZ791902.330-NODE-330-length-37680-cov-176.973156_pt1 | contig 37680 bp, 30 predicted proteins | sample MGYA00510149_ERZ791902 | MGnify/ENA primary metagenome ERZ791902 (study PRJEB30046, sample SAMN00792060) | human gut metagenome | study: EMG produced TPA metagenomics assembly of the A metagenome-wide association study of gut microbiota in type 2...
ACCAAATAGGTTTGATAGCCAACATTATAACGAAAATGATACACCATCAAACCTATTTGAAGAGGAAATCAGGAAAAGTCAAATAAACGAATATTCCAGATTCCCCAAATGTTTTTGCCCAAAATGTTCCAGATTCCCCAAATGTTTGGTCAAAACAGAGGAAAAATATACAGATTTATCAACATCATTACGTTTGAGCAGCGTTTACATAATTTATGGAATATTCCCTCTATGCAGCCAGAGCCTATGTGAAAGATTTTGGCACGAAAACGCACTTTTTCTCGAAAAAAAGTGAGAAAAAATGCGTTTTCGTGCCATTTTTATTTCTTTACTTACATAGGAATTTTTCAACCATAGTCAACAGTTGTTTCTCTGTAAGATTAGCGATTCCGATACTCTCTATGAGGGAAAACTCATTCTTGTTTTTGCTTATCACAACTTCTTTTCCCTGCCATCAATCTTTGCACACAAATGAAAGTTGCCCTTGTAGGCTTGCTCTACATGTACATCAGACACTTGATGACCATTAATCTCTACAGATAACGTCGGTTTATCATCTTCATACTCACCCCATTCTTTCAGATGAGAAAGGATGGTAGACTCCACTCTGCCTATCCATTTTTCATCCACTGCATATTTTACAGCCACAGTTCTAAATTGCAACAAAGCATTCTTTACATCATTAATCAGGCTTTCTGGCTTTCGAATACCATTATCGAATGCAAATTGCAAGACATCCTCTTTTGAAATATTACGCAGTTTGGACCTGATAAACATACAGTGGTCTTGATTGGGCTGCACTCCACCCATATTGAGGATATAGGTAAGATCATAAGCTGGTGATAACCGCCAATTACCCATCCTATCCATCATGAAGGAGAAGTTTTTGTTGTGATCATCAGTATTGTTTGCCAGCACGTTGAATATCATTCTTCTATAAACCTCTTCACAATCAGCCTCTGGCAAATGGAGCGACCTGCAAACAGAAATAAGTTGCTCATAACTATTTGCCTCAGGATACATAGCCGCCAAAGTTTGAGTATGAAGCTTCTTCCCATCTTTTCTATCAAATCTCTGCGTCATGAAGTGCTTGCTGCCATCAACCGTCAAGAGTTCAGAATGCATCATATTGATGCCAGCCTTGACGGCAAGCTCGTAGTATGTCATTTCTAGTTCGGCAGAGTTGAAATCAGCATTTCCAAACTTCAACAAGTAGTAATCATATCCATCAAGATCCGAGATTTGTCCACTTCTTATCTCACCATCAGCCGAATTGATAGCAATAATAGCCTTAGGCTGCCTGCCACCAGCAGAAGTTCCCACAGTCAAGAGCGACTGCATGGTAAGAGATTCCTCTGGTAAAATCAGAGCCTCCTCTCGTTCAGTAAATATACGTTCAGCAAGTGCAACCAAGGAATTGACATCAATCCTCTCTGATTTCTTACTCCTCTCATACTCTGGGACAAACTCCAAAGCACCCATTCCTCTTCTACCGATAAAAGACAACTTATCAAGAGGAGAAATTTCCGTATTGGAGAGATGATTCTGCTGTCTCCAAAGATCAAACAACTGATTGCCCCAAGAATCAGGCAATGAGTCAGCCAGGAAAGCAGGAAGTTTTTGATAAATTCTCTGTTCCTCTCCCCAAATAGGCATAAGTCCTCTATTGTTGCGTATGGATGCCCATAGAGGAGATATATCAATACCCCTATGCACAAAAGTTGGATTATAAGTGAAGTAGGACATTTGCCTTTTGTCGTCCCACGACAACCTACCAACTTCCTCATCCCACAAGATTACTTTTAAAGTCTTAACCATAAATCATTCGCCAATATCAGTGTCTAATTCTTTGTACCTTTTTATCTCCCTTGGTCATCAAGTAAGGGGATGGTGGCAATTCGGGCATTAAGTTATCAAGCGCATTGATCTGTCCCACCACCTTGAGCAAGAGAATCAATGTAGAAAGCGAAATGTTTCTAGCACATCCATTCTCAAACTTGTGGATAGTAGTCATACCAATGCCTGTCAGTTCAGCCACTTCCTTCTGTGTCAAATTGCATCGCATTCTGTATTCCCTAAAGCGATTTCCCAGCAATCTCACCAGTTCCGGAGTAGAATATTCATACAAATCTTTCATATACTTAACTATCATTTAAGTAAACATTAAGCCATAAAATAGCCATTATATATCATTATAGTGATATTTAAGCGCAAAGATACAAAAAAGAAGTGATACAACCTCAAAAATCACAATTATTTTTTATTTACTGACTCACATTTAACATATTACAAGACAAATGTTACAAAGCAAAAAGGTCGGTCGTGTCTTCACGACACAACCGACCTATCACGACTAACATCATTTCGGTTAATCCTTTATATGATAAAACCTAAACTAATGTTTCTTTATATTAGATGGCGTGAGCCATAAGATAGGCTCACACCACAAATATTACTTAGCATCATTCCAGTACTCTGGAGCACCGAGACCTACAGCGAAGCCTGCGTATGTGTGCTTGCGGAGATAGTTGCTATCCCAAAGACCTGTAGGGCAACCTGCACGCCAACCTGAATCCTTAGGAGAATCAGTAGCACACCACTGAGTGATACCATACTGCTGAGCCAGTGGAATCAGCTCGAAGTACTTCTGGATGATGAATGTATAGAAGCTACGCATCTGCTTGTGCTGCTCCTCAGTCATCTTGTCGAAGGTAACAGAAGTACCTGCCTCATCCTCATAAGCCATATCAAGCTCAGAAATCTTGACGAGCTTACCAGTCTTAGCCATCAACTTAAACATCTCTTCGATGTCGCTCTGAAGCTTAGCCTGCTTAGTTGCATCACCATAGCATGTTACGTGCATCTGTGTACCAATACCATCGATAACAACAGGTTCCTCTGCATTAGGATCTTCCCACAGACCAATCCAGTGGATCAAGCTCTTCAGCTTAGCGTGCTTATCCCAGTAACCTTCCAAGTTGTAGTCATTGATAAAGAGCTTCAACTTAGATGGATCACCATTGTGCTCAGCAAAGCTCTTACGTGCATCTCTAACGGCAGTACGAACATAGTCGATATCACCGAGATAATCCTGCCAGTAGAAGCTATTGGCTACATCAGAAGCAGGAGCATTAGTTGCATGCTGCAACTCATTGAATCCATCAGCACCTTTCTTACCAGAGATTGCCTCGTTCACAACATCCCAAGATGTAACATAACCATCTGTAGTTTCCATCATACCATCAATCCACTTGCCCATTGCATCAGTAAGAAGAGTCTTCTTCTCTTCATCCGTAAGAGGAATGGAATTAGCAGACTTCATGATATAAACCTCATAGTCATCAATATAGAGAGTACCAGCATACAATCCGATATTTAAGAGCAAACGAGAAGCACCATCACCATTACACTTAGCTGTGACATCCACTTCCTTCCAATCCTTAGTAACAGAAATGTTCTGGAAATTACCGCAACCCTTATAACCATCAGGATTCTGGAATGCAGCACTAAATGTGCCAGCAACAGTACCCTTGATCTTCATCTTCAAATGATAAGTTGTACCATTTTCGAATATAAATCCAGGTTCAAAATTAACCTGAGCATTCCACTCTGCGTTTTTAGCTGCATCATTACCAACTTGGCAAACTCCATTCACATTCTCAGGAGTATGATCCATACCCCAACCACCTAGAGACTCCTCTCCTTCAAAATCAAGCTTAGCCACAGTTGAAGGGATTTCCATAACAGGAGTTTCCATGTGTGAAATTGTGATAGACTTCCAATAAATCTTACCAGCAAAGTCTCCATGTTGGAACATAATGCCATTATTTGCCATTTTTGGAGATACAGACAAAACAACTTTCTGATATCCTTTACCTACAGGAATCGTGAATTGTTGCTCATCTCCACCACCCCAATTACCTAACTTAAAGTGGATGTTGGCATCTGATGCGCCTTCAGCCTTACATTCTATGGTCAGTTTATAATCCTTTCCCTCATCCAAAGAGATTCCATTGACCAACCAATATTGGAGTTTATAGAAAGGTTCAATTGGCTCTGGATTAGTAATAACCACTGCCCCATCCTTATTCCACTCAGTTTTTACTGATTCTGGAGAACCTGACCAATCATATTTTGTCAGTGTAGAGCAATCAAGCTGATAATCTGTTTTCTCTACCTTCTGACTAGGGTCTACTTGAATTTCCTTATCTGCAATAAGTTTACTAAGATACTTCTTGTTCTGCTGAGAGTGCCAAGCTAGTGTATGACCATAGATGGTCAAACCAGCATCCTGTGCATTTGTAACGAAATCCTTAACTGTACTAAAGTCAAAGGTTCCATCATTTTTTACACAAGAAGCATACTTCATGGCGTTGCCTGCTGTCATCTCCTCAAAGTTGCTACCAGCCAAGCAATATACAAGCTCCTGTTTGTTGAAGTCGGGCGCAGCCAGTGCAATACCCAACTTAAAGTCGGGATTGCACTTGCCAGAAGCCTTCATGTCTTCGACATATTTCTTCAAAGGCTCGTAGTTGTTAAGATACTGATATTCCTTCAAGTTCTTGGTCATATCAGTTCTATACTCCGAGAACTTGTCATCAGCACATGATGACAAAGCCAAGAGAGCTATCAAGCCTAAACCAAAATTAATATTTTTCAATTTCATAATAATCTACCTATTATTAGATGATACTTAATTGATAATTACCGCAGCTTACTTTACGACATACTGAGTATCGAAAGTTACCACACCATTGGTATTACCACGAGTTTGAGCTACAAACTGGTCGGTTGTCTCTACCTTGATAGCACCGAAGTCTACGGTATACTGGAGAGTCAGGATGTCACGATCCTTGTTGCCCCAAGCCAGCTTAGCGCCCTTCTCTACAAACTTACCTGTACCAGTAGCAGTTACGCCCTCTGTCTCGGAAGAAACAGAGCAAGTACCATCGTTAGCAAAGGTAAGCTTCAAGTTGCAAGTATAAGACTTGAGGATATCCTTACCCTCAGCATCCTTGCCCACAACTCTCTTGACTGTGAGAGGATAGATAGCCTCTGTAAGGCTCTTGGTAGTAATCTGGCAAACCTCGTCCTTCTCAATAGTTGCACCCTCACGCTTCTCCTCAGTGGTCTGACCATTCTCAGTAATCTTGTCTGTACCACGGCGCAGATAGAATCCAGCCCAAGGGTTCATATACTTCACACAGTAGAGTACATAGTTCTTAGGCAATGTCTTCCACGCATCGCTATTGGTCAGCGCAGGAGTTTCACCCTCCTGGAAAGGAGTACCCGTCAAGATCTTGCCAGCACCCTTCTGATCTTTGATGATCAGAGGGATAACATAAGTATTCTTTACAGAGGCAGGATCAGCGAAGAAAGCATCGTTGAGCTTCACCTGTAATCTACCCTGCAAGTTGCCACCATAAGAGATGGTGTTACCTGCCAAGGTGTAATACTCTGCAGGCATAGGCTTTACAGGAGATACGCCATCAGAGAAATAGAGGTTGTCGCAAAGCGAATTATCTACAGCCACATCCAGTGTGATGTCCTTACCATTGTAAGCACCACCCATGGTAGACACGATGTTGATAATATGCTCGTTGTCCTTGGTATTGTCACGAGTCTCGTCATTGCCCAACACCAATACACGCTCCACGTTTTGGTGGGCGAAGTAGACTGATGTGCCACCCTCGTAGTCGTCAAACTCAGGCGTGCCGTTCTCACAAGAGCCAAAAGTCAGAGCCAAGGCTCCGAGTGCAGCCATTGAGAAATATTTATTCATCTTCATAGTTTTCATCATTATAAAATGTTAGTCGTTTGTAATTTTCCATCCTGCATTCTGCTTCAACTGATCCCACTTGAGGATTTCAGTCTGTGGCACAGGACCGTAATACATATAGTCGTCGTATTTTCTTTCCTCTACTGTGATATCCTTGAACTGTGGAATACCAGCCTCTGTAGAAATCTCCACGCCATGAACAGCCTCATTGATAGGAGCCTTCCAGCGGCGGAGGTCATTGAAGCGCTTGTTCTCGAAGCATAGCTCAATACGACGCTCATTGCGAATCAACTCACGCATTTTAGCCTGGTCGTTAGCGCACTCATCAAGATAAGAATCATCTGTGATGCCTGCACGATGACGGATAGCCTTGATCACATCGTATGCAGAATAAGCATGTGTGCCATTGCCCTTAGGTCCCCAAGCCTCATTGGCTGCCTCAGCATAATCCAAGAAAATCTCGGTATAGCGGATATACACTGGATAGTGATACTGTGCGTTCTTGGCATTTGGATTAGGATTACAATCCTCACGAAGAAGCTTCTTCATATAGTAACCAGTACGTGTAGAGTTACCGATCTTATTCAGTCCATTGTCATTGTTGGCAGTGGTGATGTCGGTATTGATGATTGCACTCTTATACTTGCAGCCATTATAGATAATGTAGAGATCCAAGCGTGGATCACGATTACTATAAGGATCCAAGTCATCATACTCACTGCGCTCATCTGTGATAGGATAACCATTGGCAGCAGGGAAAGCATCCACCAAGTTCTGGGTAGGATTGATACGTCCCTTACCATAGAGAGATGGAGGGAAGTTATCAGCCTCCTGGTTCAAACCGAGGTCCCAATCATCTGCACCATTGGTCTTATTGCCACGCCAGATAATCTCCTTAGGGCATGCACCAGACTGCAAATTATTAATCTCATTAGTCTGAGCATACCAAGAATTACCAGTTTCAGACAAGCCGCTTACACCACCTATCAAATCGAGCAAGCTGGCTGCATCATCAGCAGCACGCTTATAATCCACATTGGTACCAGCTGCAAAAGCAGGACTGGCTGCCAGCAGAGAAACCTGTGCGCGGATAGCCTTGGCGATACGACCGCTCACACGACCACGCATCAGAGAACCCAATACACGGTTATAGTCCTGAAAGTTGCCCACGCCCATAGCAGTGTACTTTTCTGGCACAGGATCTGACTTGGTCAAATCATTGTAATCCAAAGGCAACAACTGCTCAGCCTGATCCAAGTCGCTATAGATTTGATCCAAGCAAGCCTGGAATGTGGAACGTGGCTGGTTGAAATCAGAAGAAGTATCCTCAGGCTTTGTCAAGTTTGGCACACCTAGAAGCTGTCCATCCTCAGTCCAACCACCATGGTTCATCAAGAGATAATACATATTGAGAGCTCTCAAGGCATAAGCCTCACCCTTACGGCTCTCACAGAACATCTGCTGCGCACCCTTGTCCTTAGCCCAATCTACCTTGTCCACCTCCTGAAGGAAGATGTTCAAGTACTGGATGCTAGCACGACAGCCAGTCCACTTGCTCATAGGGTCATTATTGGCTGCCCAAGAACCAGTAGCCATTTTCAGATAGCTGTTAGACAAATCATTGCTTACAGCATCATCGGTTGCCACATCAGTTACACTCTTGGTATTATAAGGAAGCATGGCATAAGCATAGCCGAGAAGTCCCTGAGCATAAGTAGGCTCTTCGTAAATCTCATCCAAGCTACGGTTGTTTTCCTGTGCAGGCTCAAAGAGATCTGAGCAAGACACCAACGAGAGTGACAATGCAGCTAATATAAATAACTTATTAATTTTCATTTCTGTATACATTTAATAATGATTAGAATGTAGCCTTCACACCTATATTATAATAGCGTGTCTGAGGAGCACTACCTATGTTCATCTCCAATACCTCACGGTTCTTAGAGATAGTGAGCAAGTTGGCACCGCTTACATAAGCAGAAAAGCCCTTAACCCAAGTCTTCTGGAAGAGCGTGCTAGGCAGGTCGTATGTAATCTGTACCTTAGCCAAGCGGAAAGCGTCTGTGCTGTACATCCAGAAGTCTGATGTCTGATAGTTGTTGCTACCTGAGAGTGTGGTAAGACGTGGATAAGTAGCAGTCTCCTTGGTTGCCTTAGTCCAGCGATTGCGAACCACAGCTGAGTACTTGCCGTCACCCTTTACCCACCAGTAAGAATTGTTCTTCAAGCCATAAGCACCGAAGTTGCCAGTACCGAGGGCGAAGAATGTGAAGTTCTTCCACTTAGCAGTAAGGTTTACGCCCAATGTGAATGGAGCGCCATACCAACCACCCTTGCCCAGGAATACCTGGTCGTAAGAGTCGATCTTGCCATCACCGTTTACATCCACATACTTCATATCGCCAGGCTTCACTTCACTACCCAAGCGGCTCTGGTCTGGAGAGTTCTTGATTTCTTCCTCACTCTGGAAGAAGCCAGCAAACTTATAACCCCAGATACCATCGAGAGCCTTGCCCTCACGGTTTTGGTAATCCCATGCGTTCATCTCATCACGCTTGGTAGCCTTGGTGTTATAATAAGTACCTGTTACGCCGAGCTGCAAGTCTACATCACCCACCTTCTTATTGAAGTTAGCTGCGAAGTCGAAACCGATGCGGCGATTATTGTTAAAGTTGAGCACAGGCATGAATGAAGCATCAGGATAGCCTGGCTTAAAGTGAGAAGGATAGAACGTTGGAGTAGAAATCAGATAACCCTCCATCGAGTTAACGAAGAAGCTAGCATCCAATGTTACCATCTGCTGCCACAAGGAAGTCTTGAAGTTGACAGAAAGTTCCTTACGCTTGATGAAGTCAAGATCCTTGTTGGCAGAACGCTTAGAGAATGTGTACTTGCCAGCAGAACCATCATACCATCCATAACCATCAGCTGTCTGCCAGTTGGTGTCATAGAGATAGTATCTGTTGCCATTTACTGCCAAGTCAATATCCTCGTTGATGATGCTACCAGATACACTGATCATCATATCGTCTACCACCTTGCTGTTCTTCAAGATGTTCTCGTTCTTGAGTCTCCAACCCAAAGAGAGTGAAGGAGAGAAGCCTACACGATGACCTGGAGCCAACTGTGCAGAGTGGATAGCTGCCAAGCCGAAGTCTGCATAATAGGTCTTGGCGTAATCATAAGATGCATCCAAGGCAAGATTAGCACTTGATGTCTTGTGATACACACCTGACTTAGACTGCTGATAGCCAGAGGCAATCAACATCGCAGAGAGGTTATGTACCTTATTAAATGTATTGGCGTAATTGAACTGAGCAGAGAAGAGCATGGTCTGATTGTCCACACTATTAGCGATGTTCTGTACACCAGACTTCTTATCCTCACCTTCCTTCTTCAAAGCTACGATCATATCCTTGCCGTCGATGTTTGACCATGTTGGGATATAGATGGCATAGCTATTATTGAAAGATGTGGTGTAAGAGGTAGCATAGTCTACTGCGAAACGAGTCTCGAAAGACAAGCCCTGCAACAACTTGTGCAGATTGATGTTAACACCTGTATCAAACTGGAACTGGCGGCTAGTATACTTGCTCTTACCAGCAGCATAGTAATCTGCGAAGATGTTAGAAGAGTTAGCCTGTGTACCAGCCAAGAAGTACTTACCATCCACCAGCTTAGCCACACTCATCAAGTCCCAAGCAGCCTTGGCATTAGGAGCTATCATGTCTGTAGAGATCAATGGGCTAGCATTCTGTGGGAAGTTAGGACGCCAAGTAGCAGCTGCATTCCAATAATCACCAATAGCAGAATGTGAATCATAGAATGTGGCATTGGAGTTGACCCAAGCCTTGATGTCATCTGTGATGTTGACATCTACATTACCACGTACACTGAAACGCTGAGTGTTATTGTTCTTAGCCTCACCAAACTTCAGGAAGTCGCCCTGGCGATAATAGTTGATGTTGCTATAGAAGTGAGCACGCTTACCACCACCACTAATCTCAGCAGTAGCCTCGTAGCGACTATTCATCTTGCGAATATAGTCAGAAGAGTACATATCGAGATTAGGATAACGATATGGGTTGGCACCCAAGCCATGATTGTAAATATCCTCATCAGAGTAGAGAGGAGTCAAACCGTCATTGGCACGAGCCTCGTTGTAGAGAGTCATATACTCAGCAGAGCCCAGATACTCTGGGAATGACTTAGCCACATTGAGACCAGCGTTAGCCTGCACCTCAACCTTCAAGCCATCGTTCTTTCCACGCTTGGTGGTGATGAGCACAGCACCCTTAGCTGCCTTGCTACCATAGAGCACTACAGCCTGTGCGCCCTTGAGGAATGTAATCTGGTCTATCTCGCTAGGCATCACGTTGGTTGCCTCACGAGGCACACCATCTACCAATACCAAGTATCCAGCATTGTCAGCATCCATGCCCCAAAGAGAGTTGCCATTCCAACCACCCACGTAGCCCTGCATGTTGTCAAGGCTATAAGTGTGGTAGTTTTTCTTCATCAATCCCTCTACATCGACTACCGAAACGCCGCCCAAGATGTCACCCTTGGCTACCTTGCGATAAGCCACATTGACCATCTCCTTGTCAGCAGCAACGGTATCGGTTTCGTTCTCAGCAGCAGTTTTGGCATCGGCAGCCATAGGAGCCAATGACACAAGACCTGCCAACAGGAACTTTGAATTATATGATTTGAATTTTGAATTCATACTATCATTCTTATTTTAGTATTACTATATAATGTTATTTTACCAACCAGGATTCTGATTAAGCTCTTGATAGAGATAAACATCCTTGATAGGCAATGGGAACCAATAGTGCTTGGCTGTGAAGTGACGAGTCAAAATCTCTTCCTGGTGGAAGTTAGCCACCTGAGCATCAGCTGGGTCATTATCCTTGTAGAAATCGGCACTCTCCACACGGTCAAACTCATCAGAGTACTTTACATTGTAAGGAGCCTCGGTCAGGAGCAACCAGCGCTGCAAGTCGTTGAAACGGAAGCCCTCGAAAGCAAGTTCCACCTCACGCTCACGGCGAACCTCGTCCATGAACTTATGTGCATCAGCTACATACTCTGGAGCCACATGACCAGCGCCACAACGATCACGAAGGGTATTGATGGCATCCTCAGCAGTCTTGCTAAAGTTAGTAGCCTTGCCAGAAGCACCACCAAACGCAGCACAAGCCTCAGCATACATCAGATAGATGTCAGCCAGACGCATATATGGCAAGTAACAGTGGAATGCTGAACCCCAATCGTAGTCGCGATCCACCTCATTACATGTATGAGGCACCAACTTCTGGATGAAGTAACCTGTACGGCTGCCATTAGCCACTGGACGCATATTGCCACCTGTATACAACTGGCAGTACTGCAAGTTAGCCCACTGACCAGGAGTACCATTCAGATACTTGAAGCCATCAAACACGATGTCGTGATAGAAGCGTGGGTCACGGTTCTTATATGGATGAGTAGGATCGAAACCACCTGCTATGTTAGGAACCAACTTGCCATTCTCTACGATGTAAGCGGGCTCACCATTAGCCATACCGTAAGCAGCTATCAAGTTTGCTGTAGGCTGGTGAATCACATTGTCATGTCCAACCACTTTGTCAACCTTAGGACCAAACACCTTAGAGGTATTCCAGTTAGAGCCGTTGAAGTCTGCAGATGGACCACGGAAGATAGCCTCAATAGATCCAGGCATTTTCCAGTTCTGCTTCTTGGTATAGAAGATATCAGAGAAGCAAGAGTTAGCATCGGCAGAACGCTCATGATTGTAGATGTCCTTATATTTGAACTCAGCCAACCCATACTGTGTCTGGCCCCCCTCAACCAATGTGAGCAACTCACCGAAGACCTCAGCTGCCTTCTTGGCAAACTCCTCATCATAGTCGTATGTCTTGCCATTCTTGCTAGCTCCTACCTGTGCGCCATCCTTCATCAATGGGCTGGCAGCCCAGAGATAAGTCTTGCCCAGATAACCGAGTGCCATGATCTTGTTGATACGAAGGTCGTTCTTGCCCTGTGTGGCAGCACCATCATACTCATTGTCCCAGTTGATAGGCAACAGATCGGCAGCCTTGCGATAATCAGCAGCAGCCTTCTCTGCACACTCCTGATAAGAGAGACGAGGCAAATTGAGCTCTGAATTGAGATCCAAATAGGTATCAATGTATGGCAAACCACCAAAGTACTGCATCAACTCAGTGTGCCACCATGCACGGAAGAAGTAAAGCTGACCAGCAATGAGGTCTTTCTCTGCCTTGCTAGCTACCAACTTATCGAGATTAGCCAAGCCCTGGTTAGCCTTACGAATGCAATACCAAGCATGTGGCCAAAGTGAGTGGTTGAACTTATCTGTAGATGTAGGGTTGCTGCCATCCTTGTAAAGCCAGTTACCAGTGGTCTGCCAAGCACGGAAGTTGCCCAAGTCTACCTGGTGTGTCATACGGCCATCAGCCTCTGGGTTGAAGATTTCATCATCACCCCAGTTCCAAGAAGGACACCAGTTACATTTTTCCTTATCAGGGATACAGTTGTAAATCTCCTCTACGTAACCCTGAAAGTTACGGAAGTTTACAAATGCGTCATTTTCTGAGACTGTAGAATCGGCCTCCTTGTCAAGATAGTCCTGGCAAGAGTTGAGCGAGGTACCGAGAGCCAGCGAGACGCATCCCATCAACAAAAAATTCTTTATCTTATTTTTCATTTGAATGTTCATTTTAATATTACAATGAGAATTTAACACCTAAGTTGAAGCGGCGTACTGTAGGATATGCTCCAAGGAAACCGCCACCACCGAGGTTAGCCTCACGGTCATCAGGCATACGAGTCCAAAGCCAGAGGTTGTTACCATTCAAGTATACCTTGAGGTAGTTCATACCGAGAGCCTTGATCCATCCCTTGGTCCAAGTATAAGCAATCTCTACGTTCTTCAGACGGATGTACGAACCATCATAGAGGAACTGAGTACCATTGCTGTAATCAGACTGGGTAGCACCCCAACGAGGAATGATAGATTCTGGAGAAGACTCTTTCTTGTCCCACCAAGTACCAGTGTCATAAACATTGTCCAACTTATTGCCAAAGCTTGTCAAGGTTACGTCACGAGTTACATTGGTTACACCATAGAACTGAGCGAAAGCAGAGAAGCCCTTATACTCGATACCGATAGTGGCATTGTATGTATTCTGAGGGCTTGAGCTATAACCTACTGGAGCTGAGTCCTTGCTATCTACCACACCATCACCATTGAAGTCTACGATGTAGTAATCGCCTACCAAGCGGTGGTTGTCATTAGACTCATGAGCTGGAGAACCAATCAAGTCATCGATGTCGTTGATAAAGCCACGATCAATGTATGAGCGATACTGACCCATAGAGTAGCCAGCCTCCTTCTGATAGTTAGGAGTGAGCTGAGCGTCATCCTTCAAGAGCACCTTGTTCTTGGCATGGGTCATATTGAAGTTACCCCAGAGGCGGATGCCATTGGCAAATTTCTTGTTGAGCTTCAACTCCAACTCGTAACCACTGGTACGAACCTTACCCTTATTGATAGTAGGAGCTGTAGTACCAAAGTAAGATGGGATGGAGCGGTTATCACCAAAGATCAAAATGTCGTTACGACGGTCGCAGAAGAAATCGAGCGAACCGGTAATCAAACCACCCAAGAAACCATAATCAATACCGAAGTTGGTCTTCTTCACAGTCTCCCACTTCACATCTTTATTACCCAATGTATTCTGGCGATACCATGTGTAGATACTGTTGGTATGGTCAAGATCCATCACTGTGTTGCCTCCGTATGCCCACTGGTTCATGTAGAGCCAACGACGAGAAGAGTCGAATGGATCGCCCAGGTTATCATCACCAATCTCACCGTAAGATGCACGGAACTTCAACATATCAATGATGTGCTTGTCACGAAGATACTTCATGAAGTTTTCCTCAGTGATGGTCCAACCGATGGCTCCAGAATTGAAGAAGGCGAAGCGATTGTCCTTGCTAAACTTTTCTGATCCGTTGTAAGCACCGTTATACTCGATGTTGTAACGACCAGCATAGCTATAAGTAGCACGGAATGCCCAGTCCTCACGGTAAGTAGGCATCACACTACCACGTGCATTCTCCTGACGAGAGAACAAGCCCATGGCTGTAACATCATGCTGTCCGAACTTGCGAGCCCAGTTGAGCTGCAACTGATAGTAAAGATTGCGAACAGTCTGGTTGTTATCAACCGAACCACCTGAAGTACTCCAGTTAACGCCCTGTTTCCAGTCGAACTTATTGTTTGACTCATATATCTGGCCATATGTTATATTGCCAGTCTCCGGATCAACATACTTGGTCTGAGCTGTATTGTTCAAGTCATTGATACCACGGCTCGTCTCAACAAACACGTTGTCCCAAGAAACGGTACCACGCAAGTTCAAGCCCTTGGTGATGAAGTCGAGTTTCTGCTCCAAGGTAAAGTCGGTATTGATACGAGTAGTAGTAGCCTGCGCTGTACCACCGATGGCGAGGTTCTGAGCAGAGTTACTTACGTTAGACGCATTTGGATAATAACCCCAAGAGCCATCGCTATACTGAGGCAAGAATACATCTGGAGCGATGTTATAAGCACCAGCCCACTGCTGTCCTATCTGCCACTCGCTATTGCTCATGTTGCTCCAAGGAGCCTTGCGCACACCATTAGAACCAGATACATTTACCTTTAATGTAGTAGTTCTAGTGATAGAGAAGTCCAAGTTACTGCGCACATTGATACGGTTGTATCCATAGCCAGAGTTATAGTTACGTCCGTTATCATACTCACGGAAGAGGTCACCCTCGTGTACAAAGTCGGCAGAAGCAAAATACTTCACGAAGCTTGTACCACCGCTCACATTGACATTGGCATTATATGACATGGCGCTCTTCTTGAAGAGGGCATCCTGCCAATCCACGTTAGCATAACGCTCGCGCTGCTCTTGTGTGGTCTGGTTACGATAGTTCTCAATAAATGATTGAGGACGGATGTAAGACCAAGATTCAGGAGAAACACCCAACTCATGCTCCACTGCCCTGTTGCGGAACATCAAGGCATCGTATGAATCATACTTGTTAGGCAACTTAGAAGGAGCCTTCAATGTAGCGTTGAAGCCTACATCAATCTTAGCCTTGCCTTCCTTACCACGCTTGGTAGTAATCAAGATGACACCATTGGCACCCTTCACACCATAAACGGCAGTGGCAGATGCATCCTTCAATACGGAGATGCTCTCTACAGAACCAATGTCTACACTACTCATAGGACGCTCGATACCATCGACCAGGACGAGAGGGTCACTGTTGTTCCAAGAACTAGCACCACGAATGATGATCTGTGGCTCCTCCTCACCAGGCATACCATTGCCCTGAACAGTTACCACACCAGGAAGGTTACCAGTTAAGGCAGCACCAATGTCGCTGACACCGGCAGCACGTTCCAGCACCTCACCTGTGGTCTGTGCAATAGAACCTACGACAGATGCCTTCTTCTGCTGACCATAACCTACGACTACGACTTCGCCGATAGCGTTGTCATCTTCCAATGAGAGTTTGAACTCTCTCTTCTTACCGATTTTCACTTCCTTGGTCTTCATACCTACGTAGGTAAATACGAGAGAAGAGTTTTCAGAAGGCACATCGATGCTGAAGTTACCGTCAAAGTCGGTGACCGTACCGACGCTGGCATTACCTTTTACTTTTACAGTGGCACCTATCAGAGGTTCACCTGTACCGTCAACAAGATTACCCTTGACATGGATTTTCTGGGCTTGAACATTCAAGCTGCAGAAAGCCCCCATCAAGCATAAGGCTGCTGTCCGTTTCATTGTTAACACTTGTTCAATCATGTTCTATTCATTTTTGATTTATGCTTTAAAATTTAGGCGTGCACTAAAATTGTTTATTCACGGCTGCAAAGGTATGGATTTCTTTCGAAACTCACTTTGCGTGGTGTAACAGAAAGTTTATCATTTTAGAAAAACCTTGCGAGAACGTATTTTTCCATTACTTAACAGTTGTTTTATTATATAAACACCAGCAGTTGGCTTTTCCACCTCTTTTCCTTCTATATTATAATATAAGGTGGAAACCACGTCTGCCTGGGTTTCTAATTGTTTAATTCCTGTTGTATTTTGTTTCAAATACCATTCCTTGTACCAGTTGAAGCAAGCATAGGAGCAGCACTCCTCAAAGAGATCATGTTTCTTGGCATTTTGCAAACCAGGCTGTACCTTTCCCGTCTTCAGATACTCATCAATGTCGTAATACTCTTGTGGATGAGTGATGGTCATGCCGATATTGCCAAAATGGTCATGCACTGCCTTCCATGCCATACCCCACTTCGAGGTAGAACCAGTTGCCCAAGTGCCGAAATTCGGAGCCACCCATTGGTTCCACTCATTGTAGTGTCCTTCGTTAGCTCTATCAGGATCATTAGGACTCCAATCTATCTCCGTTACCATGATAGGCTTGCTTGTTACCATAGGCACCTGCGCCTGGAAGTTCTTGATAAAGGTATTGTGATCACAGTTCTTATCTGTCATGTTGCCATACCAGCCGGAATAGACATGCACGGAATAAGAGAAGTTGTTCTCACTATCGGTGATAGGATACTTGGCATAACCCGTATATTGGCTCTGATAACCCGAACCTGGCACCCAAATGATACCCTTGAAACCTGTGCTTCGTATCTCATCTACTATCGGCTGGAAGAAATCATGGAGGGCTTTATCGGAGTTGGTACCATCGGCAAGCTGCACATGCACTGGCTCATTGGCTAGCTCGATGCTCACCTGTCCTGCATATTTCTTAATGATTGAATTGGAAGCAAAGAGATTCCACACCTTCTTCAGATAAGCCTGATATTCATCTCCCACCTTGATATTCTGTGGACAAACGCCAGGAGGACGAACGATGACATAGAGACCATGAGCCAAGGCTTTCTGTACTAATTTGACATAGAGTCTGCTCAAGAAATTCTTATAGCGTTTCTCACTAAAATACTGGATGTTGTTTTCTTGGGTTCCTGCTGGCGCATTATAGTTAGTCCAACAAGGATCCATGTGAAGACGGAAAACCGTACAATAAGCACCTTGGCTCTTGTCGGTGATAGCTGTGAACATCTTCTCGAAATAATTCAAGCAAGGAGTCTCATCACCTACTTCATAGCCACCCGTACCCCAACGGTTACCATTGAAATAACGGTTAGGCGTATCCATCACACCATGAAGAACCACAGTTTTACCATTGGCATCCACCAGATTCTTACCCTGCACACGAAGTGCCGGCAGATTATCGGCAGCCAGTCCCGCCATTGACAGCATAGCCATAGCGAGTGATATTAACAATTTCTTTCTGTTCATTGTTATAATTATTTTTAGATTTATCATTATTTGTCAGTCACTTTATTTTTTCATGAAGGATTGCCAGGTTCCAGTTTACAGAAAAGGATGCTGGTCTTTTAAAATAGAATGGCGCGTAATCACTACGCACCATTCCCGAAAACCAATTAATCATGATTCTATATAAAAACCATAATATCAAAATCTTTTAGAAATTCTAAACCTATCTACAAACCTATTATGTATAAACCTAACTAACCTAAATGTTCTGAAATATACTTCTTTAAAAACCGATGCAAAGATACTCCTAATCTTTCATATATACTTTATGATAAGTAACCAATAGTTTTTCTCTTGTACCACATGTAACATCATCTTTACTTTATGTAACATTTTAACGTCTTTTTAGTATCTTCCTATAAAAAACATACATTTCCGTGCATGAGTCTCCCATTTATTTTGTACTTTTGCAAACGAATATAAAAAAGCCAAAAGACAATGAAACCAAGAATCATGATGATTTCCATGAAATCAAACCTCAGAACAATGAGATACATCGGTCTTTTACTGATGTTTATCTTCTGTCTCACTGCGCAGAACATGATGGCGCAGCGAGGAAAACTTTTCAATTCAGACAACCAGCTTTCGAGCAACTTTGCCACTCAGGTGTTCCAGGATTCAAATGGTTTCATTTGGATTGCCACCCGTAACGGCTTGAATATCTATGATGGCTATAACTTTACGACCATCAGAAAAACCAAGGAAGACCACAGAGGACTGAGCAGCAATTACATCAACTGTATTACCCAAGATATCCAGGGGCATATTCTGTTGGGTACAAACAACTCTCTCCTTTTATATAATGGAAAGAGTTTTGCCAATATTCCGCTGCTCGACTCCAAGAACCAGCCTTTCAGCACCTATGTAACCCAGGTTTATCGTCTGAAAAACAACGATATTGCCGTAGTTACATCGGGATATGGAATTATGCTCAAGAAAGAAAATGCAGAAGTATGCTATGCTATGAAGGGCGAAGTGGAGAACCTGAAATTCATACATAAGATTCTGGAAGATAAACAGGATAGACTTTGGATTATCCTGGAGAACGGCAAACTATACCGTGCCGACAAGAAAGGGAAACTGACCAAACAGATTCCTGGAGCAGAAACGCTGGAAGCAAAAGATATCAGGCAAGACAACAAGGGCAACATTTATCTTGCTACCAAGAATGATGGTATTTACCTTCTCAAGGCAGGTTCAACCATCTTCACCAAGATAGCCGGCATAGGCAATCTTCCTATTGACAACATCTATATCAGCCGCGACCAGCGCTTGTTTATCGGTTGCGATGGTATGGGTATCTTCGTGTATAATCCTGTAACAGGATTCTTGCAAAATAATCCTCTGTTCAGCCGTGAAGTAAATCTTGCCAAGTGCAAGATTACCAGCATTATAGAAGATTTTACGGGAAACATCTGGGTGAGTATGCTTCAAAAGGGCGTATTCATGCAGTCGCAGGCTCAATGCGATTTCAACTATATGGGCTATCGTTTGGGCAACCGCAACGTGATAGGCGAAAACAGCATCACAAGTCTGTGTGCCAATCAGGGCAATCAGATCTGGGTAGGCACCGACAAGGATGGTCTCTACCTCTTTGACCTAAAAACCGGTAGTATCAACAGCCATTTATTAAGCAACACCACGGTACTGACACTCTGCAAAGACCATAAGGACAGAACATGGGTAGGAACCTATACTGACGGTATGGGATTTATAGATGCGGGGGGTCTTTCCATCCATTCAGCCTTGGCATTGGCAACCAGACGGGCATCTTCGATATCCATGAAGACCCACAGGGCAATATATGGTTTGCTACCATGGGCAAAGGACTTTTCCGCCTTTCTCCAGATGGAAGCATCAAGCAATGGAAAAAACAAGAAGGTGCCGACAACAACCCGAAAAAGAATAGCATTCCTAATGATTACCTCGTGAAACTTAGCATCTCAAAAGATGGTAAGCGGGTTTTCGTAGCCACTTCTGTGGGTCTGGCTTGCTATGACCAGCAAAAAAACAGCTGGACTTCCACTTTCGGTGGCGTCAACTGTCTGAACAAGGGCTGTTTCTCACATTGCGTTTATTCTGACAGCAAGAATCGCGTATGGTTTGGCACTGAAGACGGCGCAATCTGCTATGATCCGAAGAAGGGATATGCTCATCCGAAGATTTATAACACAGAACTTGGACTTTCAGACAACAGCGTAGCCAGCATCATAGAAGATTACAAGGGCAGAATCTGGATAGGAACTTCCTGTGGTTTAAACCAGGTAAATACAGAAAAAGGAACTATCAACAAGTACTTCTCGGACAATGGATTACAGAGCAATGAGTTCAGCGATGCAGCAGCCTGCACACTCTGGGGAGGAAAGATGCTGGTGATGGGTGGAACAGGCGGTATCAACTGGTTTGATACGGACAAGGTGAAACAGCATCCTTGGCAGGCAAAAGTTACCATATCAGGACTTCTTGTGGACAACAAACCTGTATACCGGGATATGGAATCGGGCATCTACACCATTACAGATAAAGGGGTATATAACAGCGACAAGTTCTCCTTATCTCATGAAGACAACACCTTCACCATCCAACTGTCTACTCTTACATATAATAATGTAGAGCAAATCAGTTACGCCTACAGCATCAATGGTGAGGATTGGCGAACCATACAGTCTGGCATGAACGAGCTGTCATTCTCACACATGCCAGCAGGCACCTATAAGTTCCGTGTCAAGGCCATCTGCAACGGATACGAAACCCCTGTCAAGGAGTTCTCCATCATCGTTCACCCAGCCTGGTATGCCAGCATCTGGGCAAGACTCTGCTATCTGCTAGCCTTCCTGGGGCTTTGTCTGCTCTATATCAAGCACCGCAAACGCAAGATAGAAGACCAGCTCATATTGCAGCAGCATATCCATGCGGAAGAGATGGGCGAAGCAAAACTGAAGTTCTTCATGAACATCAGCCACGAAATCCGTACCCCATTGACTCTTATCCTCACTCCGCTGTTCACGCTGATTAAGGAAGACAAAGACGCTCACCGACAGGGCATCTACGATATGATGCGCAAGAACTCGGAACGAATCCTGCACCTGATTAACCAGATGATGGACCTGAGAAAGATTGACAAGGGACAGATGGTGATGCACATGAGCAAAACCGATATGGTTGCATTCATTGGCGATGAATACAAACTCTTCTGCCAGCAAGCGGTGGCCAAGAGCATCCAATTCACCTTTGAGCACGAAGATGAAACACTCCCGGTATGGATAGACCGCGACAACTTTGACAAGGTATTGATGAATGTCCTGTCAAACGCCTTCAAGTTTACACCGACAGGCGGCAGAATCCGTATCACCCTCTCCCACTCGCCTCATCATGTCCGCATAGCCATCAAGGATAGCGGCAAGGGCATTCAAGAGGAAAAACTCGAAACGATTTTCCAGCGCTTCTATCAGAGTGCCACCACTTCTAATGACCGGAATGTAGGTACGGGAATCGGTCTCGACCTGACCCGCTCGCTCGTGGAACTGCACTACGGAACCATTACAGCCGCCAACAACAAGACACTTGATGAAGCCGACTGGAAGGAAGGAAGCCAGTTCCTCATCACTCTGCCTCTGGGCAACGAGCATCTGAAACCGGAAGAAATGATAGATGCACCGGAGCCACAGACTGCTGAAGACATCAAGGAACTGGAAGAAAACATGGAGGAAGGAAACGAAGAGAATGCTGCCGATACAGCCAATGACGCCGAAGAAGATTTCAAGAGCAAGGTAAAGAGCACCATCGCTGTGGTAGAAGACGATGAGGCTATACGTAATTTTCTGAAGACCCAACTACAGGAAACCTACAATATCCTTACCTTCTGCAACGGAAAGGAGGCGCTGCCGGAGATTATCAAGCAGAAGCCAAACCTCGTTATCTCAGACATCATGATGCCAGAAATGGACGGAAACACGCTCTGTACCAAGATCAAGAACAATGTGAACACCAACCACATTCCGGTGATTCTGCTCACAGCGATGAGCAGAGAGGAAGACCAGCTGACCGGTTTGCAGTCGGGTGCCGATGCCTATTTGGTGAAGCCGTTCAATATGGACATTCTGCGCCGCACCATCATCAACCTGCTCAACGTGCGCCGTACTTTGAAAAACAAGTTTATGGGCAACGAGAGCCAGAGCGACAGGCAACTCGCGATAGAAAAGCCCCTTTCACCAAAAGACCAGCTGATGGAACAGGTGATGAAGGTTATCAATGATAACATGGATAATGAAGACCTGAGTGTGGATATGATTGCCCGCGAAGTAGGACTGAGCCGTGTGCATCTGCACCGCCGGATGAAGGAACTGACCAACCAGACGCCACATGCCTTCATCCGCAATACCCGTCTGCAGTATGCCGAAAAGTTGCTGAGTCACTCTAATAAGACGATAACAGACATCATGTATGCCTGTGGTTTCTCTAACCCAGCCAGCTTCAGCACCATGTTCAAGAACTTTTATGGCTCTTCGCCTCGCGATTATATGCAGGCACACCGGAAAATCTAGCCTTTTCACTGCAGAAAAGGCCAGATGTTTCCAGAAATAAAGTATTTGTTACAAATAGAGATGTTTATGATACGCCTCGCAAAGTGTTGGTAACATTCTGTGGGGGTATGTTTAAAAGGAAAGCGGTAACTTTGCAGCAGAATTCTGAATACATGTTTCAGCCATGAGTTCAGATACTCATTCTGTAATTTTAAACCCAATAATAAAATGAAGAAAATTGCAATCTTATCGCTTTCCCTGACGCTTGCAGCCGCTGCACAGGCGCAGACAGCTGAGTTTGACTATTTCAAGTATGCGGGAAATGACGCTCGCTTCAATGTTGAAATTGACAAGTCTCACCAGTATTACAACCCGGTACTGGCTGGTTTCTATCCAGACCCATCACTCTGTCGCGTAGGCGACACCTACTATCTGGTAAACTCTTCGTTTACCTTCTTCCCAGGTGTACCTCTCTCAACCAGTAAAGACCTGGTTAACTGGCAGCCAGCTGGTCATGTGCTCACCCGCCAATCACAGGTTCCATTGAAGGGCCAGCACGTATCAGGCGGTATCTTCGCACCAGCCATCAGCTATAACAAGAAGAACAAGACTTTCTATATGATTACCACCAATGTGGGAGCCGGCAACTTCTTTGTAAAATCAAAAGATCCTTCCAAAGGCTGGAGCGAGCCTATCTATCTGAAGAAGATTGACGGCATCGACCCTAGCTTCTTCTTCGATGACAACGGCAAGGGCTACATCGTTCACAACGGTCCGGTAGTTGGCGGTGCCGATTACGAAGGTCAACGCTCTATCCGCTGTTTCGAATTCGACGTGAAGGGCGACAGCATCAAGGGCGACTTCAAGGAGATTCTGCGTGGCGGAACTCATGTAGAGGCACGTCCTATCTGGATTGAGGGTCCTCACCTCTTCAAGAAGGGCAAGTTCTATTATCTGATGTGTGCAGAAGGTGGTACAGGCGGATGGCACAGCGAGGTTATCCTGCGTGCCAAGAATCCGATGGGACCATGGGAGGAATGCCCTAACAACCCTATCCTTACCCAGCGTACCGGTCTCGACCCTAACCGCAAGGACCCAGTATCCAGTGCCGGTCATGCCGATATCGTAGAAGATGGCAAGGGTAACTGGTGGGCTGTATTCCTGGCTTGCCGTCCTTATGAAGAGGATATGTACAACACAGGCCGCGATACTTATCTCCTGCCTGTAACCTGGAAGAATGGATGGCCAGAGATTCTTGCCAAGAATACTCCTATCTCTAGCGTTGGAGAGAAGGCTGGCTTGAAACCTGCAGAAAAGAATGAGTTCTCAGGCAATTTCTCTTATGTGGATAACTTCGAAGTTGATAACAATAAGGCGGGTCTGAAGGAGTTGAATCCACGCTGGATGTTCCTCCGTGACTTCGTTGACTGTTACAAGGTAGAAAACGGCAAATTGAAGTTCAATCTCCTGCCAGGCAATATCTACAAGCGTGAGCCGATGTCTGCCATCTGGGCACGTCAGCAGCACGGCACCTTCACAGCTGAGACAGAAATCAACTTTACTCCTCGCAACGACAAGGATATCGCAGGTTTGGCACTTCTCCAGAAGGAAGACCACAACTTCGTATTGGGTAAGACCATGAAGAAGGGCAAGCTGATGATTACCCTGACCCGTGCCGAGAAGAACAACGTAACTATCGCCTCTGCTCCTATCAAGGGAGGCAAGCTGAAGCTGAAGGTAGAAGGTCATGACAGATATTATGATTTCTATTATGCCGAAGAAGGCGGCAGCTGGCAGCTACTTGCCAAGGGTGTAGATGCCTCTAACCTGAGCACCCAGAAGAGCGGTGGCTTCATCGGTGCCTGCATCGGTCTCTATGCTTCTTCCAACAAGGAATAAGGATTTGAGAAAAGAACAACGTTTTAGGAATAGATAATTCAAGAAAAGGTTGATACCTCGCGTTTTGCCTGGTATCAACCTTCTTCTTTTATTTATTCTTCACAATATCCAATGTCATTTTTCCTACCCAGATGGCGCTCTTGCCGTTCTGGTCGATTGGCACCGGTTTGCCATCAAGATTATTCAGATACTCCAACTGCTTGAAGTAGGTATGGCTATGCCCGCCCAGTATCAGGTCGATGTTGCGGGTAGCAGGAGCTACTTCTGAATCGTCGATGCCATCTATCTTCCAGCCTAGGTGGGAGATACAGATGATGACATCACACTTCTCTTTCTTCTTCAATATCTCTGTCATTTCCTTTGCCTTGGCGATAGGATCGAGATATTTGATACAGCCATAGTTGGCTTCTGTTACCAGACCGGCAAGTTCCGGACACAGTCCGAAAACGCCAATCTTCAGTCCCTTGCGCCTGATAATGGTGTAAGGCTTTACGACATCTGCCAGTTCGGTACCGGTGAAATCATAGTTGGAGCAGACGATAGGAAACTTCGCCATCTTGAAGATGCGCACCATGTTGTCGATTCCGAAATCGAACTCATGGTTTCCGATGGTAGCAGCATCATATTTCATCTCGTTCATCAGTCCTACTTCCACATCTCCCTTGAAGAGAGAGTAATAAGGTGAACCCTGTGAGAAATCGCCACTGTCAAAGAGCAGCAAGTCGGGATTCGCCTTACGCTCCTGCTTGATCATCGCCACCCTACGGAGGAAACCGCCACGATTGGCAGTTGCCGTATCTGCGAGATTCGGATTGATTGGCATTACGCATGAATGCGTATCGTTGGTATGAAGCACTACGAGCTGCTTTACCACCTTTGCCTCTTTCTTAGCTTTAGCCTGAACGGCTGCCGGCTGCATCATGAAGGATGCCAGAGCCAGACCTATATATAATAATAATGTATGTTTCATCAGAATTATCAACTATAAACTATTAACTATTCTACCACGCAGCGGCCTTCAATCTTAGACTCCACCATCTTGCCCTGTGCCTGCATCTCACGGAAATAATTCATGATGATGTAGCGCACATTGTTCTCTTTCTGCTTAGGAGCAAAGACCTCGGTTCCGCTCTTGAAGGCTACGAGCTGGTCATTACCTTCGGCAAGATAATCGAGGGTTGCTACACGATAACTCTTCTCCGGATCAACAGGTTCACCGTTCAGGGTAACGCTCTTCAGCTTGCCCTCCTTGGTGATAACCATTCTTACGGCATGGCTCAAGCCTTCGCCTCCACGATGAGCTATCTGCTGGAAAAGCTCCAGAACCTTATCACCCTTCAGGGTCAGGAAACAGATTTTGTTCTCGAAAGGAGCCATATCGTTCACATCGCCTACAGTAACCTTGCCCTTGGCAAGATTGGAACGGATGCCACCCATATTGTAAACAGCGAAAAGAGGCTGTTCTTCAAACTGCTTGCCACCCCATACCAGGATGTCACAGAGCAAGTTACTGAGTTCGCTCTCCGGACGATGACGGGTCATATCATGAGCAATGTTACCCACAACAGGCCCCATGATACTGTCTACCTTACTCTTATAAGGAGCGATAAACCTGGCAGCCTCAGCATCAGGCTGTGCATCCCATTTCTGATCAACCAATATTCGGGTTCTCTCCACCTTCGCCACCTTGTATTTCTGGGCGAAAGCCGGACTTGCCATCAGCAGCATGACTGCCGAAGCAAGGTAAATCTTGATACTATTTTTTTTCTTCATACTTAATACACTAAATACTTTTAGAGCGCAAAGATACAAAATAAATCGGCGAAATCGGCAAAATCGGCGAGAAAATTCCATTGCAGAAGTAAAGAAAACAAAAAAACAAAGGGAAAAAGTGAAGAAAGTGACTGAAAATTTGCGAGATACAAGAAAAAGTAGTAACTTTGCACCCGCTTTTCGGCGTAACCGCTGTTGTCTGGGCAGAAGTGTTGTCCAAGTCCATGTTGCGTTGGAACGACAAACAATTTTTAATTTTATACAAAAAATGGATTTGATTAAAGTTGCTGAAGAAGCATTTGCAACCGGCAAGAAGTTCCCTGAGTTCAAGGCAGGTGATACTATCACAGTCGCTTACAAAATCGTCGAGGGTACTAAGGAGCGTATCCAGCTCTATCGTGGTGTTGTTATCAAGATCTCTGGTCATGGTGACAAGAAGCGTTTTACAGTTCGCAAGATGTCTGGTACTGTAGGTGTTGAGCGTATCTTCCCTATCGAGTCACCAGCTATCGATTCTATCGAGGTGAACAAGCATGGTAAGGTTCGTCGCGCTAAGTTGTATTACTTGCGTAAGCTTACTGGTAAGAAGGCTCGTATCGCTGAGAAGAAGACTGTAGCTAAGGGTGCAGAATAATTTTTCTTAGGAGACCTAATCAGAAAAAAATAAAGGGAATCCAGTCTCACGACCGGGTTCCCTTTTTTATATCTACAATTTTAACAAAAAACTTCAAACAAATCATGGTTGACAGCTAAACCAACCATGTTCTATTCTTTTATTTTTCGCCCGCATCATAATTCACGAGCCCATCCTCCGTGCCGTGTAAAGCACCTTGGAAATCATCCCAACTCTGGAAACCGGCGAGCAGCGCCAGCTTGTCCAATGTCTGGCGGGAAGGTTTCTCCTTCCCTTTCAATACATCCCACATTTTGTGGAAAACATGTGCCTTGCCAACCTTCTTTTCTATGTGTTCTGCAAGGACTTTCAAATCCTGTTTCATAACAATCCTCTCATATTTACTAACTGGGAGCAAAAGTACAGAAAAAGAATGAAACAGAGTTCATTTTTCCCGACTTTTTTATGTTTTGGGATAAAAAAAATGCTTTATATCATAAAAATGCTGTTTTTTAGGGCTTTTTACGAAACAGAAGTCCAATATCTCAATCATTTTTTGTAACTTTGCGCCAAATTCCAAAATACATTTCTTAGAAGATGAAAGAATTAGCACTTAAGTACGGATGTAATCCAAATCAGAAACCTTCTCGCATCTATATGGATGACGGAAGGGAGCTTCCTATCGAAGTGATCAACGGCCGTCCTGGCTACATCAACTTCCTGGATGCCTTCAATTCCTGGCAATTGGTCAAGGAGCTCAAGGCTGCTACAGGAATGCCTGCTGCCGCTAGTTTCAAACACGTTTCTCCTGCCGGTGCAGCTATCGGCTTGCCTCTGAGCGACACATTGAAGAAGATTTACTTCGTTGATGATGTCAAGTTTGAGCTTTCTCCATTGGCTTGTGCCTATGCTCGTGCGCGTGGCGCTGACCGCATGTGCTCTTATGGCGACTTTGTTGCGCTGAGCGATGTATGCGACGAGGCTACAGCCCTCCTCATCAAGCGTGAGGTGAGCGATGGTGTCATTGCTCCAGGCTACACTCCTGAGGCTATCGAGGTTCTGAAGGAAAAGCGCAAGGGTACCTACTGCGTTATCAAGATTGATCCTGACTATGTGCCAGCTCCTATCGAGCACAAGCAGGTGTTCGGTGTTACCTTTGAACAGGGACGCAACGAGGTGAAGCTCGATGATCCTGCTCTCTTCGAGGATGTTCCTACCAAGAACAAGACTTTCACTCCTGAGGCTAAGCGCGATCTGATTATCTCGCTCATCACCCTGAAGTATACTCAGAGTAACTCTGTATGCTACGTAAAGGATGGTCAGGCTATCGGTATCGGTGCCGGTCAGCAGAGCCGTATCCACTGTACCCGTCTGGCTGGTTCTAAGGCTGATGAGTGGTGGTTGCGCCAGTGTCCTAAGGTGATGAACTTGCCTTTCAAGGAGAAGATCCGTCGTGCCGACCGCGACAATACCATCAATGTTTACATCTCTGATGAGTGGGAGGATGTATTGCAGGACGGCGTTTGGGAGCAGTTCTTTACAGAAAAGCCTGAGCCATTGACCCGCGAGGAGAAGAAGGCTTGGATTGCACAGAACAAGGGTGTATCATTAGGTAGTGATGCTTTCTTCCCATTCGGCGACAATATTGAGCGTGCTCATAAGAGTGGTGTTGAATACATAGCAGAAGCAGGCGGTAGTATCCGTGACGATCATGTTATTGATACCTGCGACAAGTACGGCATCGCTATGGCGTTTACTCACGTTCGCCTCTTCCATCACTAATTTATTATATAATTAAGGTATATGAGTGACATTGACGATATTATCATGGGCGGTATGGTCTTCAAAGGCGGCGGTGGTCCTAAGAAGGATGACGACGACAAGGTGAAGACCAAAGCCAAGAAGAAAAAGTACATAACGGGTGCTCACGGTAGTGGCTCTGCCCGTCAGAAGGCAAAGTATCGCCAGCAGAGAGCCAATCGTAAATCCCAGAAGAAGAAATAATACTTCTCTATCATAAATACATGTTTCGCCCGTGTGCTGTATGATAACAGCGCACGGGCGAACTGTTTTCTGATAGCGGGAGCCATGAATAGAGTACTGGCAAGCGAAAGACAGCATACTGGTATAAGTAAGACAGCCCACTAGCAAGCGTATTGCTAGTGGGCTGTTCTTCTTAAACAGTCACCAAAATCCAAAGGAAAAGCGGTAGAAGTAACGGACATCGAAAAACTCTTCACTCTTCACCTTTCCTTCGGAAACCCCTGTGTTTATCGGGGTTTCAAGGGGTGAAGAGTTTCTCCTGACTCTTCACCCACTCTTCACCACTCTTCACCCGGACAGCCTCAAGAGAGTTTGCGCTTCTTGCACCGGTCCTTTTAGCGGATTACAAATCCGCCGAAACAGAAACTGATTGGAGCCGAAACGGCTAGGGTGAAGAGTGGTGAAGAGTGGGTGAAGAGTGCCCAAACACTCTTCACCCCTCGAAATGCCGATAAACACTAGGGTTTCCGGCCGAAAGGTGAAGAGTGAAGAGTAAAACGGCTATCGGTTCTTTACACTCTTTACGCCTCTGCCCTTCGTTAGATGAAGGGTTACAGGCTTCAATTGATGCTTGCCGTGGTCATAAATGATGGCTGGGTCCAGTCGTCTACCGCCAAAGCTAACCTCGAAATGGAGGTGCTCTGTGGTAGCCCTACCGGTACGGCCCGTCAAACCGATTACCTGACCAGCCTTTACCTTATCGCCCTTCTTCACCTTGTTTCTGCTCTGATGGCTGTAGAGCGTCTCGAAACCATAAGCATGCCTGATACGGATGCAGTTGCCGTAACCATAGAAAGGTCCTGATGCAACAACCGTACCGTCAAATGCAGCCACAATCTCATCATTCGGGCACGTCTTGAGATCCACACCCGAATGGCGGCGCTTGCCACCATAAGGACTGATTACCTTGGCACCCGGCAAAGGATAAGCCCAGGCTGTCTTTTCTATCTTCTCCAAATCAAGCTCGAAAGTATTGGTAATGGTAAACGGATCATGAACCTCATCAGGATCCAGCGTCATTCCTTCGCCTATTCCACCCTTTTTCTTGCCAGATGCCTCCTTGTCAGCCTCAGCATTTCTTCCTACAGAAGAATCCTTGCCACCGATAACCGAAGCGATGACACGGGCACCATGCTTGCGGAACTGCACGGTCTGGCGGCGCAACTTATGCGATTTCAACTCTACGAAAGTTTCCGGATTCAACCTACCGCCATTCACCATGATAGAGAAGTCACAATAAGTTTCACCCTCCTTAGAGCCTACAATGGCAATCGTCTGTCCGGCATCCACATGCTGTCCTACCTTTACCAGGTTCTCGGCATTGTTGGCATAAACGGTTTCCAGACCGCAATCGTGGCGCACCACAATGACATTACCCATTGATTCCGACTTTCTGGAAAGTCGCACATAACCTTCGAGCATCGCCTTGACAGCATCGCCTTTAGAGGTAGAGATACGCAACACATGATTGTTCAGAAGGGTTGCTTTGCCCACAGGAAGCGGGAAGGAATATTCCTTAGCACGGAATATCTCAAAGTCTACATTAAATGCCTGACTCTGGGCAAAGAGACCGGGTGTTGCAATACTCACCTGCTGCTGTTCGGCTGCCGTGAATACATTTTTAGCGGGCATAAAGCTGCTCAGCGAGAACACCATGAGTCCTGCCACAGCCAATAGCCGCAATCCTTTTTTCATTCTTTTCATTATTTACTTTTTCTTTCTGATTTTCAAAATATTCTATAAACTATTAACTATAAACTATTAACTGAAAAACATCCATTTCTCCCTCTCCGTTCTTACAGAAAAGGAAAAATGGATGTTATCTTGAAAACTATCTGATACTTACCTGCTACCAGGCTTTTACTTCAACAAGATGCCTGTATAGATTCTGCCACTCTCTATACCCAGCTTTCTGGCAGAGAAGTACTCATCGCTATGGGCAAAGGTACAGATGCCACAATCCTGGATATTCTCTTCGGCCACACCACAATGCAGAAGAATCTGTCTGTTGCAGAGCGGAAGATTGAGATGCCATTTCAGCGGCTGCACGATATTACCCTCAGCAGCCAGACGCTCACGCTCAGCAGGATCAACCGAGAAGGCGGCATTAGGACGCTGTTCTGCAATCTCTTCCATAGGGAAAGCTGCCTGCTCGAACGCCTCGTAAACTTCATCGCCCACCTCGAAATGGTCGAGCGAAATGCCCGGACCTATCACCGCCTTCAACTTCTTCGGGTCGGTATGATAGGTAAACGCCATCTCCTGAATGGTTTTATGCACGATGCGAGCCAACGTACCACGCCAGCCGGCATGGATGGCAGCCACTGCCTGATGCTCCTCATCATAAAGAAGCACAGGGATGCAATCGGCAGTAGAAACACCGATACATACACCTTTCTGGTCAGTCATCACGGCATCTACACCTTCGAGCACCATCTTGCGGATATTCTCAGGCATGGTGAGAAACTCACCGGCAATATTGCGCACCTCTACTCCATGCACCTGATGGGGCATGATGATATGGGCTGTATCAATACCCAACTCTGTGGCAAGACGCTTGCGGTTTTCAGCCACATGTTCTGCATTGTCACCGCAAAACTCATTGATATTAAATTCGCCATAGTTGCCCTGGCTCACTCCTCCCTTGCGGGTAGTAGAGAAAGCCTTGACACCAGAAGCTACCTGATATTCTTTGATCATAACATTTATTCGTATTCGAAATCATCGAGGTCGTCAACATCCTCGATTTCATCCTCATCAATATATTCTACTACATCCTCGCCCTCTGCAGCCAGTTCCTGCTGGAAGCGAGACATATCCTTGTCACGGTGAACAAGCGTATCTTCGGCAGTAATCTCCTGAAGCTTGTTGCTCTCTGAATTGAGTTCCTTCCAGAGCACATCCTTCAGTTCCTGGATACCCTGTCCGGTAACAGACGAGATGAAGACCACCGGAAGATCGGTAGGCAAGGTTTCCTTGAGCATTTCAATCAGTTCTTCGTCGAGCAGATCGCACTTGGTGATAGCCAGCACGCGATGCTTGTCGAGCATCTCTGGATTGAAGTTCTCCAGTTCGCCCAGCAATACTTCATATTCTTTCTTGATGTCGTCAGTATCGCCCGGAACCATGAAGAGCAGCAGAGAGTTGCGCTCAATATGGCGGAGGAATCGCAAGCCCAAACCTTTTCCTTCGCTCGCGCCCTCGATGATGCCAGGAATATCAGCCATGACAAAACTCTGGTGATCGCGATAATCTACGATACCCAGCGATGGTTCGAGCGTAGTAAACGGATAGTTTGCAATCTTAGGACGGGCACTTGATACGGCACTCAGCAAAGTTGACTTGCCGGCATTAGGGAAACCTACCAGACCTACATCGGCAAGTAGCTTGAGCTCCATGATGATGGTCATCTCCTGCATAGGTTCGCCCGGCTGTGCATAGCGAGGAGCCTGGTTGGTAGAGGTACGGAACTGGAAGTTGCCCAATCCGCCACGACCGCCCTTGAGGAGCAGAACTTCCTGCCCGTCATAAGCCACATCGCATACAAACTTGCCTGTTTCGGCATTATATACCACAGTACCGCAAGGCACATCGATATAAATATCCTTGCCATCGGTTCCATGACACTTATCACGGCCACCATTTCCACCATGCTCGGCAAAGAAGTGGCGCTGATACTTGAGGTGCAGCAACGTCCAGTAGTTATGGTTGCCACGGAGATAGATGCTTCCTCCACGTCCGCCGTCGCCACCGTCAGGACCGCCGTTAGGCTGGTACTTTACGTGGCGCAGGTGCATGGAGCCCTTGCCACCCTTACCAGAGCGGCATTGTATCTTTACGTAGTCTACGAAATTGGATTCAGCCATTTTTATATTGTAATGTTAAATGTTAAGTGTTAAATTATCCCGAAAGGAATATTCCGTGTCAACATCAGGCTAGGTTTTCCCCGAAAGGCGTACGCCCAACTTAACATTTAACACTTAACATTTAACACTTAACATTATATCAATTAGAGGTTGTCGATTACATTGCAAACACGAGCGAAGATCTCATCTACAGTACCGAGACCCTCGATGTGGTGATGAATGCCTTCCTTCTCATACCAGTCGATGAGCGGAGCAGTCTGTGTATGATAAACATTGAGACGCTTCTTGATAGTCTCCTCGTTATCATCAGAACGGCCGCTTTCCTTACCGCGGTTAATCAGGCGAGCCATCAGCTCATCCTCAGGAACAGCCAACTCAATCATCGCAGCAATCTTATGACCACGCTCAGAAAGCATCTTCTTCAGAGCCTCAGCCTGTGGAGTGGTACGTGGGAAACCGTCGAAGATTACACCAGCGTGATCCTTACCGAAGCTATCGTATACACTTGCGAGGATGTCGATCATCAACTCGTCTGGAATCAACTGACCATTGTCGATATAACCCTTAGCTGTCTTACCAAGTTCTGTACCGTTCTTGATTTCGTTACGAAGTACGTCACCTGTAGAAATGTGACCGAGACCATACTTCTCGATCATCTTGTCGCTCTGTGTGCCTTTACCTGCACCTGGAGCGCCGAAAATTACGATATTTTTCATTTTTACCTTAATATATATATAAAATATTTATGTTGTGTCAGAAACTTAACTATATTTATTAACCCACTTCTGCCCCTTTGGAGACAAAAGAACTGCAAAAACAATTCCAAAGAGAACTGTTACAACGCCTAAGAAAAATAATGCATCCATTTTATGTCCTCCTATTTTTATTGTTATACTTTGGGTCAGAAACTTAATTTATACTGTTAAACCATTGCTTTCCTTTGGGAGTCATAACAAATAACAAGAATACTATAGCAGGGATTCCTACCATAGCCAAAATAATGTATGTACCCAAAAAAGGAATACCTAAAAGGCAATTAAATGCCATCAAACTTAAATTTGCCATTATTTCTTCTTTTTATCGTTATCTTTTTTATTCTTCCTAATATAAATACCTGCTATAAACAATATGATTGCTATTAATCCGCTGATAACATACAACATCCAACGAACATCATTGAGATCCTGCATCATCGAAGTAACAAATACAGCAGTCAAGAAGTACTTGGAGACATCCAAGCAATAATCACTAATTTTCTCCCACATGCTTCACCCCCTATTCTTCTACAATCGTGTAGATGTCGCGGAGGTTTCTGCCTTCTTGGTCATAATCCAATCCATATCCTACGATGAAATCGTTAGGGATTTCCATAACAGCATAGTTGATATCCAGGTCAACCTTCAAGTTGCCTGGTTTCACGAGGAGGGAACAAACCTCAACGCTGGCTGGGTTCATCTTCTTCAGGTCTTCAATCATGTGAGCCATGGTGAAACCGGAATCTACGATGTCCTCTACGATAACCACGTGGCGGCCTGCCAAATCCTGGTTCAAACCCATCAGGGTCTTCATGCTGCCCGTAGAGGAGGTACCCTCGTAAGAAGCATACTTCACGAATGAAATCTCGCTTGGCACGGTAATCATTCGCATCAAGTCGGCTGCAAAGATAAATGCGCCGTTCAATACTGCCAGGAAGACAGGTTTCTTGCCTGCATAATCCTTGTTCAGACGGTCTGCTACGACCTGTACTTTCTTCAGAATCTCAGCCTCAGGAATCGATGTCTTGAAGCTCTTATCCTTGATCTTTACTATGCTCATAGTCTGTTCTATAATAATATTTTCTGCAAAATTACGAAAAAAACATGAAACTTCGTGCTTTCATCAACTATTTTTTGTACTTTTGCATGAAAATAACCGTTTATCTGCATGAGTTGACAAATTATCACGACAGTTCGCGCAGATAATACTAAGATTATCAGATAATATGAAGATTTTCACAAGCGCTCAGATTCATGAGTTAGATAAATATACCATTGAGCACGAACCTATCAGTTCGCTCAACCTGATGGAACGTGCAGCCAAAGCGCTGACACGTGCCATAGAAGAGGAATGGTCTAACCGCACTCCAGTGGTCGTTTTCGCCGGTCCGGGAAATAACGGCGGCGATGCGCTTGCTGTGGCGAGAATGCTCAGCGAGGATGGATATGATGTAAGTGTATACCTCTTTAATGTGCAGAATAAACTGTCGGCAGACTGTCTTGCCAACAGGAAGCGTCTGCTGGATGCAAAGAGAGTGAAATTTACTGAGATTACCACCAATCTGGACCCTCCTAAGCTCAATGCAGAAACGCTGGTGGTGGACGGACTCTTTGGAAGCGGACTCAACAAACCATTGGCTGGCGGATTCGCCGCGATGGTGAAATATATCAACCAGAGTCCTGCCAAGGTAGTAAGCATAGATATCCCTTCGGGACTGATGACCGAGGACAATTCCTATAATATCCATGCCAACATCATCCGTGCCACTCTGACCCTTACCCTGCAGCAGAAGAAACTGTCGATGCTGATGGCGGATAACCAGCAGTACCTGGGCAGACTGCGCGTGCTCGACATCCGACTTTCCCAGGAATTCATCCAGAATACGGAGTGCCGGTGCCGCATACTCGAAGAGAACGACATCCGTCCGCTCCTGAAATCGCGCAGCGACTTTGCTCATAAAGGCAGCATGGGTAATGCGCTGCTCATAGCGGGAAGTTACGGCATGAGCGGCGCTTCGGTATTAGCCACCAAGGCTTGTCTGAGAACAGGTGCGGGCAAGGTAACAGCCCATACCCCAAAACGGAATTATGAAATCATGCAGATTTCGGTACCTGAAGCGGTACTGCAGATGGATGCTGAAGAAACCATATTCAGCGAACCGGTAGATACAGAGATGTTCGATGCGCTGGGCGTAGGTCCTGGATTGGGACAGAACGAGACAACAGCCATCGCCCTCATCGCCCAACTGCGCCGTGCTACCTGTCCGCTCGTCATTGATGCCGATGCGCTCAATATTCTTTCCAGCCACAGGGCGTGGATGCAGCAGTTGCCAAAGAATATCATCATGACACCTCATCCGAAGGAGTTCGACCGGCTTGCCGGCAATGCGAGCAGCAGCTGTACCGAAAGACTGATGAAGGCAAGCGAACTGGCTGAACGACTCCAGGCATACATTATATTAAAGGGACATTATTCTGCACTCTGCCACCCCGACGGAAAGATTGATTTCTGCAGTACGGGCAACAGCGGTATGGCTACAGCAGGCAGCGGTGATGTACTGACAGGTATCATCACCGGTCTTCTGGCAAGAGGATACAAACAGGAAGATGCCTGTCGACTGGGTATGCATCTTCATGGTCTGGCTGGCGATCTTGCTGCTAAAGATCTGGGCAAAGAGAGCCTCATCGCCAGCGACATTATCCAGTATCTTCCGAAAGCATTTCTCAGATTGGAAGAATAATGAGCAAGAAATAAGAATATCCATAAAAGTCAGGAGTTCTCGGCTTCTGACTTTTTTACTTGTTTCTGCGCATCATAGAACCTTACTTCCAAGGTTCTCCTCAAATCATCGCGACGGTCCATATTCAACTTTTTGCGAATATGGCAACGCTGGCTGGTGATATTTGATTCACTCTTATTGAGTTCTGCACAATTTTCCTTTAAAGTATGCCCCTGGAGAATCAGCTTGCATATTTCCTTTTCGCTGAACGTAAGCCCATCACAAACCTGATCCCATGCCACTCTATTCAATTCTTCATTAAACAGATGTTCAGAAGCATGGGTAATAATCTTCTGCCGGACATCAGGAGTCAGACGCTTCATCAGGCTTTCTGCTGCTTCCGGTTGATTATCCTTCAAATCGGCAAGCATATTCAACGCCTTGTTTTCAACCCGAGCCATCCGTTTCGGCTGGCGTAACCCCTTGGTTACAATACTCATATTATATACTGCCACATAAACCAGCATCATGAAACCCAGGAAAATAGTCTTCAGACTGAACAGAACTGACATAAGCGGAATGCTGAACAGGTATATCAGCAACATCGGTATCATACCCACCGTGATGATGGTACAAGTCTTATACAAAGCTTGGCTTAACGCTGTAATAGCCAGGATAAAGACGACAAACAGGTTGCTGATAACGCTCAAATTATCATTAGCCAAACCGAAATTGATGCAAAATACGCTATCAAGAGCCAGTTTGGCGAACATCAGAAGGTAAAGAGAAGAAATACCTTTCACGAAAGCAATCTTCCGTTTCCAGACCAGAAACTGCAGGAGGCAGAACACGAATGTATGCAAACAGCAAAGGCTTAAACCATAAGATTCTTTCATCACCAGAAAGAGCATAATATGATAAGGTATGATGATCAGCTCGCTTATCGTCAGAAGTAGAAAGGCGATAATGCGTCGGCGGTCTACCACACCACAATATAGAGGGCATAAATGATGCTCTACCCTCACAATCAGGTTTACCATGTCATTCTTCAGTTTCATTTCGTTTTGGTTATTTTCTTAAATCTTACTTATACTTTCGTAAGTCAAACGGCTCTTTTTCTAGGAAATTGCCATTTTTAAGGGAATTATTGATTTCGGCTGCAAAAATACAAATTATATCAGAAAAACTTGTACAAATATCAGAAAATCGTGCAACTTTAACGATTTTAAGCATAAATCATGCGTACTATTTTTATATAAAAAACCTTGCCACTTTCAATTTTATTTTGTAATTTTGCACCCGTTAGTAATATCATTAATTCCAATATAAAGATGATGGCAAGATTCATATTCCTCAGTTTCTTCATGCTGGTTGGAGCCTTAGCCCCAACCAAGGCTCAGAACAGTTTCCCATACCCTGCTCTGCCAGACAGTCTGCGAAGCGTAGAGCAACGTGCTGCATACCTGAGCGAGCACTATTGGGACAACTTCAACTTTTCCGACACCCTGGAACTGGCAAACAAGGAGATGGCAGAACAGGGCTTTGTCAACTTCATCGATATTCTGGCACGTTTCGACCAGGAAATAGCCCAGAAGGGGATTGCTGCCTTTACCGCCAAAGCTTACCAGCAGAAGACATCCAAAGAGAAGTTTGAAAGCCTCATCGAGCATTATTATGAGAATCCTGAGTCGCCCATGCACAACGACAGGGTATATGCCCTATTTCTGGAAGACATGGCTAAATCGCCATACTTCGATGAAACCGAGAAAGAAAGAATAGGATTTAAACTGAAACAGGCGAGAAAGAACTTGCCTGGCACACAGGCTACCAATATCAGTTTTATGCTGGAAGACGGCAAGCCTCATCAGTTGAGCGATTACCGGGAAAAGAAGGTTATCTTATATTTCTACGATCCTGACTGCGAGAACTGCCACAAGATATCTGCATGGCTCGACAAACAGACAATACCAGACGGCATCAGTCTGCTCCGCATCGTAGCAGATAACCGATTGAGCACGATTTACGGGCTCAAAGCCATGCCAACCATTTACCTGTTGGATAAAGAGAATAAGGTGATATTAAAAGACTGTACACCTGAACAGCTCATGGAAACGCTAAGGGGAAATGAAAACAACAGATAGTATAATCTCGAAAAAAAGATAAAACAAAAGCGGGAACCCTTTCGGATTCCCGCTCATATCTTGTGTTGTAAAATCTCGAAGATTAGTCGAGGTTAGCCAACTTGTTGTCAGAATGAAG
>ERZ791902.338-NODE-338-length-37281-cov-11.413689_pt1 | contig 37281 bp, 63 predicted proteins | sample MGYA00510149_ERZ791902 | MGnify/ENA primary metagenome ERZ791902 (study PRJEB30046, sample SAMN00792060) | human gut metagenome | study: EMG produced TPA metagenomics assembly of the A metagenome-wide association study of gut microbiota in type 2...
GCGGAGCATCCTCTAACACAGGGTACCGCGGAGCATCCTCTAACACAGGGGACTACGGAGCATCCTCTAACACAGGGGGCCGCGGAGCATCCTCTAACACAGGGTACCGCGGAGCATCCTCTAACACAGGGGACTACGGAGCATCCTCTAACACAGGGGACTACGGAGCATCCTCTAACACAGGTAACTACGGAGCATCCTCTAACACAGGGGGCCGCGGAGCATCCTCTAACACAGGGGGCCGCGGAGCATCCTCTAACACAGGGGACTACGGAGCATCCTCTAACACAGGTAACTGCGGAGCATCCTCTAACACAGGGTACCGCGGAGCATCCTCTAACACAGGGGACTACGGAGCATCCTCTAACACAGGGGGCCGCGGAGCATCCTCTAACACAGGGTACCGCGGAGCATCCTCTAACACAGGGGACTACGGAGCATCCTCTAACACAGGTAACTGCGGAGCATCCTCTAACACAGGGTACCGCGGTACTTGCGAAGCTAATCATCCTAATAGTGTTGCTGCGGCTTGGGGTCCTGAATCAAAAGCAAAAGGCGTGATCGGAGCAACACTTGTATTCGCGGAATGGTATCGATTATCCGATAAGTACTGGAAAGAAGACGCTTGGGAGTTTAGGGGATCTATGATGGTGCGTGTTGACGGAAAAAACATTAAAGAAGACACATGGTACTGGATGAAAGGTGGAAAGATTGTGGAGGCAAAGGATGAATAGACCGAAGCTTAATAAAGCACATAAACTAGATCTGATCGCACAACATGATAGCGAAGCAATGAACAGACCGGATCAGAAAGCAATGGAAAGATTCAGAAGTCCGGCATATAGCACGTTGGGATATCTGAAAAAGAAGAAAGTAGATGTAAAGGAGAATATAAGTGGATAGGCAGGAACGAGAAAAAAAGGAAGAGTATCTCAATCAATATAGGGATAATGTCAGATACATACATAGACTGACAGAAGAGATAGCAGAGCTGAGAGAACTAAAGATGTCAGCATCTGCCGTAGCTAACGACGGAATGCCGAGAGGTGGAGACCAGAGAGACTTGTCTGATTATATGGTACGAATTGACTCGATGATACAAGATCGCGAAAACGAATTTAGAAAGCGCGTGATGCTTTTTGATGACATCTTAAAAAAAATAAAAAGCCTTAAAAACCAAAATGAGGATGATGTAATGTTTTATAAATACATCAGGAGGAAGAATTTTGCAGAGATTGCAGAGAAAATGAATTATTCAGAGAGACATACAAGAAGAATTCACAATAAGGCACTAGAACATCTTAGGATACCGGAGGAGGATGAAAATGAGAAGCCGGAAAAGCATACCCAAATCAGTTAGACTATTGGTATATGAGAAATGCAATTGCCGGTGCGCCTATTGTGGTTGCGAACTGGAATATAAGGATATGCAAGTTGACCATGTAGAGTCGGTGTATAAGCATGACTATGAAAAACATCATTCCTATAGCAAAACCTTAACAGACGAGGAAATTAACAGTATCGATAACTATATGCCGGCTTGTAGAGCTTGTAACTTCTATAAGGGTACATACAGTTTAGAAACGTTCCGAAGAAATTTGTCAACTATGTTATATGAGAATTTGCGGAAGAATTTCAATTACAAATTGTTGTGTAAATACAGGTTGATAAGAGAAGAGATAAAGCCGGTTGAATTCTATTTTGAAAGGATGGAGAAAGATAGTGAGTAGGATGCGACAAATGGTTGCTACATGCAACCTAATTACTTGGCGTTGCCTAAGGTATTCCAGTTTCCGACAGATGAGGATATAGAGGTATAAGGAGATTTGCTGAATGGAATTTATTGATTGGTTCGCCAATGGAGTTACTGTCAATGTGATAGAAGCAATTGCGAAAAAGATAAGAGAGGAGATCGGACAGGATGGATAGCGTATATGATGACTACTGCTATGAATGCGGAGCGTATGGTGACGATTACAGAGTAGACGAAAACGGGAATTTAGTTAGCAATTGTGCTGACTGCCCATTTAATGAGGATAGGAGCGAAGATGAAGTACTTTAACAACAAACAACAGGCGTATAAGCGGAATAAGGTATTAAACCGCCGTGATGCTGATAACCTTATAGTCGCGTCACACAAGCTGTTTATGATGATCGGGTGTCTGGCACTGAATCAGGCGTTCGACTTCGGCGAAAAGCGTGTGGGGCGGTTTGTGGACAAGTTTCAGGATATTCTGGATTCATATAACAGAGGTTATATCAGCTTGGAAGATATTGAAACAATGCTGAAAGAAGACATAGGAATCGAGGTGGAATAATATGAAGAACAGAGATAAATACGCAGAAGAGTTATTAAACGTAGCGTGCACAGGCAAGAAAATTGCGATTGATAAACGGACAATGCAGATTAGAAGCTGTGCATTGATTCCGTGCGAGCATTGCTTGTTTAATGAATATGACGATTGCAGTAAAAAACTAGCAGAATGGGCTGAATCCGAATACGTTGAACCAGCAAAGATATCGAAGAAAGACAGGGCGTTTCTGGACTATCTTAAAGAAGAATATAAGTTCATCACAAGAGATAAAAATGGTATGTTGTTTGTATATGAAGCACAGCCAAGAAAATTGGAAAAGTATTGGTATTTGTACAATTGTGGTTGTCTAGGCTTGAATCGGTGTTTAAATGTTGATTTTCCGATGGTTAAATGGGAAGATAATGAACCGTGGAAAATTGAGGATTTGAAGAAGTTGGAGGTGTGTGAGAACCATGAGAATTGTTAGTCAGAATGGCAAGTACGATTTACCTTACGAAGAAACAACGTTGCAAATTTTTAATAGTGGGAAAGTAGCTGCATATTCATTGGTCGACCTTTTAAGCAATGATTATATCGAAATAGCAACGTATTCCACGGTGGAGAAAGCAAAAAAGGCTGTGGAAATGTGTAGAGAGAAATATCTTTCAATAATGGAGCCGGATGGTGGATATGATATGACAAGTGGTTGGCATATACAACCTGATTATTTGGTATTGCCGAAAGTATTCCAGTTCCCGAAAGACGAGGAGGTAAAAATATGAGATTAATTGACGCTGATGCATTAATTAGCTTTATAGATCCAGAACATTTAAGGCATTCTGGCGGACTAACCTTTTCGGAGGTTGATGTGATAAACATGTTGAATCATGCGCAGACAGTACTTGGAAAAGAAAGTCATGGAGTCCTCCGCAAAATAGCCAACTATCTGATAAAGGAATATGAAGGTGATGATGACAATGCACCTACGCTGGATATCACAATAAGTGACATGAGAGAAATATGTGGAATGTATCAAGACTTAACCGGTGCGAGAAAACTGTTGGAACAGTGGCAAATGTATGGAAGAGGATGGATTCCATGCAGCGAGAGATTGCCGGAGAAACCAAGAGCCAATTATTACGATGGCTACATTGTGCAGACTAGACACGTTACACAGCCGTTTAGTGCGTATTGGGATGGTATAGAGTGGACAGACGTTGGTGACGATGCAGTGGACGATGTAATAGCCTGGATGCCACTTCCAGAGCCGTACAAAGGAGAATGATTATGCTAATACCAAAAGTAAAAGCAAGCGAATTTAAAAAGTTTGGATTTAAGAGATGCAAAGGGATTCCGAAAGAGTCAGAGTGCTACTATCTTTGTATTGCAAGAGGTTCAAAAATGATATTTGTTAGTGATGTATGTTTTTGTATAAATGATTGGGATGAAAACGACTCAAGAATACATAAAAAAGCTAATTGTAGATACAGAGATCATAGAACAGCATTGGATATAATCTACGAACTGATTAAGGCAGATATGTTGAAAAGTGAATGGGAGTGAAAAGATGAGACTAATTGATGTGTACAAGATTACAAGGGCGAGTGAGAAAAATGCTAGATTTTGGATATTACAATATGGATTGTACGGCAGGTATGAAGGAATTTCCTGATAAATATTTTGATTTGGCAGTTGTGGATCCTCCGTATTTTTCAGGACCGGAACGGAGAAAGTTCTATGGTCGGAAAATAAGTCCGATTGGCGTACAAAGGATTTATCACCAATCAAAAGAATGGGAAGTGCCGGGCAAAGAATATTTCGAAGAACTGTTTAGAGTATCGAAAAATCAAATTATATGGGGATGCAATTATTTTGAGTACATATTTCCGGCTGGCCGTATTGTGTGGGATAAGTGCAATGGGAAAAGCAGTTTTTCAGATTGTGAAATAGCCTATTGCAGCATGCATGACAGCGTCAGACTTATTCGATATATGTGGAACGGGATGATGCAGGGGAAAAGCATCGAAGAAGGACACATCCAGCAGGGGAATAAAAAATTGAACGAGAAACGCATACATCCCACACAGAAGCCGGTAGCGTTATACGAATGGATTTTTGGAAAGTATGCGAAACCCGGCGATATAATCCTAGATACGCATGTTGGGTCTGCGAGTAGCTTGATAGCTGCTGAAAGAGCTGGACTGCAGTATGTTGGATTTGAAAAAGACGAATATTATTTTGACATATCGAAAAAAAGATTAGAACTGAGGTAGACGATGAACAGAATCAATAGAGCATTAACCATCCTGCTTGCATCCCTGGCGTTAACCGGATGCGCTGAGAAGCAGGAGACGAAAGAGCCGATACCGATCACGGTGGAAAAGCCGGATATCACAAAGACAAAAGAATTCAAGCAGGCTGTATCTCAACGAGTAGATGAGGTGCTGGGCGGCGAAGTCAACCTGACAGTGTACCTGGATACGGCAGAGGATTTTAATTACATCGGAGAACTGGAGATCATCAATGATGGCTCGGACGGAACACGGCCGGTGATATTCATTCATGCGGATCACAGGACGGATGAAAATGAATGGTGGTAAAAAAGATGTCCTTTAATGTCATACATATATGATGTATACTGGCAATGTCGAAAGATAGACAAAACGTTCGTTTTTCTCTCATTTGATGGGAACCTCCTGACTTATCAAGGAAAGGCACTTGGCGCAAGCTGGGTGCTTTTTCTTGTGCACGGAAAAGCGAACGGATTATATATTGTACGCAGAAGACGGATGACCGTCTTTTTTTAGATTGGAGAAAAATGTATAGCAGAGCGCACGAAAGTATGCAGTTATGGGACAAGCAGAAACAGAACAATAGAGAAGATATTCGTACCAAGGAGGCGATAAGGTGTCGAAAAAATATGAAGACTGGATTACAGAAGAAGGACTTATCAAGATAGAGGGATGGGCGAGAGATGGTCTAATAAACGAGCAGATTGCTACGAATATGGGGATATCCAGAAGTACACTGAATGCATGGTGCGATAAGTATCCGGACATATCGAACGCCTTAAAACGCGGCAAAGAAGTAGTTGACCGACAGGTCGAGAATGCCTTGCTAAAAAGAGCATTGGGATACGAATACGAGGAAGTGTCAGAAGAATACGACGAAGACGGAATGCTTGCGAAGAAGAAAGTCACGAAGAAGCGGGTAGTGCCAGATACAACGGCGCAGATATTCTGGCTTAAAAACCGTAAGCGCGCCGAATGGTGTGACCGCCAGACTGTAGAGGTTAGCACACCGATAGACGACTCGGCCAAAGAAATGAGGGAATACCTTGAACGACGACAAAAAAAGAATACTTGACCTACTGTATGATGAGCCTTATCTGATAGGGCACTGGGTAGGCTTTAAAGACCTTACTACTCTACACAACGAGTGGTTGAGGTCTTTTTTGTATTCCAAAGATGACCAGACACTACTCGCGCACCGTGGGTCGTATAAGACAACAGATTTATCTTTATTCCTCGCACTCCACACAGTGATATCACCGACGGAGAACGTCATGTTTTTCCGTAAGACGGATGATGACGTGACAGAGGTAATCCAACAGTCGCAGAAGATACTTAGGAGCGGAGCACTGAGAGATATTGTCAACACACTGTACGGCACAGACTTGGTATTTGAGCGAGAGACTACTTCCGAGGTTGATACAAACCTTAATACATCTACAAAGGGAGTACCGCAGGTAGTTGGACTCGGCATCGGAACATCCATCACTGGAAAGCACGCAGACATTGTGGTTACTGATGACATTGTCAATGTTAAGGACCGTGTTAGCCGGGCAGAGCGAGAGAAGACAAAAACGCAATACATGGAGCTCCAGAATGTCAAGAACCGTGGTGGACGATTTATCAACACTGGAACGCCGTGGCATAAGGATGATGCCATATCACTCATGCCGAATGTCAAGAGGTACGACTGCTACAGCACAGGATTAATCGACAGAGGGACGCTAGAGCGGTTGAGAAACAGCATGACGGACAGTCTGTTTGCCGCTAACTACGAGCTCAAACATATAGCAGATAGCGACACGATGTTTAAGCATCCGCAGTTTGTATCTGATTCAACATTGATCTATAACGGCGTGGCACATATCGATGCGGCTTATGATGGCTCTGACGGAACGGCATTTACTGTTATGAGGACGTTGCCGGACGGTCGGATCATCGGATTTGGCAAGCGGTGGGAGAAGCACGTGGATGACTGCTTGGGAGAGATCAAGGCACTTCACACGTTGTACAGAGCCGGAACGATTGAGAACGAGAAGAATGCAGATAAGGGATATCTGATCAAAGAACTTGGGAACATGGGGCTCCCGAAACACGGATACCACGAAAGCATGAATAAATATATCAAGATATCCACCTACTTAAGAAAATGGTGGTCACGTATCTGGTGGCTGGAAGATACGGATCCAGAATACATCAATGAGATTCTGGAATACAGCGAACACGCCGAGCACGATGATTCGCCGGATAGCGCAGCCAGTTTGATCCGTAGCATGACGGACAGACCTAAATTAAACAGAAATAGCATCCTGAAAGGAGGACTATAATGATATACCGCTTAGATGACAACGAAGAACTGACAGATGCCAAGTTAGCGGAGTTTATCGTAGAGCATGATAAAGAGGTTACGTGCAGATTAAAAGACCTACAGAGAGCCTATAACACGGATTATCCGATATTCGATCAAGCAGACAAGCCGAAATGGAAGCCAGACAACCGTATTGCCGTTAACTTTGCAAAGTACATTGTTGATACAATGAATGGCTTTTTTGCTGGGCATCCAGTGAAGACGATCGTGGATGATGGGAATGAATCAGTCGAGAAATACGTAGAGCTCGTAGACCAGTACAATGACATGGACGACAAGAACGCCGAGTTGGCTAAGATATGCAGCATCTACGGACGTGGCTACGAAATGTACTACGTGGATGAGGCTGGGGAAATTGGCATTACATACCTTGATCCGATGGAGTCTTTTATGATCTACGATGATAGTGTTTTGCAGAGGGAACTATACTTTGTGAGGCTGTACAAGGATAAACACGGCGTGTTGCACGGAAGTATATCGGACGACGTTTCGGTTCGCTGGTTTACTCAAAAAGGGCAAATCGTTTGGAGTGTAGAAGAACACAAGCATGGATTTGATGGAGTGCCAGCGACAGAGTATGTGGAGAACGAAGAGCAACTCGGAATCTTTGAGCCAGTGCTATCTATGATTAATGCCTATAACAAAGCAATCAGCGAAAAGGCGAATGATGTTGATTACTTTGCTGATGCGTATCTAAAGATACTCGGAGCAAAGCTTGGCGACGATGATGTAAAGCATATCCGGGATGATCGTGTGATTAACTTCGAGGGCGACACCGAGAAACTTATCGTTGACTTTTTGCAAAAGCCGAACGGAGACACTACACAGGAGCATCTGATAGACAGGCTTGAGAAGCTTATCTTCCAGGTAAGCATGGTCGCGAATATGTCAGAAGAGAATTTCGGCACTAGCTCTGGCATCGCAATGCGATATAAGATGCTTGCCATGAGCAATCTGGAAAAGACAAAAGAACGTAAGTTTGCATCTGGCATGAACCGCAGATACAAGTTGATTTTTTCAAATCCGGTAAGCGGAATGCGCGCAGGTGATTGGATTAAAGTGCATCCGCATTTCACACCGAATTTCCCGGCAAACGTACAGGAAGAAGCGCAGATCGCACGAGATCTTGATGGCATTGTATCACAAGACACGCAGTTGAGTGTGTTGTCTATCGTTGATAATGTAGCGAAAGAGATCGAGAAGATGCAAGCCGACGACCAGAAGCGTAAAGAAGATATAGTCACAAACAGAATGTTCGGGGGTATCGTAGATGGCGAAAAAGATGAGGGCATTGACCAGTAGCGATTACTGGTCGAAGCGAGAGGCTGAGAACCTTGCTAGGAATCAGCTGACCGAACAGGAATACGAAAGAAGAGTCAACGAGATCCTTAAATACATGGAAGACCAGATCACGAAAGAGATTAACGGTTTTTATTCCAAATATGCAAAAGCCGAGGGGATCACGATGGCAGAAGCGAAGCAGCGTGTATCGCAGTTAGACATTGCCGAATATGAGCGAAAAGCTGAGCGGTATGTCCGGGAGAAGAACTTCTCGGCGCAAGCAAATGAAGAGATGCGGCTGTACAACGCCACAATGAATATTAATCGTCTGGAGCTCCTTAAGGCGAATATAGGGCTTGAGCTTGTAGCTGGATATGATGAGCTTGACAAGTACACAGGCCAGATACTAACAGACAGGGCAAGAGAAGAGCTAGAACGACAGGCTGGAATATTAGGAAATGCCGTAGAAGATCTATCACAGAGAGCCGGAGAGATTGCAACTGCATCATTTAACGTAGCAACCTACTCAGATAGGATATGGACGCATCAGGCAATGTTAAAAAGTGAGCTTGATAACCTACTTCGTGAGGGCATGATACAAGGCAGGAATCCACGAGTGCTGGCAAGGCACTTAGAGAAGAGGTTTGGAGTTAGCAGGTCGAATGCAGTTAGGCTAATGCGGACAGAGCTCGCAAGAGTGCAAACAGAAGCGCAGAAAGAGTCTTATGAGCGCAACGCTTTTGCAATGTACGAATACATAGCCGAGCCAACAGCTTGTCCTATCTGCAAGGCATTGAATGGGAACACGTATAGTGTAAAAGATATGACAGTTGGAGAGAATGCGCCGCCGATGCATCCGAATTGCCGATGCAGTACAGCAGCATATATGGACAGAACAGAATTTGATGAATGGTTAAGGAGACAGTAATATGGATAACATTATAGATATCGAATTAACTGGCAGAAGCACCAGGAGAGATCAAAAGCTATGGCAGTATGATTACGGTCAAGTGTTGAGGATTGCTGGAAAAGAGTTCCCGAAAGTGACAGAGGTACAGTTCTCGCTCCAACAGAGCGGCGGTCATACACTGGACAGAATTGGAACAAGCGATAATGGATTACTTACAGTGCAGATCCCAAATGAGCTACTGCAAAACAAAGGGGCAACAAGTGACTATACAATTTATGCATTTGTGTATCTTTCTGGTGATGGGTGTGGCAACACGAAGTATATGATTCAGCTCCCGGTAGAGTCGCGACCAGAGCCTACAGACCCATCAGAAGACCCAAGCATAGATCCAAGCATTTTTGAAGATGCTATTAATTCGGTTAATGCATCAGCTGAACGTGCTGAAGAAGCGGAAAAAACAGCAAAGGAATCAGCGGATAAAGCAAAGGAATATGCCGAGAGTGCCTGGAAAAGCAAAGAAGACGTAGAAAAGGCAAGAGATAGTGCAATCTCAGCTATCGGTATAGAAAAAGAAAGCGCACTTGGCGATATTGCAAGTAAGACAAATGAATCGTTGCATAAGATTCAGAGCCAGACGGAAGCGTCTCAGAACAGTATCAAGCAGTCCATAGCTGATGCAACCAAAAAAAAGACAGAGCTTGACGGTGCTATCAGCAATGCCACGGATGCAAAAGGGAATCTGGACAAGGCCGTACAGTCGGCTGGGGATGCAAAGACAGAGCTTGATACATCAATTGAAAAAGCCGGAGAAGTTAAGACGGCATTAGACAGCTCCATTAGTTCCGCTGGAGAGAAGCAGTTAGCGTTAGATGCCACGATAGACCGTGCGAACACCGTAGACGCATCGTTGAAAGAGCATATAGGTAGTGCTCAGCAAATACAGGCAAATGTTGAGCAGATTGGAAAGAACACACAAGCTATTAGTTCGCTAAATGAAGATTTAGGCAACAAAATTACAAAGTTCTATGCATCGAATCAGGGCGGAACTCATATTACTGATTCTGATAATGGAAAGATTCAAGATATGATGATATATGGCAGATCATCACAGGATGGAACGCCAACGCCAGAGAATCCAGTTGAGATTAAGAGCGTTGTGAATCCTACAGTTAAAGTAACAAATGAAGATGGAACACAATTTGAGACTGTAACTCTTCCATACACGCTCAACGCCATCCCTGTAAGTTCAGGCGGTAACGTCACAATTAATGGTCAGCAGTATATTGCGGATTATGTGGATGTGGAAAGAGGGAAAGTAATACGAAACATACTGAAATGGTATTTAGCTGATGTGAAAAGGGCTTTTAATAATGGGGGAATATGGCATATCAATATTTCTGAACTCGGTATTGATGGTTCAAAAATTGGTTTGTCAAATATGCTTAAAATTCAAAACAATAGATACGAGGGTACAACAATTTCAGAATTGTATATTGCCATTGACGGAAAAGTTGCAGCATTAAATATGCGAGGTATGACAGATGAAGAATTAAAAAAATGGCTTAGTGAGAAAAATCCAGAAGTATATAATGTGCTGACTGTCGCAGAAGAAATTCCTATTACTTTGGAAGAAGCATCAGCATTCAAACAGCTAATGACTTATTACCCAGTAACTAATATAAGCGTCAATTCAGAGCAGCTTGACGGATATACAGTATTTAACTACCCGATTAGCATGGCTAATGGATGGAACTATGTAAAACAGCAGTTAGGAGACACTAGAGACTACATCTACGACATGGATATACAATCAGCAGAAGCCTATGTTAACAGTGAATATGCAGTAGCATTAACGGAATTGGAGGTATGATTATGTTATACAAGACACTGAAAAAATTAAAGGAAAGAAACGGTCTGACAGAAGATCTGAAGAATAAGATTGACATTTTCTTCGCCACGGGAAGAATCAACGAAGATCAGTATAATGAGTTGATGGATGTTGGCAACGAAGAAATTCGCTAAAGATAGCTTTAGTGAACTAACAGAGGTGAATACATGGAGATACGAGCAAGACCGAGAGGTCTTCTGAAAATTCTTAATGTAAAAATGAGTCAATTATAAACAGAGCAATCAAAGAGAGTCGTTATGGCTCTCTTTTTATGCGCGAAATCGTACAGAAAGGAGTATGTTATGCATCTATTCATCATAGCCGGTCACGGTGCTGGCGATCCAGGAGCGACAGGAAACGGATACACAGAAGCTGAGAGAGTGAGAGCCTTAGCAGCACGTATCGGTGCACTGGGCGGAAGCAATGTCACAATTGCAGATACGAGCCGGAATTGGTATGCGGATAACGGAATCAGCAAGCTTAGTGTCCCAAAGGACTACCAGATCATTGAGCTTCACATGGACAGCGCATCGGCATCTGCAAGGGGCGGACATGTGATCATCAACGGAAAGTATAAAGCTGATCAGTATGATAACGCTCTGGCGAAAATGCTCTCCGCTATCTTTCCAGGCAGATCTCAGATTGTTGTAGGTAGGACGGATCTGGCGAACCCGAAACGTGCAGCCGCAAAAGGCTATCCGTACCGGCTGATGGAGTGTGGATTCATTACGAGTGCCACGGATGTCAAGATCTTCAACAACCGGATGGACGATATCGCAAGGGGCATCCTTCAGGCGTTTGGGTTGTCGGCGGTGGGTACGTCTACCAAGACGGAGGCCGCAGGTAAGATTTACCGGGTTCAGGTTGGTGCATTTAAGCAGAAAGCGAACGCGGAGAAGCTGGTGAGCGAGTTAAAATCCAAAGGCTATCAGGCTATTATCGTATAGAATTTGATTGCTATTTAGAGCATGAGATAAACAGGCAGTAGGAGACACAATGATAGAGGTTAATGTTAGACCGGACGGCATAACGGTTGATGGTCACGCCGGATATGCCGAATACGGAAATGATATCGTTTGTGCCGGAGTCACGGCACTTACTCAGACGTTGGTTGGATCGCTAGAAGAATTGACATCTGACGATATTAAATACGATATATCACCCGGATGGGCGAATATAAATTATGGGAATCTTTCAGAAGAATCAAGAATTCTGGTGGATTCCTTTTTTATCGGCATCTGCATGATCGCTGATGAGTTCCCGGATTACGTCCGGGTAGTGTAACTGATGTGACCGGAATGTCGTTAAACTACACAAACTCGATAGCAATGGACTGGGGCGAATGCAATGGTCTGGGGCAGAAAGGACAAGAAATGAAATATATGAACATGATGAAAAGCTGGAGAATACCAATGGCTAATTTACAGCTATTCGCAGACGGTGACGGAGGCAGTGACGGCGACGGAGGCGACGGAGATGGTGGCACAGATGGCAATGAACAAGAAGCACTCGATTTTGACGGTTTTTTAAAGCTGGAAGGTAATCAAGCAGAATTTGACCGACGTGTCAATAAGGCTATTAAGACAGCGGTGACAAATGCGGAAAAGAAATGGAAAGCACTGACTGACGATAAGCTGACTGAAGCTGAAAAGCTTGCCCAGATGACAGAAGCCGAAAAGCAGGCATACGAAATGAAGAAGCTGAGGGACGAGCTGGAAACCTACAAGAAGCAGAGCGTACACTCTGAACTTGCTAAGACTGCAAGACAGATGCTGACGGGCGAGGGCATCAATATTCCAGATGCATTGTTAAAAAACCTTGTCACAGACGAAGCAGACAGCACAAAAGAAGCCGTCGAAGCATTTGCCGGACTGTACAAAGAGGCTGTACAAGATGCGGTCAAGGAAGCTCTGAAAGGCAAGACACCACGAAAAAAAAGCGGAGACACGGCTATGACAAAAGAACAGATTATTGCCGTAAAAAATCCAGCTGAAAGAAAAAGATTAATCGAGGAGAACATTGAGTTGTTCCAGTAGAAAGGGGAAGAAGATATGCATAATATCACAAGATTAGGATTACAAGCGTTTGCCGCACCTGACAACATGACAGGAAGGGCACAGATTAAGGTTAAAGCAAGGGAGATCGACTTTGTTACATCGTTTGGAAAAAATCTCCAGGCGTTACTTGATCTGTTGGGAATCACCAGAATGATCCAGAAAGCGAACGGATCAGAGCTTAAGGTTAAAAAGGTATCCGGCACATTGCAGAGCGGAGATGTAGGCGAGGGAGAAGAGATCCCGATGAGCCAGTACAATGCCGTGGAAGAGTCACTCGGAACAATCCGTGTGGAGAAATTTAGAAAAGGTGTGTCGTTAGAGGCTATCGCAGATAAGGGATATGATGCGGCGGTAGAGTCAACCGACGAAGAGTTTAAATCTGACCTCCAGTTGGTTGTGCTGAATAAGCTGTACAGCCAGTTAAAAGCAGGGTCGCTGGTAAGCCACGAATCTACTTGGCAGATGGCTGTAGCAATGTCCATCGGTCGAGTAAAGGACAAATTTAAAAAGATGCACCGCTCTGTTACCGGAGTTGCAGTGTGGGTAAATACGCTTGATGTATATAAGTACATTGGAGCGGCAGATATCACCATGCAGACGGCATTCGGCATGGATTACATGACAAACTTTATGGGGGCAGATGTAGTATTCGTTTCATCCGAAGTCCCAGAAAATGTAGTCATCGCAACACCGCTTAACAACATGGTAGCTTACTACGTTAACCCGGGAGACTCTGAGTTTGCACAGGCTGGTCTGGCGTTTACGGTTGATCCAGAGACGGGCTTTATTGGATTCCATACAGAGGGTGATTACAGCCGTATGATTAGCGACAACTATGCTATCATGGGACTCCGTGTGATGTGCGAGTACCAGGATGGTATTGCTTACACGTCCGTAGGCGGCTCTGATACACAGACACTCGGTACATTGACCTTGACAGCATCTAAGGGCACAGAAAGCGGAAAGACGGCCGTATCCGTGAAAGAGGAAAAGCAGGGCGTTAACAATGTACTTAAGTACAAGGTAGCAGCATCAGCTACTAATGTAACCTATGGCATGGATGTGAAAGGGTGGACTAAGTGGGATGGCGTGAGCGAGATCACCGCTGAAGCTACAAAACACATTACTGTAGTAGAGTGCGACACAAACTACAAGGCTGTACGCTCTGGTGATGTTGTAGCTAATCCATTAACGTAGGAGGTGGTCTGATGCTGGATGATCTTAAAAAGCTACTCGGCATCAAGGACGACAAACAGGATGATGTGTTACTGCTAATTATAAGCGGTACAAAAAAAAGACTTAAGGCTCTCCTAGGCGGCGTTGAACCGCCGGACGAGCTGTCTTATATCGTGCTTGATGTCTCCGTGATACGGTTCAATCGGATCGGATCAGAGGGACTGGCTTCTCATACTGTAGAGGGCGAGAGTCAATCGTGGGATTCAGACGACTTCTCTGGTTATAAGCAGGACATACAGACGTGGCTTGATGCTCAAAAAGAAGCAAAGAGAGGCAGGGTGAGATTCTTATGAGGTTTGATACACCTGTTTACTTCCAAAGCGTTGTACACGGCGAATACGATCCCACAACCGGCGATTATGCTGAGGATATAGTAACAGAAGCAGAACGTTATGCGTCAATCAGCGATACCGGAACAGATACGCTGACGCTTGTATATGGTGGACTTAAACAAGGAAGCCTTACAATCCGGCTACAGACGGCATATTACGGAATATTTGATTATATCCGAATTGGCTCAAAAAGATATCGAGTTGATATGACCAGATCGTTACGCCATAAACAGACATTTGTTGTGTCGGAGGTGCAGTGATGGGAAACATGGTTTATATCGATGGGATGGATAAGCTGACTGCAAAAATAAATAAGTGCAAGAATCTTGATCCGATTAAAAAGGTCGTTAAGCAGAATGGGTCTGAGTTACAGAGCAAAGCGCAAAGGAATGCTCCAGTTGACACCGGAAACCTTAGACGGAATATCGCGCTCGAAATTAAGAGCAATGGGATGACCGCTGAATGTGAGTCACAAGCGGAATATGCTCCGTACGTTGAATGGGGGACACGTTACATGGAAGCTCAGCCCCATGTAAAGCCGGCGTTTGAGGATCAAAAAAAGCAGTTCAAGCATGATTTAGAAAAGGTGGTCAAGTAATGGCACAACAGAGTGTTTTTTCTGAGCTTATTGTTAGACTCAGAAAACTATATCCAAACAGTGTATATGATGGCGCGCTTCCACCCAAGGAAACGCAATATCCATTTATATATCTTGGAGAAACAACAGAGGATGCCAGAATAGTGAAAAAGCATCGGAAAGGCAACCCAGCCGACATTACACAGACGATACACATTTGGCATAACAATCCAAGACAGAGAGGCAGAGTGTCTGGAATAGTTGACACGATTGAGGATGTATGCTATAACCTTACGTCCGCAGAATGTGTTGGATATGGATCCAGAATATTGCCTGATAAAACGACCGCAGAGCCATTGCTCCATGCGGTCATTACAGTAGACTTTATTTCATGAAAGGAGAAAAAACATGAATAAATTGCAGATGTTCGCATCCGAGAACACAGAAACAGAACAGAGCGACGTATCAACTCAGAGTGATGTAGCCGCTCAGAATGACAGCGGTGTGACAGTACAATCAGAATCTACCAGGGCAAGCGAAGCTGTCAAAGGACGAAAGATTGTATATTTGTTCCGTGTTGCGAAAAATTCAAAAACCGCCGCAGGAACAACGCTCGCGTTTACGACCGAGAACGGACGGACCAAGTCAAAAGATGCTGACTCAACAACAACTAAGGATGGCTCCATCCGTACACCCGGAGAAGCAGAAGTCGAAATCACAGCTACGTCAATCCTAAAAAAAGGTGATTCGACAATCGACGATCTTGAGGACGCTATGGACGATGATGGACTGATCGAGATTTGGGAGGCAAACCTTGATGATCCTGCAACCAGTGGAGAAAACAAGTACAAAGGCAGATACTTTACCGGATATCTGACAGAGCTTGAAAAGACATCGAACGCCGAGGACTTTGTTGAGTGCTCACTGACGTTTGGAATTAACGGAAAAGGTGTGAAAGGTGATGTTACGGTTACTACCGCGCAGCAGGAAGCAGCAAACGAAGTGTTTAAGGACACTGTACAGGAAGCATAGGAGGGAATTATGGAATTAACAATTAATGGAAAGGTATACACATTTACTGCCGGAATCGGGTTTATGCGAGACGCCAATAAATTGCAGGTACAGCGAGAAAATGGAATCGAGAAAGAAGTAGGACTCATGTCTTTGGCTGGCGGTCTTGTTGATGGGGATATCGAGGATCTTATCACAACACTTGACCTTACTAATAAGGGCAATGAGCCTAGACTGACAAAGGCAGAGATTGAATCATATATTGAGGATTCTGACACGGACATTGATAAACTCTTTGGAAGCGTGATCGATTTTTTATCGACAGCCAATGTGTCGAAAAGAGCCATGAAGAAGATGATTCACGTCGGCGAGATCATGGAGAAGAATCAGGAAGAGAAGCTTGCAGCAATGTAAGCTTTTTTGATTCTGTAGCCTTAAACAGCTTCCGGTACGGCTTTTGCAAAAATACGCATGATGTGGAGATGATGACTATGAGGGAGTACAACATACAGATGAAAGCGGTAGAGCTTGCCGAAGTGGATAAGCTCTACCATATCCACATGCAGGCGTTCCAGAACGTGAGAGCCGGAGCGCGGAAAAAAGCAGGAAAGAACAAAGAAAAGCCTGCTTTTCCGAGATTCCGACAGTTTTTTGACTACGAAGATGCTGTTAACAGGGTTATGAAAAGAAAGAAAAAAAGCAAATTCAGTGGTCTTATGGACTACTACAGACGAAAGGGGACGGAGTAATGGCAGAAAGTTATTCAGTGAAAGCGGTACTTTCGGCGGTAGATTCCGGCTTTGTTTCAACGTTCGGGAAAGCTCAGAGTGCTACGCAGTCCCTTATGAGTAGCGTAAAAAGCACAGCGCTTGGAGCTATGGCGTTTAAGGGCGTGTCGGCGGCGGTTAATACTCTATCATCTAACGTTGGTAGTGCGGTCAGCCGATTCGATACTCTAAACCAGTACCCGAGAGTACTTGAACAGATGGGTTTTTCTGCTCAAGAATCAGCAGATTCCATTAAAGAGCTGGGGGACGGCATCCAATACGTACCTACGTCGCTTGATGAAATTGCTTCCAGCGCGAAGTCCCTGGCATTAACCACCGGCAATCTAAAAAAATCCACAAAACTTGCCATCGCCATGAACAATGCATTTTATGCGTCTGGATCAGCAAGCGACGAGGCGAGCCGTGGTATGACGCAGTTTACACAGATGTTAAGCCGTGGCAAAGTTGGACAGGAAGAATGGAACACTCTGAACGAGACCATGAAGTACGGATTAACACAGACAGCAAAGAAGCTCGGTATCGCCAGTGGAAGCACTACGGAGCTTTACGATGCATTGCAAGACGGTACTATAACAATGGATCAATTTACGGACGCGATCATCGAATGCTCAGAGGAAACAGGTGGCTTTGCGGAAGTTGCTAAGACCTCTACAGCAGGTATATCAACATCTATGTCCAACCTTAAGATTTCGATCGTCAAAGGCATGGCTGGTGCTTTATCTGCTATAGATACGTTTTTAGCAGCCAACCAGCTTCCGACCATCTCACAAATGATTGATTCTGTAAAGGATAAGATAGGACCTGCATTCGATACTATCAACACTAAGATAGAGACGTTCGGTAATACTAAAGCATTTCAGACTGTCAGCAAATATGCATCCATGTTTTTTGATACCGTAAAAACGGTGGGCCCTGCGGTAGGAGCCATTTTTGGAACGATAGGAAAAGCAATATGGGAGATTGTGTCTGACTCTCATACGATGAGTGATGTAAAAACGGTTTTGGATGGTATATCGTCTGCCGCCAAATCTGCGTCTAAATTCATTACAGAGCACAAAGACGCTGTTAAAGAGACTGTCGGCGTTATTATGGGACTTGTTATAGTTTTTAAGGCACTAAAAGTTGCTATGGCAATCCAAGGTGTCGTATCTGGATTAATTGGTGTATTTACACCAATGGCGTCGTCTATGACTACGGTTAGCAGTGCGGCTACTGCCGCGAGTGGCAACATGTTACAGAGCGCAGTCGCGTTTCTTGCGATTGGAGCGGCAATCGCGATAGCAGCAGCCGGATTCTACTTATTGGCGCAAGCGTCTATACAGCTTGCAAACGCAGGACCTGGAGCCGTCGCGACTATGGTTCTCATGGTCGCATTGATAGCAGGTCTGGCGGCAGGGGCATCGGTATTAGCTCCGGCATTAACGGCAGGTGCGGCTGGATTGGTTGCATTTGGAGTGGCGGTACTCTTGGTTGGAGCTGGTGCGCTGTTGGCGGCTACAGCACTTACATTGGTTGCAGGTGTACTTCCGCAGATTGCCACATACGGCACGAGTGGAGCGGTGTCTATAGCCGCGCTTGGGGCATCACTGATTGTGTTCGGGGCAGGTGCTGCAGTAGCAGGAGCAGGTGCTATCGTATTAGGTGCCGGACTTGTTGTAGTTGGAGCCGGAGCCGTTGTGGCGGCGGCTGGTATTGCGCTTATGGGTGCCGGTGTACTTGTTTTGGGTGCTGGTGTGTTAGTTTTAGCGGCAGGGCTTACAGCTTGCACAGCACCGCTTACTATGATAGGTGCATCCGGGATGATGGCGGCAACAGCATTAGCAGCTATGGCGGCGGCTAGTGTGCTTATGGCGGCTGGAAGCGTAGCATTGATAGCAGGTCTGGCGGCGGCAGGCGTTGGCATTGTAGCATTTGCGGCGGCAGGAGTTGCGGCATCAGCCGGATTCCTTGCACTTAGTGCGTCGCTTGGCGGCGTAAAGAAAAAGATGGCATCTATCGCAGACAGTACCAGTACAGTATCAAGCTCATTCGGAAAAATGAAGAGCTCGCTCAAGGCTATACCGGGCGCATTTAAACAGATCGCATCAGCTGCTAATGCTACGCAGTCTGGATATACTGCATCACTTACAGCAATGAGTGCGGCATCGTCGTCTGCTGGACAGCAGATGGGTAGCAAGCTTGCAAGTAGCTTCTCAGCGTCATCTGCTATGATCGTAGCTACGGCAAGGAGCATGGCTATTAATGCCGGTAATGCAATGCGGTCTGGCTACTCGTCAGCAGTGGCTTCTGGTAGGTATATCGGGCAGGGTCTTGCAATCGGATTACGATCATCGTATGGGCAAGTAGCATCTGCGGCGGCACAGTTAGCATCGGCGGCAGATAGAGCAATACGAGCAAAGGCTAAGATTGGTTCACCATCAAGAGTTGCTATCAAGACATTCGGTTGGATTGGCAAAGGTGGAGTTATCGGGCTGAAAAAGATGCGGGGCAAGGTTGCAAAAGCTGCAGCCGATTTGTTTAATATTCCGAGCTTGTACGAGCCGGACTTTGCGTTTGCTGGCGGCGGTATGTCGTCGAGTATGAATCTGGACGAGTCGTTAGAGTACAGTCGGAACATTAATTGCACAATAACAGTACCGCTTGATATTAATGGCAGACAGTTTGCAAAAGCTACTGCCACGTATACACAGGATGAGCTTAATCGTTTAGACAAGCGTAATATGCGTAAGAGAGGAGAATACTAATGGAATTTATAGATGTAAACGAGGAAAGACCAGAAGAAGCTCTCCCATCTGAAGCAATGAGTTATAACGGCGTATACCTCGAAAAAGTAATTCCCGGTTATCGGACACTGTATGTGTCCGGACGGGAAACTATGACGGCTGAAATCAACGAAAACACAACAGGTGCCGCTGATGGTAGTAGGTTTGCTTATAAGAGATATCCGGCGCGAACTATAACGGTTGGATATCAGCTTATAGCAGAAAGCAGCGAAGCGTTTCGGAAAGCTTTTAACAAAATGTGCAGCGTTCTCGATGCGGAGCAGGTGAAAGTTATATTTAACGATGAGAGTGATAAATATTTCATCGGCACGTATCAGGGCGGCGACGATGTTGATCCCGGAAGAAACAGCATTACCTCCGAATTTGAGATTTATTGTACGGATCCGTTTAAGTATTCTGTAAACGAGACTGAGGTGGACGTGCAAGCAGACGGAAGCTTTATAATCGACTATAACGGGACATATCCATCTTATCCGGTGTTGGAAGCAACAATGACGAATGGGGAGAATGGCTTTGTTGGATTTGTTGATGCAAATGAAAACATACTACAATTTGGAGATGCCGACGAGGCAGACGGAGAAACGTATCAAGAGAATGATAGACTCGCATATCTGAGTGATTTTTTTAGTTTGCCTGACGATCACGGAATAGAGGCTATGCATGCAAAAAACGCTGGTACATCCGGTGCGCTTGGCACAGCTGGATGGTTTGGAAAAAAGTGGCTGACTATTGCATCAACCGGAGATAACAGCAAGCCGTGGAACGGTGGCATGAGAACGCTTGTTCTTCCGGCTGATTCTCAGGGAAACACGGATGGATGCAAAAACTTTTATTCATATTTTCACATAATTATGTATGCCGGACTAATGGGACAGACAGGTGAGATGACGCTAACGTTCTTGACATCGGATGATAAGCCTATCTGTGGCGTTAATTGGTACAAGTCAGATGCATCCGGAAACACTGGACATTACGAGATATTCTGCTACAGTCCTACATTCAATTCGTCGTTAGGATCTTATGTTAAAGTGCTAAGAACATACACGTTTACCACAAGCCATCTTCACTCCCAGAATCCGTGGTACTGGGACTGGGGACACTGCGATATACGAAAAGAGGGAAGTAAACTTACATTTTTTTATTGGGGTGGATATCCGTCTTATATTGTGCCAGAGGTCGAGAACATGAAATGCTCAAAGATACAGCTATCTGTTAAAAGTGCGAAAAACCGAACTGGCAATAAAGCGTTGACGTATCTTGGATTTGATGTGCTGAGCTTTGATAAACTCCACGTGGAAAAGTGGCGAGATGTACCGAATAAATTTGGGCATGGCAGTGTACTAACAGCAGACTGCGGAAGCGGCGAAGTGACACTTAACGGACTACCTAAAGCAGATCTAGGTGCGGTTGGGAATATGTGGGAATCATTTAGTCTTAAGCCTGGAATGAATCAGATTAAGTGTCTCGCATCTGAATGGGCACAGACACCAACATACAAGCTCAGATATAGGGAGGTGTTTATATGATACTGTACTTTGCTGACAGATACATGAATATACTTGGTCTTGCAAGCACCGACCTACCGAGCGGACACAGGATTTATAACGACCAAAAGACAGAGGAGATATCTGCTGGATCTGTGACACTTGAGTTTGCACTGACCTATACAGATGAGACAAGAAAAGAGATAGAAAGATTCTCCGCGGCTGGTAATTACATCATAAGGAAAGACGGAGAAAGCGAAGAGTTTTATACCATTATTGACAACGAGCACGATATCCTTAAGCATGAGATATCAGTATATGCAGAAGATAACGGTATGGACCTACTGAACGAGACTGTTGGAGCTTTTGAAGCCGACAAGGCATATCCATCAGAGTGGTACGTCACAAAGTATGCTTATGATAGTGGATTTGAGATTGGCATCAACGAAGTGAGCGACTTGAGCAGAAAACTGAAATGGGAGGGAGAATCTACCTCTGCCGAAAGACTCCTGAGTATAGCCACACAGTTTGATGCTGAGCTCTCTTATAGCTTTGACATTCGCAATCTATCAATCCGGCATAAATACATTAACCTATACCGGAAACGTGGGAAAGATGTTGGAGTGAAGCTGAGACTCAATAAAGAGATCGATAATATTACGATTAAGAAGTCCGTTGCCGATCTGGCTACTGCACTAAAAGTGACCGGAGGAACGCCACAAGGCTCTAATAATGCGATCACGCTTAGAGGTTATAAATACGACGATGGAGATATCTATGTATCCGGAGACTATCTCATGTCAAGGAGTGCTCTTGCTATATGGAGCCGCTATCTATCTGAGACAGGACCCGATGTAGGGCATATAGTCAAGCTGTGGAGCTATGACACGACCAGCCAATCAGAGTTGTGTAACCGTGCGGTATCGCATCTTAAAAGCATATATGATGTAGCTATCTCGTGCGAGGTGGAGCTTGCATATCTGCCGGACGGCGTAAGTGTCGGTGATACCGTAGATATCGTTGACGAAAAAGGGGAATTATATCTCAGCGCAAGACTTGTAAAGCTTGTAACAAGCAGAGCCAACAAGGAGTACACAGCTACATTTGGAGATTATGCTACGCAGTCGAGCGGTATATCTACTAAGGTGCAAGAGTTAGCTGCGAAGTTTTCGGAATTGGCTAAAACCAGAACGCTATATACATGGATAGCCTACGCAGACGACGAAAACGGAACAGGAATCAGCACAAACCCAGATGGCAAGTCATACATGGGTACTGCTCCGAACCGAACCACTGAAGAGGTGGATACGAGTGACACGACGGTGTTTTCGTGGTCTAAGACAAAGGGTGATGATGGATATTCGCCAACTGTTAGCGTGGCAGACGGCGAGACTGGTAATACTGTTATAACTGTGGATGATGCGTCCGGAACTACATCGACAGAGCTTAAGGACCAGACAGCGAGAACCGATGCGGAAGAGGGAAAGAAAGTTGCCACCAATTATATAAGCGGCAAAGACGGGGACGTTGTAGTCGGTGATCTTACCGCAGAAACATTAGGCAGAAATGTTCGAATCGCTAATGATAAAATTGCGATCCGAAACGGAGAAGAAAACCTTGCATCGTTTGATGAGAGCTCCATAGATCTCGGAATATCGGCTGAGAGCGCACGAATTAACATGTGTGGTAACCGCTTATCAATCATTGCAAACGCAAACGAATACGGAGACGTTGCTTACATGAGATGTGAAGACCTCAGGATTACTCCCGGTATGCCAGGTGCTCCGGGATGGACTTCTGCGCCATTATTTAGGATGAGCTCAAAGGATGGGTTTGGATTCGCCAATGTGCGACCGTGGCAGATTATTGATGGTGATGTCTATCCATTCCTTACGACTTACGAGTTGCCTTTTATGGCAAAATCCGGAAGCACGGTGGTTAGGATTAACGGCACATCTTCTGTTAAACTGTTCACGCTTGCGGACCTTAACAGTATGTTTGGACAAGCATATACGAGTGCCTATAACTACCATATATTCGCCATGAATGGCGATGGAAATGCATCGGAGGCTCATCTTAATGGCATTACGGTGATTGGTACAGATTACTATGCTGTACTGGATAGGAGCGTAAACGGTTCGTTCCGCGTTAATTGGATGGTGTTCTGCGCAGTCAGCAACGCCTAGAAAGGATTATATATACAAATGGGGAATTTATTAATGCAGACATATATCATAGCACTTCCGATTCTTTTGGGGTATATTGTCTGGCTGCTAAAAAGGCAAAAAAGAGACAGGGATGCAAACAGCAAGGGGACAATGCTTTTACTACGAGTACAGCTTATTGAGTATCATAGTAAATACACTAAGATTGGTGATATACCGTCATACGCTTACCAAAACTTTTGCGAAATGTATGAAGCATACCACGAGCTCGGTGGAAATGGTATGGTCACAAAAATGAAACATGAAATTGATGAATTGCACATAAAAAGAAAGGTGGAATAATTTATGGATATCACAACATTAGGAACAGTGGTAGGAATTGTAGCAATCTGCTACGTGATCGGTCTTGGTTGCAAAGCTTATGAAAAAATCCCGGATAAATGGATTCCGGTTATCATGGCTACGTGCGGTGGAGTGCTTGGCATTGCAGGACTCTACACAATGCCCGACTTCCCGGCAGGAGACATTATCAATGCGATCGCGGTAGGAATGGCGAGCGGACTTGCGGCAACCGGAGTAAATCAGTTGTACAAACAGCAGTGTAAATAATAAAAAGAAAGGAACGCGGTGGCACGCATGAAACAGATTATCAACGACTATTATCTCGCTCCATACCCGAAAGAATTTGTTGAACACTTTCGGAATGGACTCAATGAGGAGTATCTTACTATATTCGATTCAATCAGCACCCGAAAAGGTGATTCAAATTTCCATTATGACAACACAATGATACCGCCAGAACGGTTTGAAAAACTTTTGCGCCGAATGGTGCGGACACACGTAGACGAATTGATCCGGCTTGCTTTGATCGGATTCCGTCATGATTCTGTCAGTGATCCATCAAGGCATTAGTGCGCTCTTTTTTACTACAATATAAGTACAAAAAAGAAAGGGGGCACATTTATGGAATATGCAAGCAAAGGAGTAGCAGGAACAGGTCTCGGTCTTGGAATCGCAGGAACGGCACTCGGACTTTTGAATGGAGGTGTTAACGGAGCAGGACTTCTCGGCGCATCACGCCAGGCATCAACAGTCGGAGATATGGCGTCTATTGTTTCGGCGGTTGCGGATGTTGCAGGGGTAAATAAGTGCTCAGATAACACTCCTGTCACAAGATTTGAGATGAAAATGCAGCAGACGTTAGCAGAAAAGGACGCAGAGATCGCACTGCTTAAGAGCGAGCAGAATACTGAGGTTAAGATTGCTGATGTCTACGAGCGTCTTATCACACGGATCAACGCCGATCAGAGAGCACAGGCTGACTGGAATGCAAACCAGTCCGTTGCAAATGCACAGATGAGTGCGGCTATTGCAACAAACAATGCAAGTATCGCAGCGTTACAGAACTGCTGCAACCAGATCACGAAGCTCGTAGTACCAAACAGTGCAATCTGTCCGGGTTGGGGTAATGTGACAATCACACCCAGCGCGTCAACCACAACAACAGGTTAATGGCTTGAAAGCAAAAAAGAATGGCAGAGGGCGCATATAATGCGCCCTTGTCTTTTTGGAGGATGAATATGTATACAAGTGAACAGATTATTAATGGACTTATGGCTTATGCAGACAACGAAGTGATTCCGAAGCTTGGCACGTCCGGTAAATGGATTATAGGTACATTAGTTGGAATGATTGGAGCTAAGACAGGTACGCTTATGCAGGAGATCCAGAGCAACCAAGCAGCTAAGATGATCGGGGCTGTTGACAACAACGGACTGTTTGATATCGATCTTATAGCGGACCATCTCAAGCAGTCGGTACAGAGATACGGCAACTTACAGATAGCGTTGCCGATGCTCGGAACAATGACATTTACGGCTGACGACGTAGAAAAGGCAATCAGATATATAAAGGGGGCTTAAATCATGACAGAAGAGATTAGAAACAAACTTATTGACTCGGCGCACGATGAGATCAGCGACATCCAGAAGTACATGGATATGTCAAGTGAAGTATCTGGAAGCGCAGGAGGTGTGCTTAAGGATATCGCACGCGACGAATACACTCATGCCAAGCATCTCGTAGAGATTCTGGAAGAGAGTGGAGGAGTACCGGAAGACCTCAAAAAGGAATGGAAAGAATGCCGGGACAAACACGCTGACGCATGAACATCTTCGGTAGATTATGCCAAGATTATCCGGGTGCTTACGTTGTTTTTGTGAGCGTTTTATATTTATTTGGTTCTAAGATTTGGGGCGAGTAATCGCCCCTATTTTTTATTGAAAAAAACTAAAAAACTATTGACTATTGGTTACCAATAGTATATAATAAAATCATCAAAGGAAAGCAGGAGGACAAAACGATGAAATACGATGTAACATTTAGTTGTGGACATACAGAAGAGGTTCAGATTTACGGAAAGACAGAAGAACGCGAAAGAAAGATCAAATACTATGGAAAAAGCGGACTTTGCTCTGAGTGCTACAAAAAGAAAATGAACGAAGAAAACGCCGAAAACTGTGAAGAAGTAGTAATGATCTACAGAGAATACAAAGAGAATTATTCTGACTGCAAAACAAAGTCAGGAAGCTATGACAAAGCAGAAAAAACTATCGTTGTATACGTTCCTAAGCAGGAAGAAAAAGAAGAAGATGCAAGAGAAACTTTTGGAAAAGCTATGGATGCAGCATTGGAAGAATTAAAGAAAGAAAATAAAAATGCAGCACCAGAAGATGTAATGCCAGCAATGATAGCGAGACAGCTTGACAAAATGGGATATACAGAGGAAAATTTGAAAAAGATGGAAGTACCAGAAACAATATTAAAAGATGTGCTCGAAAGAAAAGAAGTATGGACGAAATGATGAAGCAAGTTGCGCTGTATCTTTAAAATATAAAAAAGAGAGAAATAGCAGAAAAATGTAAATATGCTATTGACTATTGGTTACCAATATGCTATTATAATTACAGAAAGAGAAACGGAGGAAAACAAAAATGACAGTAGATAACAAAATGATGGATGCAATTGTAGTGCTTATGGACGATGAAATGAGAGAAAAAACACATTTTGAAGCTGCACCGTGTAGCAATGAAGAGTTCTTAAAACGCTATTGTGAGCTGGATCCACAGTTTGAATCTGTACTCAAAAGCGAATTTAGCATTGAACTGTAAGGGATAGCATCATGGAAGATTTGACAGGGAAACGGTTTGGAAAACTGACAGTTCTGAAAGCACTAGAAAAGTCTGAGACTCATCAAAGAATATGGCTATGCAAGTGTGATTGTGGAAACACGAAAGAGGTTACAACAAGAGATCTGAAAAACCATAGAGTATCTAGTTGCGGATGCTCAAGAGGGAGTAGCAAGTCGTTGGTTGGTAAGCGATTTGGCAGGCTAACAGTGATAGAGGATACGGGAGAAAAACAGGGAACTGCAAAAATGTGGCTATGCAATTGCGATTGCGGAAACACACTGAAAGTAAGAACGGATTCGCTTACTGGAGGAAAGACTATAAGCTGTGGATGCTATTTATATGACAAAGAAAGATTGGCAGCATTAAATGCCGGAAAGAAGATAACAGATCATACATCAGAAGTGTTTTTTAGAGGTACTATAAAAAAGAATAACAAGACAGGAATTAATGGCGTGGCGTTGCTTGGAAACGGAATGTATAGAGCTTATATAGGATACAAGAACAAAATACATGTTTTGTATCAAGGAAAGGACTTGAATAAAGCAATTAACGCCAGAAAAAAAGCGGACGAAATGATGAAAAACGGAGGGTTTGAAGAGTGGATAAATCGAAAAAAAGAAAAATAACTGATTTGATGGAAGATGCCATGTCTGGAGATGATTACAAATTAATGGGTAATCTTCTGGTTTCTGGACTCATGTTCGAGAATCCGGACCAGGAGAGCAAAAAAAACTGCAATGATATGTTGCTGGAATTGATGCATTATTGCGAAAGAGGGAATAGCACTGGCGAAAAGAACGATTACTTGATCAGGACGGCTGACCGGATAAGGAAATATTTAGGAGAACAGAAATGAAGATAGACAGAAATTTAATATTTAATAAAGCTGGTGGAAACGCCAGCCGGAACGCATATAGTTGTAAGATGTCAATCCCGGCTGCGGCAATCGAAGCACTTGGGGCGACGCCAGATGATAGAGAGGTCACGTTGGAAATCCTTGATGGAAAAGTTATCATTACAAAAAATGGGAGCAAAAACGGGAGCAAATAACAAGGCATAAACGGTTTATTTTGGTGTATCAATCGTAAATAAGTACCCAAAAAGGTACAAAACGGTGTAGAACGGTCAATAATATTAGGCTGTTATCCGCACTTTTTGAGAGTCGGAAACCCTTGATTTTACTGGGTTTTCGGCTCTTTTGGTTTACGCGTGGGAGCATTTTGGGAGCAGGTTTCCAGTGTTTTGAGTCTTTACAAACGCCCATAATCTAGGTAAAATCAAAGCATGAAAGGTGGTGGCACACTATGTGGAAAGAATCGAGAAATGGTAGCACGCGCTACAAAGATCGGATTACAGATCCTATGACCGGGAAAAAACATACAATCTCCGTAACACTTCCCGGCAAGTATTCCAGAATCCAAGAGAGGGAGGCTAGAGCATTACTGGATGCGAGGATAGATGATCTGTTGAGCGGCAAGGAATCCGACCCGAATGACCCGACACTGAAAGAGGTGGCAGAACATTACTTTGCGGATCAGCGACGTACCGTATCGGAGCAGACCTGCATCAGAAACTATCATGCTGTTAATACGCTTATGAAGATGCTTGGCGAAGATGTGAGAATAAATAAGCTGACAGCCAGATACGTTCGTGAAATGTTCAGTGCTTCTGGAAAAAAGAACGGCACGCTCAACGAGCATCTGGTACGTTTAAAAGCGTTTCTCCGATGGGCGTATAGAAATGATTACCTTGCGGATGTATCGTGGCTAGATAAGCTTATACCGTACCCAGACGAGGCATCTAAGGAAGAACTTGAGTATAAATATCTTGAGCCAGATCAGCTTGAGAAGCTGCTTGATGCTATGACCGTTGAGCACTGGAGGAATGTCACGGAATTTATGGCTCTTACCGGGATGCGTGCAGGAGAGGCGTTAGGCTTGCAGACATCCGACGTGGATTTTGGAAACCGCACAATTCGGGTATGCCATTCTTTGAGTTCGGTGACCGGGACTCTTGGTGAGACAAAGACCAGGCGGCAAAGGGAAGTATATATGCAGGACGAGCTTCTGAAGCTGTGCAGGCGGCTTGATCTGGAGCGTAAGAAGCGTGATCTGACTACTGGAGTGCGATCCGCTTACTTCTTTTCAGCTCCAGACGGATCACCGTTAGAATATTATGCTTTTAATAAATATCTGAGAGAGATTGCGGCAGATGTGCTGGATCGTGACCACAAGACGACAACGCACATACTGAGACATACGCACGTTGCACTTATGGCAGAGAATGGTGTCTCGCTGGATGCGATATCAAGGCGCGTAGGGCATAGCAACAGCCGGATTACACGTGATATCTACTTTCACGTGACCAAGAAGATGAAAGAGCGTGACAATGCAGAATTTGAACAAGTGACGCTTTTGGCTAAGTAACAAAAAAGCAGGAAACTTTTGTTTCCTGCCTTTTTTTATACAATAATATTTATTGACCAGTTGCAGCAGATGTGTAAGCGTCTGTAATCTGCGTAGCCTGTTCCTCATACACGTCCATGAGCTTCTGCGCCCAGTCGTTGTATGTCTGATCATCATCGCCATTTGCTAATTTTAATTCAGCCATTTTCTCAACGCCCTCGTTGGAGATCTCGGCAAGTTCTTCGGTTTTTGAATTGCTCAATTCAGCGAGTGCATTAATATCTCCGGCTTTTTCTGCGGCTTCGGAATTAAACTCGTCCACAAGACCCGGTGTTGCGTCTTGAAGCTTAGCGGTGTAATCAGCTAAGATGCTTTCGTAAGTTGCTTCGTCTTCCTTGCTTTCTTCTTTGTTGTCCTCTTTTGAGGTTTCCTCTGTTTTGGTGTCTTCTTTTTTGTCGTCACCAGATCCACCGCAAGCGGTAAGTGATAACGCCATAGTCGCAGTGATTAAAAGCGCAATAAGTTTCTTTTTCATAGTTCGTTCCTCCTATTACTTTTGTACAAGTACCGATGCTCAAATTATCTCACAAACTGTTATGTATATCAATGATAATTTCATGTTTCGCCTGTTGTTTTACTATCTTATCACTGATGCCACGATACCAAACAGTACCCAGTGGCTCATGTCCTCTCTGCTATCAGAATCTATCTCAAATGTCTCACCGTAACCGTTTACCGGAATGAACCTGTTCGGGGATCCCGGATTGTATATACGGCAATAAGCCTGTCTGGTGTCGCAATTGATGATAATGACCGTGTCTCCGTCTCTTGGCGGTCTACGGATGATTCCGATCACGTCACCCTTGACATACACTGGATGTAAGTGATTGGATGTAATGCGTATTCCACACCGCACCTCCGTTCCGTACTTGGTCATAAATTTAGGGCACGCAACACGTTCTGTATATGCAGAGTCTAAGATCATGCCGTCTTCCATGTTCCCAGTAGGTACAATCACTTCCAGATAATCATCTGTTTCATCCACGCTCCCTTTTAGAGCTATCTCGTATTCAATTATCGCATCAATGTAGGCTTTCTGCCTTTCGCTCAACTGTCGGTATGAGCGTAGTAGTTCCAACTCCCTGTTCTGACATCCAAAAAACTCAGATACAAACATCCCCGTGATCTCGTACAGCTTCGGGATGATCTCAACATTAATGTTGCTCACCCTGTGACTGATAATGTTTTTGTAAGTAGACAGAGATATCCCCAGTTTCCGTGCAAAGTCCGTTTGTGTGTACCCTAGCCGGATCCTCTCTTGTTCGACATTTACCGCAAAGTTATCCATCATTTCGACAATATTCATGAAGCTCACCTCTTTTGATGGTTATCACCTTGCCTACATTGTTTTCTGATAAATACAAAATTACCTGATAAAAGTCAGGTAATTGGAAGTAGAAGTGGTATAATTTAAGTATAGGCAGACTGGGAGGCACGCGGTGGCACGCATTAAATAGCCTCCCAGCAATTACCTTGCTATTTTATTTTAGCAGATTATGTTACGGCTTTCAAGACAGAACTAGCGTTCTATACTCTCTACATAATATAATAGCAGGGACTTACACACAGGAGGTGCTATATGAGCAAAAAGAAGTGGACGGATGAGGAACTGCGAGAAACGTACAAGAGGCTGATACATCAAATGGTGGACGCTGTGGACGATGTGGAGAGGTTGAAAGAGATCTACACATTTACCAAAACATTAACAGAATAACTAACAAAAAAGACAAGGGTTTGCGCATTGCCCTTGTCTTGTCTTTTTTCTACCGATTCTTCACGGTTTCTATAAAGTCTTTTAGTATCTTCTGATCTTTCTCCGACAGAGAAGCATAGGTTCTGATAATATCCAATATCAATCCGTACATCTCGTCATTTCCTTGATAGCCTTTCAACAAAAGGCTTGCAACCTTTGCTGCTTCATCCTCTGGTGGGAGTTCTACAAGCATCGGCTCTTCGCCTGTTCGCAGCCATTCCTCGCGGACATCGAACTTTTCACAGATATCCGCTAGCGTTCGACTGCTAGGGTCTGCCTTTCCAGATTCGTAGGTAGCTATGGTGTTTCTTTTTACACCAATCTTATCAGCCAGCTCTTGTTGAGTAAGACCAAGAATTTTGCGCAATTCTTTTAATCTTTCATTCATGTTTTCACCTCACTTTCTATATCTATCATATCACAAACCACTATTACAATCAACAAAAAATAGTCGAAAAATCAACAAAAATATATTGACAAAAGTCATTGCACGACCTATAATAGTCGTAGAACAACAAAAACGAGCAACACAAAGAACAGGAGGAACAACATGAAGTTCAATGATATTTTAATGGCAATTGACAATCGAACAAAAATAAGGTTAGCAGTCAGACTGTATGGAATGAAATTTATCACAAATTATCATTATGGAGAATACTACCTAGACAAAGAAGAATTCGATGATCTTGCAGATCGCAGGGTGCTGGATATGAGGGTTGTTGACGGAATACTAGAAGTGGAACTTTAAAAAGATGTAGAAAGGAGAACAACATGAGAAAAAAAGATAAAGAGTTCTTCGAGTACATGGAAAAGAATTTCAAAACACCGCCAGAAATAGCGGAGCTGTTCTACTATTTCGATAGGCGAGTTGTAAGATATCGGCTTATCATCGCAGTGCTGTTAATGATTATAGTTTTGCTGATAATATTCAAACCTTAAACATAATCATATTTGTCAGCAATGATGCAATGATAGCGGCCATCACAGAGATGATTAATTGCCAGACCTTTGTGTCATAGAACTGGTGGCGTTTGTAAACGCAATAACGTCTGTATGTATCAGTAAGATCATACACCGGATAATTTGGAACATCGTTTCTCGCAGAATCGGTGAAACGATAGTGAGATTCGATGAATTTATATGTGTTCTCCAGTGTGCACCGATCTTTGCCGATGAATTTATAAGACACCGGATGATAAAAGCGCATGATAAATAGCTTCAGCTGTTCACGCAGTAATAAATTAACATTTGAAAAGTCCATAACAATTCCTCCCTTGCTTTTATTGTAGCAATGAGTGATTGAATTGGCAATAACCGAAACGGTCAGCAATGACCGTCTGCCGGGGATGACCGTCCGGCACTGATGAGGTAGGTCGTGATAATTTCTCCTTAGGCGGTGGAGCAGGTCACCGCCAGAAAAAGAAAGGGGTGAAAAGATGGTAGGAGAAAAAGATGTGCAGGGTATGGTTGATGAGATCGTGCCAATGCTGAGAGGTTTAGACAGATCTTCGCTATTGTTAATTAAAGGCAGTGCGGAGGTGCTGAGTATTCACGCAAAAATGGAGAGGGGTGGAAAGGATGGAGAGAAACCCGATATACATGACACGTAAAGAGATCGGTGAGCTAGTTGGCTACAGCCACACGGCTGTAGATAACAGGCTGGCAGAAATACGAAAATATCAGGAAAAGGACTCAAGCCGATACAGATACCCTTTTAATGGTAGTCGTGTTCATGTGGGCGTATTCATCGACTGGTGCGCCAACAGAACCGCCCTAATGGACGGCAGGACTGCGAAACACGTGCCACCGTTTAACGTGTATGAGTCGCTGGCTTATGCCGGAGTTCTTATCTCTGATGCGTCTGTAATGACTCAGAAATGAAACTACATAGAGCCGGAACAGGAAGAAACGCTTTAACGGCGTAAAGCGTACAAAGTGGATAAAAAACATCAATAAGTGTAAATGAGATAAAAGGCTTGAAATAAGGAAAAACACAGTTTTGCATGGGGTAAAAATAGTTAAAATACATCAATAAAAACTATCGCACGATAATTCGCATGATAATTCGCACGAAGAATCGCACGATATGAATGCACCGCAAAGCCAGTGTTTGCAAGGCTTGCGAGACTTTTAAGAATCCAACTTAGCACGATAATTCGCACGAACTACGCACGAAGAATCACACGTTCTCGCGGATATATATTATATATATAATTTAATATTCTTAAGAATAAAAAAATAAAAAAACGCGTGCGCGTGAGAGATAAAGAACGAAGAAAGGAGACATAATAAAAATGAGAAAAACGATAGGCTGGTCGATTATTATCACAGGTCTACTTGGTATGTTTTTGGTAGCACTCCCATTAGAGAATGATGGAAACGTATCTTTGACGCCGTATCTCATGCGAGAGATTGGATGCGGTCTGGTGACTGTGATTGGTGGTCAGATTAGAGACAGGTACAAAAAAGAGTGCCCACGATAGTCCGGCAAGACTGGAGCACTCAACTAAATAACCATAGCTATTATAACACAGGAGGTAAAGAGATGGAAGAAGTAAGATTTATAGATGTGGATCGTGTAAGCATTCCGATACAGGAATACAGAGAGCTAATCGAAACCAAATGCAAGGCAGAAGCAGAGGCTGACAGCAGACAGAGTGACTGGTATCGGGAGAATAGCAGAGCGAATCGGGCAGAGTCAGAACTCGAAGAATTGAAAGCAAAGTTTGAAGAGCTGAAAGCAAAGTACGAAGAGGAGAAAAGGAATAATGGTGCAGTATGAAGGTATCGGACCGGAAGAGGGAACGATAGTTGCAGAAGAAGAAGCGTTTGACTATGCACTAGAGCGGTGTCTGCACGGAACACCAGAAGACCAGGATGAATTTAGAACAATGTTGGTTGAATGGTTTTACTCGGGGAATTATTTGAAAAGAGAAAATTAATGCATTGCAGGAGGCGGTTATAGATGCTGAAAAATTATGAAGAATTAGTAAAGGTTGATGTAAGGCAGTATTGCGAAGAAAGAGATGGTTTTACATATCTGAACTGGGCGAAGTGCATCGAGTTATTGCGAGACAACGGTGCGACTACAGTATATTGGGAGCCTGTTCCCGATCCGCATACCGGAAGCAGTTTAAGAAAGACGGATGTTGAGTTTAAGGACAAGAATGGGAACACAAATCGCTGCTACGAAACACGGATCAAAGTCGTGATCGATGATAAAGAGTACGAAATGCAAACTCCGGTTTTGAACGGTGCAAATCCGGTAAAAGACAATTCGATGAGCCAGCAGAGAGTGTGGAACAGCATGTGTAGGGCGTTTGTAAAGTGCGTGGCTATTCATACCGGGCTTGGATTTAACTTATGGCTGAAAGAAGAATACAACAAGCTGGAAGCAAAGATTCCTGGAACAGGAGAGAACCTTGCATCAGAAGCAAAGAAGAAGACACTCAAAACGCAGTGTACGGCGCACGGCATTGATTTGGAGGCATGGTTATGTTTAAACGAAAGGACGATGGACACGCTTACGGAAACAGAGTGCGCCAAGATGTTGAATGCGATCAAGAAAAAGTACGGTGATGATTGATGAATTTCGCAGGAAATATAGTCCAGATCTACCGAGATTATGGCAGACGGAAGTGGATGATTACGCTTGAGACAGATCAAGATATAACGGAAGAATATGAACGGTTGAAAGATAAGGTTGTATCTGCTGTCATTAAACTCTTCCGAAAGTCTCGAAGCCTAAATGCGAACGCCTACTACTGGCAACTGCTTGGCAAAATCTGCGAAGTTACCGGGGAGAACGCTGCATACAGGCACAATATGAACCTTAGAGAATGCGGGTACATAGAGCTGATAGATGGACAGGCAGTATATGTGGTCATCCCTGACACAGAAGAAGCAGAGAAAAAAGTGGATGCTTATGAAAGTGTCCATCTAAAGCCTACATCGCAGATCAAGGGCGGCAAGGATGGCAAGCTGTACAGAACGTACATGATGCTTCGCGGATCACATACATTTGATACAAAGGAAATGAGCAGACTGATTGATATTGTGATCGGACAAGCGAAAGACTTAGGGATTGAGACGGCAACACCAGACCAGATCGCGGAGATGGTACAGAAGTGGGGTGTAAAGATTGGCGAAGAGACTTAAGAGCGTATTTACAAACGATATGGATCATTGCTACTACACCGGCTCGCCTTACGTACACAGACACCATATTTTTTATGGCTCGTTAAGATCTAAATCAGAAGAATATGGCTATGTGGTGCCACTGGCACATTGGCTACACGAGAATGCGCCGGGCAGTGTGCATATGGATCCGAATCATGGATTAGATCTGGAGCTTAAACAGATGGCTCAAAAACACTTTGAGGAGCACCACGGAAGCAGAGAAGACTTCCGGCGAGAGTTTGGTAAATCATGGTTGTAACTTATTAACTATAGATTCCCACGCAAATGTAACTAGATGTAGACAACACCTCATTTTATAGCATACAAAAACCACTATATATCACGCGGCCGGAGAAGCGTGGCTCCGGCAGAAAGGAGAAGTAATTGGAAAAGACAGCACAAGATTACTTTTATGCGATACCAGATGGGCACATGAATGCGATTCAGCGACCGGCCAATCCGAGCACAGATAGGTTGCTGAGAAAAATGATTGAGCATGCAAACAAGAATGGGGATTGCATTTTAAATAACGGATATGGAATCTTTAGACCGCTTCCATTGGATCCGGTAGATGCGGCAGAAGCGAATATATACTTCCAGAAGGAGCTGCACAGAGCCAGAAGCATACAGCTAAAAAGGCTGTGCATGAAACAAACTTATGAAGGGTGGGTACGAGATGCGATATACGCTAATCATTGCCGGGAGACTGGACAACATGAACGACTACACGAGTGCGTGCCGTACGAATCAATATAAAGGCGCAAAGCTTAAACAAAAAAATGAAAACGTGGTCAAACAGGCAATATATGAACAGCTTGGAAGATTGCGCATCAAGAATCCGGTACGGATGCTGTACCGATGGTACGAGCCAAACAAGAGACGTGATCTGGACAACATCAGCGCATTTGGGCGCAAAGTAATACAGGACGCGCTTGTAGATACAAGGGTTTTGCAGGATGACGGCTGGCGATATGTGAAAGGTTTTCAAGACGAGTTTTATGTAGATAAAGGTAACCCACGAATAGAGGTAGAGATTATAGAGGATGAATGATGGATATATCAAGATTAGCAGAAAAATTCTTGGATGGGAATGGTACAAAGACATTAATACGTTCCGGCTGTTTATGCATCTACTGTTAAAAGCAGAATGGAAAACGACAGCATACAAAGGCGAAGAGATTGATCGCGGAGCGTGCGTGTCGTCGCTGGTGGAATTGTCAGAAGAAACAAAGATGAGCATCAGTGCAGTTAGGACTGCATTGAAACATCTGGAAACAACAGGAGAAATCACACGAAGACCATGCGCAAAGTCAAAAAAAAGTGTGTACAAGATCAATAACTATGACAAGTATCAAACAGAATACAAGCAAGAAAATTGGAAGAGTAGCGCAATGGATGTAACAACGTATCAGGATGACAGAAAGAAAAAGAACAGGCGTAGATTTAATAACTTCGCTGGCAGGAAGTATGACATGGATAGTTTAACGATAGGAATCCTGCAAGCGCAGGAGACAGGAGGTAAAAATGAAAGAAGTAATTAAGAGCTATAAAGGATTTGAGAAAGATATGACTTGTCGAGGTTTTCGATACGAGGAGGGCAAGGAATACGAGGAAGACAAAGCAAAAGTATGCGATGCAGGGTTCCATGCTTGCGAGTATCCACTAGACTGTTTTAAGTATTATGCGCCAAGCACAAGCGTGTACCACGAGGTCGAGCAGAGCGGAAAGTTGTCTAAGAGCTCGGATGATAGCAAGGTAGCAGCAACAAAGATCAAGATTGGAGCACGAATAGGAATACCAGGACTGGTACAAGCCGCAATTGAATATACGACAGAGCGTGCTAAACAAACAGAAGACACACATAACACAGGTAACTGCGGAGCATCCTCTAACACAGGGGGCCGCGGAGCATCCTCTAACACAGGGGACTACGGAGCATCCTCTAACACAGGTAACTGCGGAGCATCCTCTAACACAGGGTACCGCGGAGCATCCTCTAACACAGGGGACTACGGAGCATCCTCTAACACAGGGGGCCGCGGAGCATCCTCTAACACAGGGTACCGCGGAGCATCCTCTAACACAGGGGACTACGGAGCATCCTCTAACACAGGGGACTACGGAGCATCCTCTAACACAGGTAACTACGGAGCATCCTCTAACACAGGGGGCCGCGGAGCATCCTCTAACACAGGGGGCCGCGGAGCATCCTCTAACACAGGGGACTA
>ERZ791902.348-NODE-348-length-36627-cov-31.607405_pt1 | contig 36627 bp, 39 predicted proteins | sample MGYA00510149_ERZ791902 | MGnify/ENA primary metagenome ERZ791902 (study PRJEB30046, sample SAMN00792060) | human gut metagenome | study: EMG produced TPA metagenomics assembly of the A metagenome-wide association study of gut microbiota in type 2...
TACGTCTGCTACCCTCTGTCTGTGAACAGATGATTATTCAGCAGACCCTAATTATACTACTATTATGGAAGAATCAAGGAAACTCTATTATGGATTTATACCGAGAGTACTTAACGAGGAACTCCTGTCATTTCTATGTAACAAGCATAAGGGCGAAATAGGACTTGGAGTTAAGAAGAATTGTCCTCGTCTGCGCATACGTTATGTTATTGACAAGAACAGATTCGGTTATGCCGACTTTGGTGACTTCTTCTTTTGGGAAGATGGCGGTCTGTATGTTTGGCAACAGAGTGAAGAATTTGAAGAAGACCATAATCCTGACATTGTAGAAGACTACTTCGGACATTCTTGTGAAGGACGTGGCTATACGTTGCGTTCTATCTTTGCAGGAATAGACACAGGTTATGATGACAGCAATGGTAGTAGGATGTTCACTGGCGATGTTGTGCTGGTAAAAGAACCTAATGGATACGAAATGGGAGCTTTATGTCTTGCTTCGCCACGTGGTTTAATCAGTGATGGGTTCTATGGCTTTCCTTTGGACAATCACAGTTTGACACTGGATATGTGTAAAGAGGATGGTCATAATCTTGAGCGTATCGGGACTATATTTTATCAACTCGACCCTTGCGAAGAACCTGTTTTTATATGGGATAAAGCATTGACCTTCAACAATACTTACCGTGATAAAGAGGAAGAATCCGTCTTACGTACTATGGCAAGATACACGCCAAACTTTGATAAGGAAGTATGGAAATACTTGGGACTTGAGATACTTGGAATCGAGGAGTTTAATTGGAAAAAATAACTATATAATGTAATCAAAATGAGTACAAATAATACACTTAGTATAAGGTCGACACAACCTGAAAAAGCACGTCTTGGAGCAGTGGGAGAGAATATGGTTGTCTCTATGCTTATGCAAAATGGATGGGATGCCTTCAATGCGAATTGTACAATAAAAAATTACAAATCGATTGATATTGTCTGTCTTAATAGCGAAATAAAAGAAACGCCTAACTATCCATGGAAGCCAGTGTCTGCTCTTATTCAGGTAAAGACAAGTGTACAAAAGAATATTCCAACAGGATTTACAATAGAAGATAGTCTTAAGCGCGATTTGCTTAAGGAGAAAGTAATGGGACCGTATGTGTTTGTTTATGTTAATATGGTAAATGAGGAATGGAAGTTTAGGTACTTTATACTTTCACGTAGTCAGTTTATCGAACTACTTCATTCTGCACATGTTTGGTACAAGTATGATTGGTATAGAGAAAAAGAAATATCTGAAAAGAGTCCTGCAGGAATAGATGTCAAATGGCTTATGGGAGAAGATGAACCTGAAACTAAAAGACATAAAGCTTTTGTGAATCCGTTGAAAGGTGTTTCATGTGAGGATTGTTGGGAGAATATTTGGAAGGATTAAGCCTATGTCACTCATTCAAAAATACATCTGGGTTATCAAGACCATTCATCGTTCTGGCCGCATTACATTGAAAGATCTCAATGAAAAGTGGCGTCAGAATATAGACCTTAGCCGTGGTGAGAACTTGCCACGGCAGACCTTTGATCGTTGGAAAGGTGGTATTCTTGATATGTTCGGTATTGTGATTGATTGTGAACAACATGGCAGATACCATTATTATATAGCCAATCCCGAAGTTTTAAGCGAAGGAGAGTTGCGTACATGGCTTCTTGACACCTACGGCACGGCAGAAACAATATCAAGCTGTATATCCATCCATGATAGAATACTGACAGAAGATATTCCTTCAAGCCAAGACTTTCTTGCAACAATACTTGAAGCGATGAAGTCAAATGTAGTTCTACAGATGACGTTTCGTTCTTTTTCGATGCAAGAGGCAAAGACGTTTCTTGTTGAACCGTACTGTGTGAAAATGTCCGCACAGCGTTGGTATATGTTAGCAAGAAATGTAGACTATAACTACTTGCGTTTGTATTCTCTTGATAGAATAGAAGGTGTTAACTTAACAGATGCTCATTTTGTTTTGCCAAAAGATTTTTGTGCAAAAGAATATTTTGCAGAATACTTTGGAATTGTATTGGATGAATCTGCTCCGCTTCAGAGAATAGTGTTAAGGGCAGACAAATGCCATCAGCACTATATGCGCACATTGCCGTTGCATCACTCGCAAAGAGAAATCTATGCGTGTGATGATTATGCCGATTTTGAATTGGCACTGCGTCCTACCTATGACTTCTATATGAAGTTGATGAGTTTTGGCAATATGATAAAAGTGTTGGAGCCCAAAAGTCTTCAGGAGAAGATATGTAAATGGTTGGATAAAACAATAGAAGTTTACAAATAAAAATAATTCAATAAGTATGGAATCAAGATTATTTCAAGCCTTAAAAGCTTTCAAAGGCGCTGATGGTTGCGAAGCAAACCTGTTTAAAGAGTTTAAGAAAATTGCTGAAGAAGCATTCTTCTCAGGCTATTTTCTTGTTAATGGCGGTTGTAAGGATGCGTATAAACTAAAGTTGACCTGCATCGAATTTTATTACCACGAGGATGATGGCAATACTAAAGATGAAAAAAAATATCTGAAAGGGAAAGATGAATTTGGCTATGCTTTAGGTGCTGTATGTCCAAATCCATCTGGCGTTGATGTTTTGTTTGATGATCCACAAAAGAAATATCATGCGTCTTTCTTGATTAGAGGCTATAAAGCTATTGTGCCTGGGGAAAAAGAATGGGAGAATAATGAAAAAAGAAAAGATTGGGCTCCTCATGATTTTTGGTATGATTTATTTGGTGGAGCAAATATGCTAAGCAATGGCAAGTTTAGTATAGAATGGATAGATGAGTCTGATGAAACGCTGGGCTATGCAGAACCTATGCAACGAATCAAAATAAACGACAACAGATTATGGGGATTTAAACGAGTTGAAAAGCTATGATAACAGAACAATATAAAGACAAAGTGTTTTTTTCACAGTTGCTACGTACAGATTATCCCAATATCTATAAGGATGTTTGTGAAATTCTGGATGCTAATAACGTAGCGCATGAAACGCTTCCTTTAACTAAGGATTATTGGTGTCGTGATTATATGCCGATACAATTTGCATGTGATCGTTTCTCCCAATTTGTCTACAATCCCGACTATCTAAAAGGTAAGGAAAAATACATTACTGATGTAGATAAAGTAATGAAGAAGATTGATAGAACTAATTTAATCGTTAATCATTCTTCTTTGGTTATAGATGGTGGAAATATTGTTGTTGGCGAAATAGAACAACCAAATACTTACACCACTAAATCCTTTATTGTAATGACAGACAAGGTGATGATAGAAAACGAAGGATTATCTAAAAAGGAGATAGAATCTAAAATTCGGGATTCTTTCAAACCTAAAGAATGTAATTCAACTATTGATGAAATAACTATAGTATGGTTGGCATGGGATAAAAAGGATGTTTGTGGGCATACGGATGGAATATTAAGATTTGTCGGTGCACAAAAAGATGGCAAACCTGTAGTGTTAACTAATCTTTCAGTATATGATGATGGTATTGCTACTCAAATGCGTAATATCTTGATGGAACATTTTTATGTTATAGAGTTGAATCTTTCTGAATATAACGAATTAAGTTGGGCATATATCAACGCTCTTCAGACACGTGATGTTATTATTGTTCCAGGAATTGGCAATACAAAACTTGATAATGAAGCAATGAGTCATTTTATTGCTTTATATCCAAATTATAGAGGAAGAATTTATCAAGTTCAGATGAAAGAATTTATCGAGAAATGGGATGGAGCTTTGAATTGTTGTTCATGGACAATTAGTGAAGATATGTCTAAATTACATCACGATATAGAGAATGATAAAAGATATAATTCTATAATAGAGAAGTATCAGAAAGACTCTAATAGTGTATGCTTTGATGAAATCCGATTCCTTGGTGACTATTATCCTAAAAAACTAGAGAATGATAATAGGGAATTGAATCGTTTGTATTATGGTTATTAATACATAGCGGTAGTGTAAACTGAACTGTGTCACGGCTCTGTTTACACTACCTATTCCCATCAGCAGCATACAATTATACAGTCCTTTCCCTCCCATCTTCCAGACGATGATGCCGTCTGCTCTTGGCTTCATCATCAGGAAGATATGGTAGATATCCCTCATCAACTCGATTTTATACCTATTGAGGTATTTTTTTCAATTTCCTTTCTTTTATTCATAGAAATATATTAATTTTGTGCAGATTAATTGACTTCGTGTATTCGTACACTTAGTTTCAATCGATTCATGCCTCAGTTCACGCCGAGCCTTTTACGGGTATTTATACTTTAAACAAAGGAGAAAGGGTGGGTAGAGGCACGACATAATTAAGGCGTTTACTTGACGCTCTGTTTGAGACAGCTTGGAATCTCGCAAATTCAAAGTCATTATAGTCTTGAACTTAGCAACGGTAGATGCCCCGGGTGTGATTATATCATTCCTGTGTGGTTCTCTGTGAGCCATCATTGTACCCTTATAGGTGCAGTGCGTGGTTGTGTACACAGACCTCACGGGTAGGATTATCATATCGGCGTGGGCTCTGACGTTGTCTGTTCGACTATAATAGGCAATGCGAGAGCCTCAAGCTGTGGAATGGACAACAGGTTGGTTCTCCACGCTTTTTTTGTGCCAGAATAATAACCTAATCAGAATGATAACCCTACATTGTTCTGGAGAAAGCAATGTGCCAAAATAAGTCTATTATGGCTACAGGATTTTTGTATCTAAACACTCGCAACGAACTGATTCGCCTTGACTGTTCCAAGATTGTGTACATGGAGGGTGATGGCAACTATACCAACATTGTGCTTGTCAACAAACAGAAGGTGGCTGTCTGTATGAATCTCAGCAACATGCAGCAGTTTATCTCTGAGAGCTTGCGTGAGCGTGCCTCTATTTTTGCACGCATAGGTAAGCGTTTCATCGTAAATCTCAACTTTATATATAAGGTGCAACCTCTGCTGCAAAGCCTTGTTGTGACCGATGGTGTTCACTTCACCTTTCAACTCGGTATATCGAAGGAAGCACTCAAACAGCTAAAAGACATTCTCGTCGGACGGGTTCCAGACCGAACTCAAATCAATGTAGGATAAAATCAAAAACGATGGAAATTATAATAGGAAGAGAAGAAGGCGCACGTCGTCTACATTGTATTGTTGGTGGACGTGAATTCAATATAGGTCAGGCTGGCGCAGTGCCATTGTCTGTAAGTCGTCGGCATTGCAAGATTTCAGTCAATGGAAGCAATATCAGCATAGAGAACATAAAGGCACAGAACGTAACCTTTGTAGACGGCAATCAGGTAGTCAGCAAAGGTATCACCTCGAACAGCCGTGTGCAGTTAGGCGAAGAGCGATTTCTTGTACCTCTGCAGCAGATACTGCAACTGGCTGGTGTCTCAGCAGCCAATGGAATGGATCCGCAAAAAGAGGCACCGACATTCTCGTTGAAACCCATGAAGGCTGTGTGGGAGGAATACGACAACCGCAGAATGAAGATACAGAACGATGCTGCAAAATCTGCGAACAAACAACGTCTGCAAGGTCTATTCTCCATGTTTGGTATGTGTCTCGGCTTTATTCCTGGCATAGACCCTACAATACGCATTGTCATCATTGTTGCCGCTTTGTCCATAGGTATATATTTCTTTATAAAAGGAAGCGTCACTGCAACCGTTCAACAACAGTTGCACGACCTCGACGATGAGTATGCCAGGAAGTACAAGTGTCCTAATCCTGCTTGTGGAAGACCATTTGGTGCGATACCGTACCGCAACATCGAGTACAATAAGCAGTGCTTGGCTTGTGGTTGCAAGTACACCCACTGACATTTTGTGTAATAATCGGGGCGTTTCATACAGGATGCCGATTTTCTCATGGTATTGAGGTTGAATAAGCATAATTTTGCAGCATCAAAATAATGATTTAAAAACTTTAAAAGCTATTGATATGAACAACGAAGAAACAATCGTCATGAAGCCGCAGAACAATAAGGCAGAACAGCCACAAAGCGTAGAGACTGTTGATAAGAAGTCGAACAAAGGCAAGAAAGTAGTCTCTACGGCAGCCGCCTCAATTGTGGGCGGTGTAGTCGGTGGTGGTGCTGCTTATGCTGCTACGGAAATGCTCCATAGCAAGGAAGAGGCAGAGGAGCAGAAGCCTGAGGAAGAAGCTGTAGCAGCGGAGAAGCCTGCTGCAGCAGTCGTTGACGAGCCTCAAAAGGAGCAGTCTGACGAACCCCAAAAGGAGGAAATTGTATCCAGAGTAGACGATGAAGAAGGTGGCGAACCCGACTATACTAATCACAATGGTGCTAACCCCGTAACACAAAATCCCGAAGTGCAGGCTACGGTTGACGACACCAGTGGCGGCAATGCCCATGAGGTGCAGGTGTTGGGCATGTACGAAGCGCAAGGCGAGGACGGACAACCCATGCAAGCGGCTATGCTGACCAACGGCCATGAGGTAGCTGCTGTTGTGGATTTAGACGGTGATGGTGTAGCAGACGTACTTGCTGTGGACGAAAACTATAACCAGCAGATAGATGAAGGCGAGGTGTACGACCTTTCAAACGATAATGTACATATGGCGGATTATCAGGATTTGTATATGGCGCAACAGCAACAGATACAGATGGATCAGGAGCAAAATACATTTGCCTATAACGCTAGCGATGACCAGCCGGATTACAACAATGATGCCGATTTGTCATATGTATAAAGTCACGCAGATACTACTCTTATCGGTAGTGCTTGCCTTGCTGCCATTATCAGTCCAAGCGAAGATTTATCTTTTGTCAGTCGGCATATCCGACTATCCTGGCACACGGAACGACCTCCGTTTGCCGCACAACGATGCAGCCACAATGCAGTGGCTCTACAAGGAGAACAAACAGGCAAAGGTCTGCTTGCTGATGAACGATAAGGCAAAGGTTGCAACCGTGAAGAAGGCTCTGCAAAAGATGGTTTCTGTAGCAACTGCCGATGACATCGTTGTGATATTCTTCAGCGGTCACGGGGTTAAAGGCGGATTTGTCTGCTATGACGGTTCCCTGTATTACGATGATATCTATACGGCGATGGCATCGTGCAAGAGCAAAAACAAGATGGTGTTTGCTGACGCTTGTTTCGCAGGAGCTATACGCCATGGTAAGAGCAACGCCAATGCGAATTCAAACAGCGTCAATAAGGGCAATGTGATGTTCTTCCTCTCCAGTCGCAGCAACGAGAAGTCAATCGAGAGACCAGGTATGACAAACGGCTTCTTCACTTACGCCTTGCAGCATGGATTGCGAGGAGGTGCAGACAAGAACCGAGACCGCATCATTACGGCAAAGGAGCTGTTCGACTATGTTAGCGAAAAGGTGAAGAAAAACTCAGGCAACCGTCAGCATCCCGTGATGTGGGGCAAGTTCTCCGACGACATGCCCGTGATGAAATGGTGAGACCAATATAAACAGAACAACAATGAATGAGATAAAGATAAAATGTCCTACTTGCGGCAAGGTGCTCCGTTTGAAAGATGTACCAAACATCAATGCGGCGTTTTTCACCTGCCCCGTATGCAAGGAAAAGCATATCGTTGGCAAGTGTCAACGATATGTGGAGCAGCCGAAGCCTATCGCTTCTTCGGGTGATGAAACTCAGTATGGAGGTGGTTTTGTGCAGCAATCGGGAGGCGATGAAACAAGGATTGGTCCACAACCTCAATATGGTGGTGGAGATGAAACACGAACAGCCTCCGCTTCATGCCCTACGGTCGGTGTACTTGTGGATAATACGGGTAGTACATATGCGTTGCGTTTAGGCATTAACACTATAGGACGTAGTGCAGCTTCGTCGACAGCAACTATACAGATAGCCACCAACGACCGCACCATGAGCCGAAGCCATGCCGTGATAGAAGTGAGCCATGCAGGAGGAAAGACAATTCACATTCTCAGAAATGGAGCGAACAAGAATCCGTCCTATATGAACGGAGTACTCATCGGACAACAAGACCAACTGGTGCTCAACAATGGTGATCGTATAAAGATGGGTAGCACAGAACTGACATTCAAAAAGTAACAGTATATGAAATTCAAGATTAAAGCATACAACCTGCAGGAACTTGGACAAAGAACAAATCAAGAAGATTCGCTCTTTCCTGCATTGGGTAAGTCAACGTCTGACGACCGCTTGTTCGTTCTCTGCGACGGAATGGGCGGACATGAGAAAGGCGAGGTGGCTTCGGCTACGGTGTGCGAGACATTAAGCCGTGTCATTCTTTCCGCTTGGCATCCAGGTGAAGTGTTGAGCGACGAACTCTTCCTGCAAGCCCTTAGTGCAGCCTACGATGCGCTTGATGCTAAAGACAATGGCGAAGAACGCAAGATGGGCACCACGCTCACCTTCTTATGTCTGCACGCCAGTGGTGCCACAGTGGCGCATATAGGCGATAGCCGTATATATCAGTTGCGTCCGGCTTCAAAAAACACCTCGGCACGTATCGTCTTCCGCACGCAAGACCACTCGCTCGTCAACGATCTTGTGAAGATTGGCGAGATAACAGAAGAGGAGGCTAAGCACCATCCACAGAAGAATGTCATCACACGTGCTATGCAGCCTAGCCAGGAGCATCGTGCTAAGGCAGACATTGCTCATCTCACAGACATTCTACCTGGCGACTATTTCTACATGTGCTCCGATGGTATGTTGGAAGAAGCTTCTGACGAGAACATCCTCAATATCATTACCAAGCCTAATGCTACGGATGAGCAGAAGTTGGAGATGCTACGCAATGTTACAGAAGAGAATAAGGACAATCACACGGCACATCTTATACATATTGATAAGGTGGAGTACAGCGTGGCTTCTTCAGAGTCTACAGGCAATCCTTCTTCAGAGCAGCATGCAAAGATAACGGGGATATTGGTTAAGCCAAAGTTTCGCAAACCCAATAAGTGTAAAGTCTTGTTAGGAATCATTGGTGTTGTGGTTGTAGCGATAATTGCTGTCGCTGCTTCGTTCTTCCTTTGTGGGGGAAAGCATAATTCTCCAGACGTTTCAAGTGTGGATAGTATCAAGGTGAAGCATACAAAGGACTAATCAAGAAATAAGGAGGTGAAGGAGAACCCGAAGGACTCAATTTCTTCTAAAGATAATTTTTAATAACAACAAAAACATTGAATATGAAGAAAATTTTAATTATTCTTGTTGCTCTATTTTCATTTTTATATGTAAAGGCAGATGTAATAAAAATGCAATCAACAGAATTAGCTCTAAAGTTGTATGACTATGAAACTCAAAGTTGGAATGATTGGAGTGATTGGAAAGATTGTAGTGTGTTGATTGTTATTAATACTGATAATGATACATTTACTATCTATAGTAGTCAGATACAACAATACGATATATATAAGTATGGCGATCAAGGTGTTTCTGATGGTCAAGATGGAAAATTATGGTATTTTGATTGCGTGAATGAAGATGGGCTACGTTGCGCAGTACGTCTGCGTATACAAAGTGATGGAGCACGGCAACTGTATGTTGATTTTAGTGATGCAAGTTGGGTTTATAATGTATATATAAAATAAGGTGTTAAATATAATAATGTATATATTACCTCATACAACGAAAGAGTCTAAATAGAAAAAAGGCAATTAAATCATGCAACAACTAACACAAGGAACACTCCTACATGGAGGTACATACAAGATAGAGAAGATCCTCGGACAAGGTTGCTTCGGCATAACTTACCTTGCCGAACATACTAACCTTGGAAAGAAGGTAGCAATCAAGGAGTTCTTTATGAAGGAACTCAACTCACGTGGTGAGGATGGTAGTATTACTGGTATGTCAGACAGTAGTTTGTCTCAAGACTATTGCCAGAAGTTCAAGAAGGAAGCTATCAACCTCTCGCGCCTTGATCATCCCAACATCGTTCGTGTCACCGACTCGTTCAGCGAGAATGGCACGTTCTACTATGTGATGGACTTTATAGAAGGACAGAACCTCAACGATTATATCAAGTCGCATTATATAGATGAGGCTGAAGCCGTAAGCCGTAAGCATAATCAAGTGGTAGTGTAAACAGAGCCGTGACACAGTTCTGTTTACACTACCGATTCGTTCACTTTAATGGGGCAATAGTGTCATGGAATAATAAATATAAGAAATATGAAAGAAAGAATATACGCATTAGAAAAAAATCTAGGAATGCTTCGCCAAATTGATTTGGGCGATGAGGAAGAATTTCGTTTTGTTGATGTGAGTATCTATAGGTTAATTGCATCGGTACGAACGATACGTTGTTGGTCGGACTATGGTCAATTCAACGAAAGACGTCTTTCATTGTGCCTTGATGGAAAACAAGACAATATAAAATTAAATGGAATTACTATATTTTATGTCGTCAAGGACATCTTGAAATTTTATCTTTCACGCAATGGTTGCCATCATAACTTCACAATTAATTGGCAGATAGACAATGGTGATATATATGAACAATCATTCTCTTTATATTGTGAAGCAGACGACAATTTGTTACCCCATATAGTCTATGTCATATTGCTTATTTCTGAAGTGAAGAATGAGGAAATGGTGCAAATCTATTGGGATATGCTCACAAATGGTTCATTTCCGATTAATAATACTATAGGAAAGAATTTAGATGATGCTAACAATTTGAGGAAAATCATAGATAAAATAGTCCAAGAATATCCTTTTACAGAAAAATTCTTTCAAGACGGAATGAAGAATATTACCTGTTTTCTAAAAAAAGAGATAGACAAAATAGAATTGCACTAACCAAAGTTTCACACATGGTAAAACAAATAAACAACATGAAACAGAAATTACAAATCGTTACCGCAATCGTAGCAATCCTCATAGGATTGACTGCTTGTCAGAAATCCACTAAAGACCAGTTAATCGGAACATGGCACTATACCGCGACCACGACCATTGATGGCGGAATCATCAATATAGAAGGAACTGATACGAATAAGGAAGATGGTACTTATTCTGGTGTGGCAAACGCTATCTGTACGTTTGACACAGAGATTGATGGCGTTAATGTTCAAATCAAAATGGGCATTAGTATGAAGGGAAGCGGAGAATGGACCGTGAACGACAAAGAGATTGTTTCTTCTCCTACATCATCTGGAGTAAAAGTAACTTATATGAGATACTATGATCCTTCGGATGGTTCATTTCTTATGGAACTCACTGGAAGAGAATTGTTAGAGGCATCCGATGTATTTGTACAGGGCTTAAATTTAATGGAAGCATCAACCGAACGGATACTTATGCTGCAAGAGAACAAGTATGTTACGGAGTCGATAGATGATGATGGCAGAAAGATAACAGCGACTTATATAAGAGTAAGATAAATGAAGAGCGACTATCAAGCACTACGTTCTGGCACTATCCTGAAAGGGAAATACCGAATAGTAAGCCACCTCTCGTCGGGTGGCTTCGGAAAGACGTACCTTGCCGTGTATGGTTCTCACGACACAAAGGTCGCCATCAAGGAGTTCTTTATGAACACGGCAAATCTGCGTGAGTCGGATGGCGTGTCTGTAAGCGTTGACAGAACTAAGGAGAATGCCAATGCTTTTAAGTCTCAATTATCGAAGTTTAAGAAAGAATATGAGCGCCTCAGACAGATTTCCAATGTTCATGTGGTGACGGTTTGTGATTGTTTCGAGGAAAATGGAACAGCCTATTATGTAATGGAGTACGTAGACGGTGATGACTTAAAGGGAAGACTGCAACAACGTAGAATACCATATTCAGAGAAAACCGTACGGAATTATCTGAGACAAATCCTGGATGGTCTTTCAGCTATACACTCTGTTGGGCTATTGCATCTTGACATAAAGCCTGCGAATATTATGGTGACAGCACGTGGCTATGTTAAGCTGATAGACCTTGGTTCAAGTAAGGATTATATGAAGGGTATTGGCGCAACGTTATTTACTGGTATGGCAATAACTAATCGTTATGCACCATCAGAGCAGGTTGATGGTAGTTTTGAAAAGTTGGGACCATGGACAGACTTCTATGCTTTAGGTGCAACCATATATTATCTGCTAACTTGTAATGAGATACCAACCTGGACAGCACTTAATGAGGACAAAACACGCGACAAGCACATTGCATTGCCAATGCCAGGTGTATCCGATGAAATGAGATGCCTTGTTGCTTGGCTAATGAATACAGATAGAGAGAAACGACCTCACAGCGTTGATGAAATTCTGACGAGAATGGAATCAAAAAAATGGACTGGATCGTCATATGATGATACAACGGTGTTTGCAGGTGATACAGAAGACGCAACGGTTTTTGTTGAAAACCCCAAGATACAGTATCAGTCGAATGTTTCTCAAAAGGGTGAATCATATCGTCTTCCAAATGATAGAAACAGTACTCCAAGGCAAAACCCCACACAAGAAAAAGAACCAGAGTTTAGTTTTGTCGGATGTCTGTATATTCTGATTATCATTGCGATAGTAGTATTTGTAGTAAAATTTTTATTTATGACATAAATATTGAAGATTATGAAGAATATTCTAAAATGGATTGGTGGAGTATTGTTGATGCTCTTTGTCGCTCTGGGCAAAGTTTCGAAAGTCGCTGAAAGAAACTTAAACCACGTAACTCAAATGACAGAAATAAATGTAAATAAGGCGGTTAAAGCAACGACTAAAATGTCCAAAAATTCTAATATTCAACGTGGAGTCATCATTGGAGTAAGCAGAGCCGTGCATAACACTACTCGAAGTAATGCGCAAACAGTCTCGCAGCCTCGAATGGTAAACTGTACGCGATGCAATGGACGAGGACGCGTGCAAAGTAACGACGGATATGTTTATAGTTGCAGCAGATGCAATGGAACAGGAACGATTTTTATCAAGTGACACAATTGTTTTAATAACATCATTAGTGCCACTTTTTACGGGACACTAATGAGAAAATACATATGTCGAAACATTTAACGGTCAGGTAGGAAAGTGTGGCTTCAATTGCAACATGTCTTCCAATCGATCTTGTCGTCTGCTCTTGGCATTATCGGCTGGAAGATAAGCTGGAAGATCGGCTGGCAGATAAGTCGTTTCGGCGCTTATCTGCCAGCCTTTATTCTGTTGATGCACAGTGAAATGTGTCGTTGCTGGAAGATATGGCAGATATTTTCACCAATGCGGAAAATAAAAGCATAGAACGAAAAGCTTACTTCACGTTCAGCTTGACCGTCTTTCCACCTGCTTTCACTACATACAGGCCCTTTTCAACTGGTGTTACGGCAGCTGTGCTGACGAGCTCGCCGCTTGCGCTGTACACCTTTACGTCCTTTGCGTTCTGCACCACTATCTTGCCGTTGATGGCGAAGATGTTCACACGCTTGGCGTTAGGGCTGTTGACGCCTGTGGGGTAAGCCTCGAATGTAGCTACGCCGGTAAGCACATTGAGCCTGATGGTCTTGAAGGTAATCGCCTCAGTCTCCATGTCGATGGTGATGTTCTGGCCTTTTGGCGTGAGCTGCACCGGCTGGTTGAACGGTATGTACTCGCCGACGTATGCCACACCCCAGTCGATAGTCTGCCAGTCGTTGGAAGCGAACTTGAAGCCTTCGCCCTTCTTTATCGTTATGTCATTCCATTCTACGGTGCCGTCGCCCATGTCCTTGCCCTTGTATTCGTCCAGGAACTGCCAGACGTCGGTGCCATCACCTACAAAGTAGCAGTCGGGGTAGACGTCGGTGCCGAGAAGCATCTTCTCCCATGTATTTTCGATAGTCATTATGGGAGTGTTGTCGGCGTTATAAAGCTCTCTTAGGTTAACGTTGCCGTTTTCGTCTTTATGTATTTTATCGTACGTGGTCATAGCCCAACCGTTTACGTCGTTGCTCCACTCGTAAAACCTGCTTATGTCGAGCGTTGGCGATTCGTGCTCCGTAACCCATCGGTGGCCGGAGTAGCCGTAGTCTGTCTTCTGTTGTATAGAGAACATTGTCTGTATGCCATCTTTGTCGAATGCTATAAGTGTCTCCGTGAGGACACTCCATTGCTGCTTGTCGGCATCCCAGGTATACTGGCCGCTATCTATAGTCGTCTTGCCGTAGTGTATTAATTCGGATACATTCTTTTCGCCTTTTGTCCATTTCTTTGCTACGTTGTCCCAATTGCTAAAGGTGAGACCCATATACTGGTAGTTTCCGTCCCATCCCATCTCAATTCTTTTATCAGGCACCCATTCGCCGTTGGTATATAAGTTGCGCTGCTGCATTGTGATGTTGTTCTCGTTGTCGTATTCTCCGAAAACCTCTACACCGTCGCTTATATTCTCGGCTGCGTCGTATTTCACATCGCTGTAGTATACCTGATTGCCATCGTCGTTGTAACGCCACGTTGTTTCTGTGCTCTTGGCGAAGATGTTCGGTAGTTCTACCATGTTAGAATATGTATGCTTGACCAGTCGATGGTTTTCGTCGTACTCGTATTCAGTCAAATATCCATCAGTTACAACACCGTCGTTGTATGTATAAGTGGTCTGTTTCTTTATTTTTCCAAACTCGGTTAATACGAAGTCTGTAGTTGAGATGATGGTTCCGTCGGGGGCTTTGCTAACGCTCTTTGTCTGGCACCATTTCTCGTTGTTCACCACTATGCTGCGGTTTGGTTCCGGTTTCTCTGTGCTGAAGTTGGCGGTAGATGTGTTCGGCATAATATTCATGTCGTGAAGCAACATCTGCTTGCTGTTTAGTGTTGTGATTTTGTTTGAAGGGTTAGTAACTGTAGGCTTTTTGCCGAATGTCTGTGCAGTGGCGGATAGTGCGAATGCGAACAATCCTGCCAATAGTAAATTCCTTTGCATGGTTTTTGTAGTTTAAAATTAGTAAGCATTTATTTTTGTGCAAATTTATTGTTTTTTTCTCAATAGGTCATTCCCATTGCGTAAAAAAAGAGTAACATAGCGTAAAAAAAACGCCATATTACTCTTTTTTTATTGATGAAGTATGGAAATGCAACATGTATTGTTACCATTATAAAAACGGCAGCTATACGGTTAGCCTTACATACGATCTGTCGTCGAAACTCTTGTTGCCCTCAACGAGACCTTTCGTAGCCACAAAGCTGTGGATGTTCTGCGGGTCGTCGGCGAGTTGCTTTGCCAGCGCCTTTTCGGTGTCGCGGAGCGTGGGTAGCAGAGTGGGGTAGCCGTCGGAGGCAAGCACGGCGGAGCTGCGTACGCTGACGAGTCGTGTGCCAGGCATGTATATCGGCATGCCGTCTATTACGGCATACAGGCGATTCTGCCCTTCGAGCATTGCCTTTATTATCTGCGGCTCTATGGCGTGGCGGGCGTCTGCGGGTGTCATGCCGCCCTTTATCATGTCGGCGCGCTGCATGGCTGTCTCCTGCTCGTAAGGCTTTGGGTTTTCGTAGAACACGCCGTCTACTATGGCCTGGCAGTCGCCCACCATCCATACCTCCTTCCGATGTTCGCTATATACTATTGCAGAAGCGGTGAGACGCTCCTCAGGATGCGCAGCCATGCGTTCGGATATGCCGCGCTCTGCGTATTCTTCTGCGATGCGGCTCGTTATGCCCTGGCAGAACTCCTCCAGCGTGGCTTCGGCAGCCATCTGGCGGATATAGTTGCGGATGAGCAGCATGGCGAAGCGTCCGTTCTTCATCGTTGGGTCGAGTCGGAGGGGTGTCTTGCTTGTGCTGCCGTCGATTACAGCCACGAAGTTGGGTGTGCATACGATGCCGTCTTCACAGTCGGCTGCTGTATGTTTGCCACAAATGAAACTTTCTTCAATGTGCATATTGTTGTCATTTCTTTCTTTAATTATTTGATATTACCTTGTGCGTCGTATCGTCGTTCCATCTCACGATGTTCAGACCGCGCTGCATTCGGTTTGTTTTCATACCTAAGCTGTTGTATATATCTTTTACTGAAACGTTGTCGGTGTCTATGGTGCTTACCGCTGTCATCTCCGCCTTGTCCTGTACGCTGATGTCGTGCAGGAAGAGGTTGGCGTGGTAGGCAGGTGTTACGCAGTGGAAACCGTAGTAGTAAACGCCGTCCTGCGGCACCGTGAACTCAACCTCGTACACGTTGTCCTCTGTAGCGCTTGGCGGCAGCGGAATGCTTTCGAGCGACAGCAGCAGGTCTGACTGCTCCTCGGGCGAACGACCTTTGCCGAATGTCACGTCCATAGCCTCTGGGTATTCCTCCATTGCAGAGTGGGCGCTGAATCGGAGCACGTAGGTGTGTCCCGCCTTGTAGTTGACGGGCGGAGAGATGAGCCAGTCGTCGGCAGCCTCGTTGGGGTTGAATCCGTAGACTGCACTTGCCTGCGATGTAGAATATTTCCACGAGTAGCCGTCGTTGTTGGCGTCGAGGATGGTGTAGTAGTTTATCATGTCGGCAGGATTGGTGAAGGCGCCGCCGTATGGCACATCGAGCGGTGTGCCCACGATGAGGTTGTTGGAGAAGGCTCCCTGACCGTCGTAGCGTCCTAAGTGCGGCGTCACGAGATAGACGTATCGGGTCATTTCGGCAGGATGCGTCTCTTCGAAACGACATTCGGTTATGCCCTTAGCTACAGTCACCTCATACGGGTAGCGCACCACGTCGTAGGTGAGCTGCGAGACGTCAATAGGCTGTCCGTTCTCGCCGGTGGTGGGTGCGTCCCAAGTAAGAATGGTCTTCAGTCCGTCGCTTGTGAGGCGTATGTTCTGGCACTGCGCCGGACTGTCTTTTCCGACGAAGAAAGTGCGGTATACGGTAGGTCCGTCGCCGACGGCGTTGCTCACCGTTATGCCCACCTTGTTGTCGCCGTTGTCGAGCTTAACGGGTTCGGTAGCCACAAGCTCTCCTGCTTCTCCTTTCAGGCAGGCTATTGTGTCGCCGTCCTCCTCTGTCACTACCGCACTCAGTTCGCCCGTCAATGCCGATCCGTCGTATGCTTCGGCAGGCATCACGAACTGCAGTTTGCCGGTCCTGTCGTCCTTCGAGGTCTCTACGTATTCGAAGGCAGATATCGAGGTAGGCGCCTTGTCGCACGGCTCCTGGAAGAAGGCGCCCGTGGTAAGCACCGTGTTGTTGAGATAGGCAGCCAGTGTGCCCTGCGCCGTTGTTGGATCTATTTCGGCAATGCAGGTGTATTCGATATTGAGGTTGAGGCTCGAACTTGGATATATCCAGTAGAGTTTGCCCGTTTTGAAGTTGCAGAACAACGACTGCTTGCGTGTGTCGTTTATGAAACTGTCGCCGCTGAGCAGATTGCCCATCGAGATGTCGCCCACCTTTGTTAGGCTTCCGTCGCTCTTGTTCACTTTTCCGAGATACCACAGGTCCTGCTCAATGCCCACATGGTCGTTCTTCGACTCCATGTAGATGCAATAGACGTCGCCCTTCTTGTCGCAGCCAATAGCCTCGTATCTGTAGTTGTTTTCAAGGTCGGCGCCCAAGCGTGTCGGTGTGCCCGTAGCAGGGTCGATGGTGATGAGGAAGGTCTCCATGTATGTGCGGTTGATGGCATAGATTGCATCGGTGGTCGGGTCGTATGTCATGCTTAGAGTGGTCAGCTCGTAGTTGTCGTTCATCTGTCGGTCGTAGAGCACCTCGAAGGTCTTTGCATCGAGCACAACCCAATGGGGCTTTTGGAAGCCGAGTCGCGACGAGTCGTCGTATTCGGAAGCGTATATCTTGCCGTTGTGGTAGGTGCAACCTCCAGACACGATAGCCTCTCTGAGCGGCTCTGTGAGCTGCGCCTGAAAGCGGTTGTCGTAACTGAAGCGGTAGTAGCCCTGCGTCATGGCGTCGTAGGAGTTCTTCTTTCCGTATGTAACTGATCCAACGATGTCAACGCCTTCGTCGGCAAGTCGACCGAACAGTTCCTGTGCATTAACAGACTGTGTAAGTGCGGCTGTCAGAAGTGTGACGGCAGCTTTTGTGAGTGAAGCAAGTGGGTGGTGTGTTTTGGGGAATAAGGCATTTTTCATACTCTCTCTGTTTTTGGGTCAATCTACTTATGTATATTGACGGTTCGTTACTTTTGTAAACGTAAAAAATGTTTACGTTTGCAAAAGTAACGATAAATATTGAAAAACAAAATAAAATGTCAGAAAAATGCTTTCGGCGGTAATAAATCTACCGGAATATGCGGTCTGCAAACCTTTGCCCTTGTTATTTCGATGTATTCTTCAGTCGGTGCTGCACCCAAAGGAACGCCGGAACGAGGAACAGATCAGCCATAATCCAGGCTACGGGGTCGCCGAAGCAGACGCCAGTCCAGGCGATAGCCGGCACGAGCCAAAGGCTTACGCCGCAGCGTGCTATCATCTCCATCACGCCGCTGAGCATAGAGAGGTTGCTGAAGCCGAGTCCCTGGATAGAATAGCGCATGATGGTGAGCAGTCCGAGCGTGGGGTAGAAGTAGTTGTTGATGCGCATATACTGCGCCGCGTTGCTCACCACGGCAGCCTCGCCGCTGTCTACGAAGAGTCGCATCATATACCCCAATTCGGGATAAAATAGCGATTAGTTGCGTGTGAAGACAGATACGTGAATTCTCTTCCCATGCCATCAGACATGGGCTATATATAAAGAATCGAAAGAGATTATTCTGTCCTTAGAACAATGTAAGTTGCTTCGTGTCTTCGATGCAGTATCCTTGCAATGCCTTCGGCTTGTTGTCAAAGAAACAATATGCTCCCAAGGCAGAAATAAGGTTCATGATAAAGTTGTTTACAGATCTATGGCGTGAGTGTACAATCTGTGCCGTATTCTTCAGCATGTCGTTAATGGTTTCAATAATGTATCTCTTGCGCAGCATCATTCTGTCATAGAATGGCATCAGCTTGTTTTCATGTTTACGCGCAACCCTGTCACCAGCTGTATTCCATCCTCAAAGAGGAAGTCAAACAGCTTCTGTGAAATATACCTTTGTCAGCAAACAGCTTGCCATACAAACGTTTAGCAAGAACCTTGAACACATTCGGGTCCTTGTCGCTGACATTTGCACCAGTAAGTACAAACGCTATTATCTCGCCTCTGTCATTGCACGCAAGGTGGAGCTTAAAGCCATGACACCAACCCGTAGTTCCTTTTCCGTCAGTGGCAATTCCCTTGAATACCTTATTGGCATATCTCCTGAGATTATGGCATACGGGTATCATCGTGGAATCAACGAATGTTATGCCGGTACATCTTCCGAAAGCCCCCAGATTAAGGAAGAACATGAGCTGGAAGAACACGCGGCTTTCCAATTCCACAAAGCGGTTGTACGACACAGCTTTCGGGAAATAAGACTTCATCGTACCCTTAATGAAGAATAGGTAGTAGTGCTTGAAATTGCGGAATGTACCGAAATGGAAATACAATAGAATCGTCATGATTTCACTGTCGGACAACGATGCTGCACGCCGTCTACGCTTCACTCCGCTATTGTCTTCCAGCAAATTTCCTGCATTTTCTGCATCAAAATGTTTGCAAAACTCGTCTATAATACAAAATAATTCTGTAACTTTGTAATCGGTAGTCATATTAAATATTTTTGTAACTAATTGATTTTTCACCTATAAAGGTACAAAATATTTATGAGACTACCAACTTTTTTATGAACTATTTCTTATCCCGAACTGGGGTAAGATATTGATATTGAAACAAATAAAGGAAGATTTTTGAAATTATGCAAACCCTACAACCCAATACTCTCCTACAAGGAGGACGATACAAGATTATCAAGACGCTCGGACAGGGTGGCTTCGGAATAACTTACTTGGCTATCCAGAGTGGACTGGAGCGCGAAGTGGCAGTGAAGGAATTCTTCATGAAGGAATTCTGTGAACGAGATACTGCTACAAGTCATGTCACTTTAGGGATGGAAACAAGCCGTGATATGGTAAAACGCTTTCGTGCTAAATTCATAAAGGAAGCACGGAACATTGCGAAGCTAAATCATCCGAACATTGTGCGCATCATTGATGTGTTTGAAGAGAACGGCACGGCATACTATGTCATGGAGTATGCAAAAGGCGGCTCTTTAGGAGAGAAGCTAAGAAAGAAAGGCAGTTTTTCAAAGTCTGTTGCTACACGTTATATCACGCAAGTTGCAGAAGCCGTTGGCTATATACACCAACGTAAGATGAACCATCTTGACATCAAGCCAGACAACATCATGCTTTCTGGCGATGACAATGTAATCTTGATAGACTTCGGTCTTTCTAAACAATATGATGCGACAACTGGGAGCCAGACAAGTTCTACTCCTGTTGGAATCAGCGAAGGATATGCTCCTATAGAGCAATATCAGATTGGTGGTGTAGCCAGTTTTACACCAGAGACAGACATTTACGCTCTTGGCGCAACTTACTTCAAAATGCTTACTGGAATAACACCGCCTAGTGCTCCGTCTTTGTTAGAGAATTGTGTATCAATAGAGTCGTTGAAAGCCAAACGAGTAAGTAAAAACGTGGTAGACACAATACTTCATTCTATGTATTCAAAGAAAAAAGACAGATTCCATTCTATTGAGGATTTTCTACAAGGACTGAGGGACTATAGTAATTCAAATAAGGTTAAATCACTAATATCAGACAAAGAAGAGATGCAGGTCCTAAATGAAAAAGTTTTGACTTTTAATATTAATGGTGTGTCTTTCGAAATGGTCAGAATAGATTCTGGGAGTTTTGTTATGGGAGCAACGAGCGATATGGAGGAAACGGAAGAGGAATTGGAAGAATGTGAATACATTGTTCAATCGATATACGAAAAGCCAATACATAAAGTAACTTTGTGTAATTACTATATTGGGAGAACTGTTGTAACCCAAAAATTGTGGACAGCGATAATGGGGGCAAATCCTTCAAAATTTAGAGGAGCGAACAAACCTGTTGAAAATATTTCATGGAGTGATTGTCAGGTATTTATATCAAAATTAAATGCATTAACAGGCAAAGTGTTCAGATTGCCCACAGAAGCAGAATGGGAATTTGCAGCACGGGGTGGAAATCTCTCTCGACATTATCGGTACAGTGGTAGTGATACATTAGCAAATGTTGCTTGGTGTGACATTACTTCTGAATATGACACTACATCTGATGTTGCGAAAAAACAGCCTAATGAACTTGGGCTTTATGATATGAGTGGCAATGTCTATGAATGGTGCTCTGATTGGTATGGAGATTATAGTTGTATTGCTCAGCATAACCCTATGGGTGCCAAATATGGAGAAAGTCGAGTTGCCCGTGGCGGAAGTTGGCTCGACGCTTCTGTTTTATGCAGGATTTCCTCTCGTTCGTGTTTTTCTGCAGATACTAAGGACTATTTTATTGGATTGCGTCTTGCATTATCCGAATAATAACGATTATGGAAGAAGAGAGAAAATATACATATAGAGTAAGACCATGCAATTCTTTTACATTGGATGAATTGAGTAGAGGCTATTTATGGTTCTCTCGGCCAACCTGCTATAAGGATACAGAAGATGCTAATATCGCTGCATTCATTAATGATACCGATGCTATAGAAAGAGGCTTGTTGCATGCTGGTTATAGAAAAGAATGCATAGGCAAGTATATAAAAGAAATGTCTTATATCGGGATTTGTTGCTTTACAAAAGAGAAGCCTATTGGACGGAATTTAATTAATTTTCCGAGGTGTAGAGAAGATAATGCCATAGTTATAAAGTATAATCGAAATAAACTGAAGAATTTCTTCGAAAAACATCTTAAACATCCTCTTTTACCATGCTTTCACAATGTAATTTACGATAAGAATCCAACAAAATTAGAACAATTTGACAAATGGAGTTTTCTTGTTAAAGATGACTTTGGAAATCGTAAGTACAAAACTATACAAGGTCTTTTACATGAACATCCAAGAGAACTCGATAAATTAATATTTATGTTGTACACGCGAATCAATAGTAGGTTCGAAAAACAAAACGAAGAAAGAATTATAATAGCAGGACGCAATGTACCAAAGCACAATAATGAAACTATTGGTTATGAGATTCAAATATCAGCAGATGTAATTGATACTGTATACGTTTATTCATCAGTAGCAGAAGACTTTAGAGAAAAAATGAATGAGATTCCTTCTATAGCAAACAAAATAGTGCATGAGATTGTAAAATAAACAGTGTTAAACTATTATTATGGCCTGACATAGTTTATTTTACACTCTCCGCAGCTTCAATCATTTTAATAAACATGCAGTGTATATACTTCATCACTTGCTATATTGCAGTCTTTTTCAATCTACGCTGCACCCAAAGGAACGCCGGAACGAGGAACAGATCAGCCATAATCCAGGCTACGGGGTCGCCGAAGCAGACGCCAGTCCAGGCGATAGCCGGCACGAGCCAAAGGCTTACGCCGCAGCGTGCTATCATCTCCATCACGCCGCTGAGCATAGAGAGGTTGCTGAAGCCGAGTCCCTGGATAGAATAGCGCATGATGGTGAGCAGTCCGAGCGTGGGGTAGAAGTAGTTGTTGATGCGCATATACTGTGCAGCGTTGCTCACCACGGCAGCCTCGCCGCTGTCTACGAAGAGTCGCATCATATAGTCGGCGAAAGGATATATCACGGCAAACGTAAAGACGAAGTAGACGAGCATGAGACAGATGGCGTCCTTCACGCCGCGTGTTACGCGGTCAATGCGCTGTGCTCCGAGGTTCTGTCCGCAGTAGGTAGCCATAGCCACGCCGATGTTCTCAAAGACGCAGGTGAAGAGATACTTTATGCGGAGCGAGGCGGTGAAGGCAGCCACGCATGTAGTGCCGAGAGCGTTGTTGGCGCTCTGCAGCATGATGATGCCAATGCCGGTGATGGAGAACTGCAGACCCATCGGCACGCCGTTGTTCAGCAGAATGCTCGTGCGGCGGTTGTCGTAGCGGCGCTCGTCGCCCTGCGGAATGAGCAGTTGCATGCGCTTGCGTATATACCAGATGCAGAGACATACCGAGACGCCCTGCGAGAGCCATGTGGCTATGCCGGCTCCTGCCACGCCCATGCCGCAGAAGAGTATGAGCACCACGTCGAGCAGGATGTTCACAACGGCGGAAGTGATGAGGAAGTAGAACGGCTGACGCGAATTGCCGAGGGCGCGTATCTGACCCGACAGGAGGTTGAAGCCGAACGTGAATGGAATGGCGGCGAACTGCAGCATGAGGAATGTGTAGGCGTCGTGGAAGATGTCAGCCGGAGTGTTCACCATCTGCAGGATGCGGTGGCAGAACATAAGCGAGAGCACCATTATCACCAGAGCCATCACCACGGAAATACGCACGGCATTGGCTACGTAGACGCGCATCTTATGGTAGTCCTTCGCACCGAACGCCTGCGCCACAGGTATGGCGAAGCCTGCACAGGCTCCGTTGCAGAAGCCCATTATGAGAAAGGTGATAGATGTAGAAGCGCCTACAGCCGCCAGTGCGCCCACGCCGATCCATCTGCCTACGATGACGGCGTCGATGACGAGGTACATCTGTTGAAGGATGTAGCCCAATATCAAGGGCAATGCGAACTTGGTGATTTGGCGCAGCGGCGATCCGACGGTCATATCGCTCACCGATGCAGCCTTCTGCGATGTAGCAGAAGGTTTGCTGTTGCGGTCTTGTGTTTTCATTTGTTATCCTGTTTGTTTCCTTTTTTCTATGTCTCTTTAAGCCTTTCTATGCCTCTTTAAGCCTTACTATGTCTCTTTAAGCCTTACAATGCCTCTTTTAGTCTTACTAAGCCCTCCCCGACGGGGAGGGTTGGGAGGGGCTCTTTTACTTTTATCTGTTGCGGTAGGCGAGTGGTGTCATGCCGGAGCGCTGCTTGAAGAAGTTGGTCATGGCGCTCTGGTCGCTGAAGTTGAGATGGTCGGCAATCTCGCCCATCGTCATATCGGTCTGCGTGAGCAGGTTGCAAATCTCCTTGTAGACGAGCGATGTGGCATGCTCGTTGATAGTCGAACCGCTTATCTCCTTCACCAGTCGCGAGAGGTAAGCCGATGATACGTTCAGCTTGTCGGCATAGAAGCGAATTTGGCGCTCCTTGCGATAATTGCGGTAGAGATGGTGAAGGAAAACCTCGTACACCTCCTTTTTGTGTCCGAGGTCGTGCGATACGGAGCACTGCTCGTAGGGCAGTTCGTCGATGATGAGTCTCAGCACGTTGAACATACTGCGAATCATCTCAATCTTGTTGATGTGCTGGTGGCGCACGATGTCGCACACGAAGTGGAATATATCAGAAATGCTCTTGTATTTTGTGTCATTGAGCTGATAGCGCTGCGCCTGCTTCGCAAAGCTTTCGTCTACGAGTATGCCCTCCGCCTCGAAGTCAGCAGAGAAGTTGCTTACGCTCGCCACCTCATTCGGTGTGGTTATCAGCATGTTGCGCGCTGTTAGCTGCACGCTCTGCTCGGCGTCGTCTTCATGCAGTTGCAGAAGACAGCTGCCGCGCTGCACAAGAAGCAGTTTGGTGAACAGCGTGTGCTCTGCAAACATGTTGCAGAAACTGTCGTCTTCGTAAGTGTCAAAGTCGGAAAAACAGTCGCCCTCTTCTCCGTTCACGTAGAAGTGGGCGGCGTATGCACCATATATATCCTTCAGATTATATTTTGTGGCAAACTCTTCCAAATTATATACTTTCATCGAATATGTCTTCTTCTGATTTATGTAGTGCAAAATTAAAAAAAAAACCTGTAAGTCGAAACCAGTTATTTGAAAAATGGTTTCGCTTACAGGTTTAGCTCTACATATAATATAGTTGTCCTTGCTTTATTTCAAAGAGAACTTGTGCGAGTGGAGCATCTCCTTCGGGTCGAGCGCCTTGTCGAGCTCTTCCTTGCTCATAAGTCCCTGCTCGATAACGATTTCGTATACTGAGCGGCCCGTAGCATGAGCCTCCTTAGCCACCTTCGAGCTTGCCTTGTAGCCGATGATAGGGTTGAGGGCAGTAACGATGCCGATGCTGTTCTTCACCATTTCGTAGCAACGCTCCTTGTTCACGGTGATGCCGAGCACGCACTCCTCTGTGAGTGTCTCTATCACGTTCTTCAGCCATGTGAGGCTCTCGAAGAGGCTCGCTGTGATGATTGGCTCCATCACGTTCAGCTCGAGCTGACCTGCCTCGGCTGCGAAGCAAACTGTGGTGTCGTTGCCGATAACCTTGAAGCATACCTGGTTTGTAACCTCAGGAATAACAGGGTTCACCTTGCCCGGCATGATAGAAGAACCAGGAGCCTTCGGCGGGAGGTTGATCTCGTTCAAGCCGCAGCGCGGACCAGAAGCCATAAGACGCAAGTCGTTGCAAATCTTAGAGAGCTTGATAGCCAGACGCTTCAAAGCAGAAGAGTAGCTTACGTATGCGCCGGTGTCGGGTGTAGCCTCTACGAGGTCGCTTGCCGATACGAAGTTCTCGCCGGTGAGCTTGCTGAGGTTGGCAGCGCAGAGCTTTGCGAAGCCCGGAACGGCGTTCAGACCGGTACCGATGGCTGTGCCGCCCATGTTGATCTCGTGCAGCAGCTTCACGTTGCGCTCGAGGTTGAGAATCTCCTCCTCAAGGTTGTTGGCGTATGCGTTGAACTCCTGACCGATTGTCATAGGCACAGCGTCCTGCAACTGTGTGCGACCCATCTTTATAGTGTCGTTATACTCCTCTGCCTTGTAGCGGAAAGCGCTGATGAGGCCGGTGAGTGCGCCTACGAGGTGGATGTTCATGCGAATGAGTGCCAGACGGATAGATGTCGGGTATGCGTCGTTGGTGCTCTGACCGCAGTTGACGTGGTCGTTAGGCGAGCAATACTGGTATTCGCCTTTCTCGTGACCCATGATTTCGAGTGCGCGGTTGGCGATAACCTCGTTGACGTTCATGTTAACTGATGTGCCTGCGCCGCCTTGAATCATGTCGATAGGGAAGTTCTCGTGCCACTTGCCGTCGATAATCTCGCGGCAAGCCTCAGATATCGCACCCGAGATCTCGTCGTTGATAACGCCGAGCGAGTGGTTGGTTTGCGCAGCAGCCAGTTTTACGTATGCGTTGGCGATGATGAAGTCGGGGTAGTCGCTCATCGTCTTACGCGAGATATGATAGTTGTTGATACCGCGCTGAGTCTGCACGCCGTAGAGTGCGTCAGCAGGAACCTGAAGCTCTCCCAAGAGGTCGGCTTCTACTCTGAATTTCTTTTCGTTTGTCATAAAAGTAGTATTTTTTAAGACGTTTATTGTTTTCTTTTTTTTACTCTTTACTCTTTTACTTTTTTACCTTTTTACTTTTGCAAAGTTACGGCTTATATCAGATAAAGCGTTTATAAAAAGCGAACCTTTATTTGTAAAAAGCGAACCACTTTCAGTTCTTTTCTTTTGCAGTCTGCCCGAAATGTCGTAACTTCGCACAAACTCTTAATGTATCAAAAGTAATGTTTATAGTAATATTGTTTATATTTCTCGGTATAGCCTTGGGTTATACCCTGCGCACCCGTCTGGCTTCAAAGGTCGGCGTGATAAGTGTGTTGAACGGCCGCTTCACGACGTGGCTGATATGGCTGCTGCTCTTCATGCTCGGTCTTGAGGTGGGCACCACGCTGCCCATCATCACGCAGACCGTTGGTCAGCGCTACGTTGCACTCAGCATCTACCACGGCTTCGTCACCGACTTCACCGTGCCGTTCTTCGTCACCATGTGGTGTACGCTGGCTTGATAGTGTGACAGAGGGCTTAGCCTCTTACGTAGTGCGGCATGTCGGCAGGCGTAACCATCGATATCTCCACGATGCCTGCTACCTTGCCGTCCTTCTTCCATGTCGTCTGGTATATCACTTTATGCACGCCATGCTTCTCGATGGTGTAGGCGTTGCTGCCGCCGGTGGCAAGCAGTCGGCGTATTATCTCTTTCGACCTCTCGGAGTGGCACTCGTAAAGGTTCTTTCCGATGAGGTCGCCCTCCTTCTTGTAGGTTTCGCGCGACTTGTCGTTCATATAGATGATGATGCCTTCCGCATCACACACCGTTACGGCACAATTCATTTCTTTTGCCCATTCGTAGTTTTCCATTTGTCTTGATAGTTTTAATTGATTATGCAAAGATAGTGCAAACCGAGAGCAATGAAGCTTGCTTCAATTGCAGAGGTGCAGCCTATCTTATGCAAAGATACACATTTTTTCGGACTGCGATATTTTATAGCGAGAATCTTTGTACAGGAAGCCGCTTATCACAATCTGTTCAGGAAATCCTTTGAAGCTGATTTCTTAGTGCTGTCAAGTTTCAACGTGCCAAAATTGTAGCTCAATTTCACTACCAGGCGTTGAGTGTCGCCGTTGGTATCCATTGTTGTCCGTATGTTGTTATATTTCATTGTCCAGTTGTTCGACCGGTCGGTATGGAATATGTCATTAGCAGCAACCGTCAAGTTCAGCTTGCCCTTCATTATGCGAAGTATATATACCAGATCCATCGTCCACCAACTCTTATGGTCGAACAACGTACTTGTGCCGCCACTGTCGAAATAAGCATCGAATACTAAAATTGAATGGTTGTTTAATGGCCACTGCGCATTTGCATTAATATCCCAAGAAGCTTTGTTCCATGAGTGTTCTTCTCCTAAATAGTTTGCCTTGACAAAGGGCTGGACGAATGAACCAGTCAGATCTACCTGAATCGGACCTATCGAAAAGTTATATAAAGCGGTAGCCACAATGTTCTCTGACTTGTTAAAGTTCACAGGCATAAACTTGATGTTCTTATTGTCAACCGACGTTTCTGTCCAGAACGGCAGATCTACTATTCTGTCTTTACTTCTGTTGTAGGCTACTGATGCCAACAAGTTGCCATAGTTATAGCTGAACTTTATGTTGGTTGTTACATTTGGCTTCAGCTGCGGGTTTCCTACCTTATATGAGATGGCATCATAATAGTAGAGTCCGGGATTCAAGTTGGAAAACGAAGGGCGTCCGATGGTCTGTCCTGCGGATAAGCCCACAGAAGATTTGGCTGTCAGTTGCTTCTTTACTACCAAGTTGGGGAACAGTTTCCATTCTGTAGAGTCGGTGAACGTTCCAGACACGCCGGTCTCCAACTTTCTACGGTCGGCTTCCATGCGCAAGCCACCTTGCAAATAAAAGCTGCTGAATTGTCTCGAAAGTGACAAATATGCACCATACAGACTCTCGTGAGTGTCGTATGTCTCTACATCCGCATTGTAGGCATAATTGCCTTTATTGTTCATAGTCGAGAAGAAAAGTCCCATTGACACGTTAGCCCACTTGCGACGACTGTTGTATGATAGGCGTGTACCTCCGATGTGATATTTCCCCTCACTTGCTGTAGCGACAGCAGGAACAGTGGCAGCCAATCCAGTCTCATCGGAGTGGTTCTGTGCGTAATCGGCTATAATAGAGAATGTGCGTGTAGAGTCGATTTCGTTTCTATAGTTCACGCTGGCACTATGCAGATAGTCAGCTCCTCGCTTCTTCTGATTGAACGTCATTTCGGTTCCATTCATCGTCTGCCAAGTAGGTTCTTTTATATGCGTGTTGCCTATGTTGCCCGTATATTGAAAGCCGAACGACTGTTGTCGGCTGATTTCCCAGTTCATCGAATAGAACCATTCGAACATACGAGCGTTTCCTATCGTATGTCTCTCCTTTGCGCTCTCTATATCTTTTTGTGGCAAGAATACAGTCTCTGTGGTTTTGTCTATCTGTGTTGTACTTAAATACGAAAACCCTGCCGTAAGAATATTGCTCACCTTCTTGTATTTCTCGTTTATGGACACATTTGCCATATCCACATAGTTTCTGGCAAAAATAGACGTGTTGCTTAACTCTGTAGACAGTGTATTGCCCAATGCTGTTTTGGTGGTGATGTACACAACGCCCTTATTGCTGGCGCTATATTCTACTGTTGGATTTGAATCAACCACAATCTTGTTTACCTGCGACGCAGATATGGCTTTAAGCTCAGCCATACTTACGGGTCTTCCGTTGAGAACAAATGTTGGAGTTCCACCTTCTAACAACTGCAAGTCGGAGGTTAATCCTGGAATCATGCCGAGCACGTCGGTTACTTTTCCCATATACTGCAAATAGGAATGTGCTACATCCACGGTTATCTTGTTCAATCCTACTTTCACTGTATTTCTTTTGCCCTTCACCACAACACCTTTAACCGTCATGGTCTTGGGTTGCAGCCTGATGATGCCCATCTCCGTATTGTTGAATATACGGTTTACGGTCTTATAGCCAATGTATGTGATGCGGGCTAACACCTTTCTGTAGTTGGAAGGAATGACAAAGTAGCCGTTTTCATTGCTTACGCCCTGACCTACGATGGTGGAATCGATGGGCGACAGCAAGGCTATTGTAGCGTATTCGGCTGCATTGCCTCGCTCGTCAACAATGCGTCCCTTATATCGAAGCGTTGACTTCTGCGTACATTCCACCATTATGTTGTCCTCTACCTGCGTCATCCTGATAGGGTAGAAGCCAATGAGTTGCATGATGGCATTTGGAACACTCATGTTGCGTATGCTCTTTGTCACCTTGAAATCCTCCAACTCGTCGTACACAAAGTTAATGGTGTACTTATGCTGACGGGCATTCAGGTCTTTCAACGCCTCAGAGAACGACACATTATTATATTGTCTGGTGATGCGCTGGCCGTAAGACTGCTGTACGAGAGCCAGCAGAAAGAAAAGAAGCAGGCAGATGGTCTTGCTGCTGTCGGGCGTTGGCTTAAATATGTTTTTCATAATACGTCCTCCGTTCTTATTTTACTACCAATTCTCCTTCGACATACTCTATCTGTATGCGGTCGAAAGCATTCAGAATCTCCAGGTTCTGCTCCAATGTCTTCGTCTTGTTCCAGTTGAAGAAGAGACGCACATGCTGTGTGTCGGTGTTGTCGTACTTCACCTTAACGTGATAGAAGTCTGCCATCTGCGTAAGTATCGTTCCCAACTCGGTATTGTCGAACACAACGGGTTTCATGTCGAGCGAGTCCTTTGGCTCTGCAGTAACGGCTTTAAGGCTGTCGTCGGCTGACTGACCAGACTTGTCTGTCTGTTCTGCCACGACTTTATTGTCCGCAACTTTGTCAGAATCCGCGAACTTTAACCAGCCGTTCTGCACGGCAGCCAAGGCTACGCCCGAGAGGAAGATGATGCCAATGATAGAGGCTGCAATCTGCATTCGGTTGTGGTAAGAAGTGTTCGTTCCGTTGCTAATAGACTTAGCCTTATTGTGCTTTTCCGAAAACTCCTTCCAGGCCTTGTCCACATCCACCTTCTTTGGCGTGGCCTTCTTGCCGGCCATTCTCGCCATAGCCAAGTCGCGTAGAAACTCCTGCGCTTCTTCGTCGGCAAGCAAGCGTTCCACCTGCTCGTCGGTATATTTCTCGGGATGCTCCTGCATATCGAAGAGCATCAACCGCTTTTCGTCTTTGTTCATCGTACTCATTGTTTTGCTCATTTAATTTGTTTTTTTATCCAGTCCATTGCCTTAGAGAGATGGTTGAACACCGTCACTTTGCTTACTCCCACCTCGTCTGCCACCTCCTGATACGACTTGTCTTGCAGATAGCGCAGGCGGAAGATTAGCTTACGGATGGGAGGTTCAAGGTCGTCGATGAGAAGCAGCAGTTGTTCGAGACGCTCGTCGGTGTCTTCAGAAAGAATCACGTCGGCATCATCCAACAGTAGCTTCGCCACTCTTTCCTTCACGCTCTTGTGAGCAATCTGATTGAGACAGCGGTTGCGCACGCTCCGCATCAGATAACCTTCCTCGCTCTCAGGCAACAGAACCACATCATCAGCAAGAATCTGCGTGAACACTTCGCTCACCATATCCTTGCTCTCGTCGTCATCCGAGAGAATGTATCTGGCCAGATTGTACATCTTCTCGTAATGCCGCCGAAACATCTGTTCTATGTCCTTTTCTTGTGTCATATACTTATATATACAGTTGAGCAAAGCGAAAAACTAAGCAAAACATTGATTTTTTTGAAAAAACATTACAAAGGTAATGGATAAAATGAAAACAAAAAAAAGAGTCACTCTTTATGAGTAACTCTTCGTAAGTGGTGCCACCAGGAATCGAACCGGGGACACAAGGATTTTCAGTCCTTTGCTCTACCATCTGAGCTATGGCACCAACTGCGTTAATTTTGCGAGTGCAAAGATACGCATTATTTTTGAATCTGCCAAATTATTTGCCGATTTTTTTGTGAAAAATGATATTTTGAACTGTAAGTTGTGTGATTATATCGTGGTGTGAGAGTGGCGTGAGAGTGGAAATTAATAATGTAAAGACTATGTTCTTGTCATTGTACACCGAACGCCGTCTGATCGGATTGCGTTCGCCGCCCGATTGGATTGCGTCCGCCGCCCGATTGGATTGCGTCCGCCGTCTGATCGGATTGCGTCCGCCGTCCGGTGAGTAGAGCAGAGCTTCTACAACACTAAGTCTGAACTTTTACAACACTAAAGGACTGCTTTTTATTGATAAAAAGAAAGGTGTGTCAAAGCAGTAAGGCTACTGTTTTGACACACCTTTCTATGTTGTAGGTTGCGTGGTTATGGCAGGATGCCATATCCTCTAATTATATTACTTGTCGCTCAGCGGATTCCATCCCTGCGCCTTCAGTTCGAACTCCTGGTTGTCGCGTGTTACGAGCATCTGTCCGAGTTCAGGACGTGTGATGTGTCCAATCAGCTTCACGTTGTCCATCTGCTGAATCTTCTCGTGGTCGCCGATTGGCACGGTGAAGAGCAGTTCGTAGTCCTCGCCGCCGTTGAGAGCGCACGTCGTAACGTTCATGTTCATCTCCTCAGCCATCACCGCCGTCTGATAGTCGATCGGTATGTTCTTCTCGTAGATGCGGCAGCCGCAGTTCGACTCCTTGCAGATGTGCATCAGTTCGCTTGAGAGTCCGTCGCTGATGTCCATCATCGCTGTCGGTCGGATATTGAGTTCGCGGAAGCGAGCTATAATGTCGCCGCGTGCCTCTGTCTGCAACTGGCGCTGCAGCAGATACTCCTTACCGGCGAAGTCGGGCTGGAAGCCCTTCAACTCTTCGAGCGCACGCTTGTCGTTCTTCTTGCGCGCCTCGTCCACCTGCTGGTAGTAGACGCTCTTCTCGCGTTCGAGCAGTTGCAGACCCATGTAAGCCGCACCGAGGTCGCCCGTCACGCAGATGAGGTCGGTGTCCTTCGCTCCGTTGCGGTAGACGATGTCCTCCTTGCGAGCCTCACCGATGCAGGTGATGCTGATGGCGAGTCCGGTGTACGACGATGTGGTGTCGCCGCCAACGATGTCGACGCCCCACTTGTCGCAAGCCATGCGCAGTCCGCTGTAGAACTCCTCCATGTCCTCCACCTTGAAGCGCTTGCTCAGCGCGATGCTCACGGTGAGCTGTCGCGGTGTGCCGTTCATGGCGAAGATGTCGCTGATGTTCACCATAGCCGACTTGTATCCGAGATGCTGCAGGTCGATATATGTGAGGTCGAAGTGTACGCCCTCCATGAGCATATCTGTAGTTACGAGCACTTCAGAGTCGGGATAGTGGAGCACGGCGCAGTCGTCGCCCACGCCCTTTACTGTCGATTCGTTCTTTATTTTTATGTTGTCGGTGAGATGGTGGATAAGACCAAACTCACCGAGTTTTGAAATGTCGGTCATATATATAATTAATGTATACTGTTAAGCTCGACGAATCATCTCGCGCATGATTTCTGTCATGAGCGGCTGTGCGTTGTTGGCAGCCACCTGCACCTCCTCGTGCGATACCTCAACAGGAGTGTCCTCCAGTCCGAGGTCGGTGATGATAGAGATGCCGAATGTGCGGATGCCGCAGTGGTGAGCCACGATAACCTCAGGCACGGTGCTCATGCCTACGGCGTCGCCGCCGAGACGGTGGTACATCTTGTACTCAGCCGGAGTCTCGAATGTCGGACCCTGCACGCCTACGTATACGCCGTGCATCACGCGGATGCCCTTCTCTTCGGCAATCTGGTCTGCCTCCTTGATGAGAGCGTGGTCGTAAGTCTCGTGCATATCCGGGAAGCGCGGACCTGTCGGGAAGTTCTTGCCGCGCAGCGGGTGCTCCGGGAAGAAGTTGATGTGGTCGGTGATGATCATCAGGTCGCCGATCTTGAACTCAGGGTTCATGCCGCCCGAAGCGTTGCTTACGAAGAGGGTTTTGATGCCCAGTTCGTACATCACGCGGATAGGGAACGTAACGTCCTTCATCGAGTAGCCCTCGTAGTAGTGGAAGCGTCCCTGCATCGCCATGATGTCCTTGCCGCCGAGCTTTCCGAAGATGAGTTTGCCAGAGTGGCCCTCAACGGTAGATATGGGGAAGTTAGGGATGTCTGAATATGAGAACTCGTAGCTGTCTGTGATTTCAGTTGCGAGCTGTCCGAGACCTGTGCCAAGGATGATGGCAGTTTCAGGCTTTGTGGTCATTCTTTCTTTTAACCAAGATGCTGTTTCTTGAATTTTTTCGTACATAGCTTATAATTTTATTGTTGAATTCTTCCTCCCCTCCGAGCATGAATTGTATGCGAATCGGTAGGGCATAGATATTTGATTTTGTTTCTTTCGAGAGTCCTTCCAGGTGCTCAAGTCGTGTAGCGTCCTTCTCTGTTGTGACGATAATCTTCGGCTTGGGCATAGCGGCGAACGTGCTGTTGATGCGCTCAACGTCTTCTGCGGTGAACTGATGGTGGTCGCCGAAGGTGAGCGGCGTGATGCGTTTCGTCACCGTCTGCAGGTCTACCATCATCTGCTCTGGTGAGGCGATGCCCGTGAGCAACAGAATGTTAGTGTTCTTCGGCAGCGCGTTGAGCGAGATGCGTTCGTTCGAGAACAGCGCCTTCAGGGCGTTGTAGCGCAGCGTTGTGAAGTATAGCTCCTGGTAAGGATAGAGATTGAGTGCGCGCTTCAGCACGCGGAACTCCATCGGCTTCAGGTCCTTCGGACACTTCGTTATAATCACTATGTCGGCTCTCGACGTGCCCTCCTTCGGTTCGCGCATGCGTCCGGCAGGCAGCAGCTTGTCGTAGATTATCAGTCGGTGATAGTCGATGAGCAGAATGTTTATGCCCGGTTTCACGTAGCGGTGCTGGTATGCGTCGTCGAGCAGAATGGCGTCCACGTCCTTTGTGGCTTCGTCGGTAGTGAGTCGGTCGATGCCGTGGCAGCGGTTCTTGTCGACAGCCACATAGATGTCCTTGTATTTGCTCTTCATCTGGAACGGCTCGTCGCCTATTTCGGGCATCGTTGTGTCCTTGTCGGCGAGCAGATAGCCGCTGCTCTTGCGCTTGTATCCGCGCGAGAGCACAGCCACGCGAAACTTCTCATGCAGCAGATTGATGAGATATTCCACGTGTGGAGTCTTGCCCGAGCCGCCCACCGTTATGTTGCCCACAGATATTACGGGTATGTCGAAGCTGCGGCTCTTCTTCAGTCCGATATTGAACATCCAATTGCGCAGTCGCACTCCCAATCCGTAGAGCCAGCTAAGCGGTAGCAGCCACTCGTTGATTTTTATAAAGTCGCCTTCTGTTCTCACATTTATTATAATTAAACGCTCCGTGCAGTCCTTTATATATTCCGTACAGTCCTTTATATATAAGGATTAATAAGAGCAAGTTAAAGTATTGTCACCATCTCACCACATCACCACCACACCATCTTATTACTTGATGCTTATAGCGTATGGTATGCGTGCCTGGATAGCCTCGCGCTTGTCGATAGAGCGCAGCATGGTGAACGGCTGGTAGAAGTCGCCGAGCGTCTGTCTGAGCTGTTCGTCAAGATAAGTTCCCGACGACGACATCGAGTTGAGCATAGCGTCCATCCACGAAGCCGCTGCTGGATAGTCGCTTGTGTAGTAGTCCTTCAGCTTTGCGAGCTCTGCAGCCTTCTTCACGGCGTCGTCGATGCCGCCCAGCTGGTCTACGAGCTTTATGTTGAGCGCATCGGTAGCTATCCAGACGCGTCCCTGTGCTATCTTCTCCACGCTTTCCACCGGCAGACGTCTGCCCTCAGCCACACGCTGGCGGAACAGACTGTATCCGCGGTTGACGCTTGCCTGCAGCATAGCCTTCTCTTCGGCGTTGAACGGGCGCGCCATGAGGTTGCCGAATGTAGAGTTGCGGTTGGTCTTCACCTCATCGAAGCGCACGCCAAGTTTTGTTGTGACGAGTCCGCTGAGGTCGGGTATCACGGCGAAGATACCGATGCTGCCCGTCAGCGTGTTCGGCTGAGCCACAATCCACGACGCCGGCGCCGACATATAGTAAGCACCCGACGCAGCATAGTCGCCCATCGACACCACTACCGGTTTCACCTTGCGCAGCTCGCTCATCTGGTGCCACATCTGCTCCGAAGCGTAAGCGTCGCCGCCGCCCGAGTTGATGCGCACAACCACCGCCTTCACGTTGTCGTCGTTCATAAGGTCCTCAAGGTCTTTGCACACCTTGCGACTTGCTATATAGTTGTTGTTGCCGAACATCGTAGCAGCCTTTGGGTCCTGCACGATGTCGCCCTCTGCATAGTAGACGGCAATCTCACTGCCTTCTACCTTGCCGTCCTTCACGTTGAGCATGTCGTTCAGAGTGAGCTGAGATATGTCGTCGTCCTTCTCGAGCTTCATCATCTTCTTCACGGCGTCCTTCACCTGGTCGCCGTACATCATGCCGTCAACCATCTTTGCCTTCACGAGCGTCTCTGTAGCCTGCAGCGCGAGATACGAGTCGGCGTAGCTGTTGAGCGAATCGACGCTTATGCCGCGGCTCTTTGATACGGCGTCGCATACGTTGCGCCATGTGCCGTCGATGAAGGTCTTTGTCTGCAAGCGGTTGGCGTCGCTCATCTTCTCCTCGGTGAATGTCTCCGTAGCACTCTTGAATGTGCCCACCTTAACAACCTCCCACTTCACGCCGAACTTCGCCATAAAGTCCTTGTAGAACATGGTCTGCGCTCCGATGCCGTGCCAGTCGATTGCGCCCTTTGGGTTGATGTACACTTTATTGGCTACCGACGCTACGTAGTAGGCGCCCTGCGTGTAGAAGTCGCCGTAAGCCACAATCCACTTGCCGCTCTTGCGGAAGTCGGCGAGCGCATTGCGTATCTCCTGCAGCGTGGCGTAGTTGGTCATCAGTGCGCCCGCTTCTATGTATATGCCTTTAATGTCGTCGTTAGCCTTAGCCTTCTTTATAGCCGAGAGGATATCGTTGAGTCCGCTGTTCAGCGAGTTGTCGCCTGTGAACAAGCTGAGCGGGTTCTCCGATCCCTGCTCGCTGATAGTTCCCGAAAGATTGAGTACGAACACCGAGTTCTTCTCCACGTTCTGTGCGGCGTTGCCCGACGCTATCATGCCGATGATGCTCATCATACCGATAACGCCCATCACGATGAAGAATCCGAACATACCGACCATCGTGGCAAGCACGTTTTTGATGAAGTCTTTCATAAGTTTTTCTTTTTTTAGAGTATAAAGTATTATTTGCAAATTTAGTCAAAAAACTTGAATTGTAAGACTGTTTGACGGAAAAAGAATGACTAAAAAAGCAAAAAATAGCAGATTTGGGCTTTTGTTTTG